>Ga0310694_10005644_pt1 | contig 11940 bp, 8 predicted proteins | sample 174DNAGHGhighgp2_FD_203884 | JGI IMG/M metagenome (GOLD analysis project Ga0310694, IMG submission 203884) | Sheep rumen microbial communities from Palmerston North, Manawatu-Wanganui, New Zealand - 1742 DNA GHGhigh gp2 (v2) (version 2) | ecosystem: Host-associated > Mammals > Digestive system >...
GGCGAACTGAAATGCCTGCTGGACACGGTGGAGACGCTGAACTACAAGCGGACGGTTCTGGTTTTCCAGCCGCACACCTATTCCCGCACGGCGGCTCTGTTTCAGGATTTCGTAAATCAGCTGAAGCGTCCGGACGTGGTTCTGCTTGCCGAGATTTTCGCTGCGCGCGAACAGAACACCATCGGCATTTCTTCCGCTTCCCTGGCAGAGCAGATTGAAGGCGCAGCCTTCTATCCGACCTTCGATGAACTCGAAAAAGCCCTCCGTGAGATTGCCGAGCCCGGCGACATCATCCTGACTGTCGGGGCGGGCGATGTATACAAGGTTGGCGAGCATCTGGCGGAAAACTGACAGCGTGCAGAGGAGAATGCAGGTATAAATCGAAGGAAAGCATCACTTGGTTCTTGACTTTTTCCGCCGTTTCGTTATAATAGCAAGACAGCGGGCACACTGCCCGCCGCAATATGGACAGGTATCGAAGTGGTCATAACGGGGCTGACTCGAAATCAGTTTGAGAGCAATCTCACGTGGGTTCGAATCCCACCCTGTCCGCCAGAACAAAACGGCCATCCCGCAAGGGGTGGCCGCTTTGTTCTGGCTGTTTTCAGCAGGATTCGAACGGGAGCGGTAGTGAATGGAGTGCCGGGGGCACTCCAGAGCCGCGACCCGGCCTGCTCCGCAGAGCAGGTCGAATCCCAGCCTTCCCGGGAAAAATGGGCAGCCGGCTCTTGAGAAGAGCCGACTGCCGGAGTATAATATGACCGAACAACAGAACGGCCGCCGCGGCGGGAGGAGGTTGGAGCGGTGATCTATATCATCCGACACGGAAAGACGGAGCGGAATCAGGCAAACGTGCTGCAGGGGAGAAGCGATTATCCTCTGAATGATGAGGGGATTCGGCAGGCAGAAGCAGCTGCGGACAGGCTGAGGAATGTCCGTTTTGACCATGTGTTCTCAAGCCCGCTGACACGGGCGGTGCAGACGGCCAAAATCGTTGTGCCGGATCTGGAGCCCGTGATCGACGAACGGCTGATCGAGATGGATTACGGCCCCTATGAAGGAACGGATCTGAACCGGCTCCCTCCCGAGGTTCTCTTCTTTTTCAGAGATTTTGTGCATAACCCGGCTCCGGAAGGAATGGAACAGCTGTCCTCGGTGACCGAGCGGGCCGGCTCATTCCTGGACCGGATTCGCCTGCTGCAGGGGAATATTCTGATCTCCACACACGCGATCGCGATGAAAGGACTGCTTGAAACCCTGACGCCGGAGTCGAACGGCAGCTTCTGGTCTCAATTTATCGGAAACTGCGCAATCTATACGGCCGAGAACGGCGGAGGCAGAATCGGCATTCCGAGAGAGCTGAAAAGTTTGGAATAATGCTTTTCGATCCTGACGGTGCTGCGGGGAAGTCTGCGTTTACCCGCTCATTTGCCGGAACTCGTGTATTGAGAAGGAGGCGGGCCGAGATGTGCTGCCGATACTATATGGAGATGTCGCCCGAGCTTCGCCCGATCGTCGAAGCGGCGGAGAGATCAAAGCTCTACCTGGACCATCGATCCGTGCTTGCAAAGCCTCTGATCACGGAGGGAGAGGTTTTCCCCGACATGCTGGTCCCGGTGATTGCCGCAAACAAGGCCGGAAAGAAAACGGTTTTCCCGATGATCTGGGGCTACCACGAAGAGGGCATCCGCCGTCTCATTGTCAATGCCCGCTCGGAAACGGCTGCAGAGAAACGCAGCTTCCGGGAGGGCTGGGCGATGCACCGTTGCATCATCCCGGCATCGTGGTACTTTGAATGGGAACACCGCACGGAACCGGACGGAAAGAAAAAGACGGGTGCCAAACACGCCCTGAAGCCGCGCGGCGGCGGGCTGACCCGCATCTGCGGCCTGTACCGCATGGAGAATGGCTACCCGCATTTCGTGATCCTGACGCGGGAGGCAGGGGAAGTGATTTCCTTCCTGCACGACCGGATGCCGCTGATCCTGCCGGAAGAAACGGCGGACCGATGGATTGACCCGAATCAGAACCCGCAGGCACTGCTCTCCGGGGGGCTGACAGATCTGACCGCAGAAAAAACCGGATGAAAGTGGGATTGACCGATGAAAATCATCACAATAAGCAGACAGTTCGGCAGCGGGGGACGCGAACTCGGCAAACGCCTTGCGGACATCCTCGGCTGGGATTATTATGATAAGGAGATCATTGAAGCCCTTTCCGAAAACCAGGGCATGAGCCAGGAACAGGTACGCGAGCTGCTCAGCCATCACGGCTGGCACAACGTTCAGATCACGTTTCGAAACAGCTTTGCACATCTGGGTTTTGAGCACGGAATGCGTACCCGGCTTCTCGCCTGTCAGAGGGAGATCATCCAGAAGATCGCCGAAGCCGGCAATGACTGCATCATTGTCGGCCGGGATGCCGATGTCATCCTGCAGGAATACCGTCCGTTTCGTATTTTTGTCTGCGCCGATCTGCAGGCAAGACTTGACCGCTGCATGGCCTACGAGCGGAAGAGGCCGCGCTCTGTGCGGCTCACGGAGAAGGAGATCCTCCGGAACATCCGGCAGATCGATAAAAGCCGGAGCCGCACCCGGGAGATCCTGACCGGAAAGCGGCACGGCGACAGCAGCATGTTTGATCTCACGCTGAACGCTTCCGGCTGGGAAATCAAACGCCTGGCTTTTGCAGCAGCGGATTTTGCCGCACGCTGGTTCGAGATGCAGGATGAAACAGCGGAAGCAGGCATGGACAAGGCAGATGCCGCGGCGGATGGGATGGACGCAACATGAAAGCACAGGGTGAATACAAAGATCTGACCACCGGTGTTGTGTGGAAACGCCTTCTGGTCTTCTTTCTCCCGATAGCGGCCGGGACCTGTATCCAGCAGCTGTATAATGCCGTCGACGGCCTGATCGTCGGCCGCTTTGTCGGGACCGTCGCGCTTGCCGCCGTGGGCGGCAGTTCCTCCCAGATCATTAACCTTCTCATCGGCTTCTTCGTCGCGGTCACAGCCGGTGCTTCGGTCGTGGTTGCCCAGATCTACGGCGCCGGGCGCAGAGAAGATGTGTGGCTTGCCATCGGAAACGCGATCGCGGTTTTCGCAATCATGGGCATCCTCCTGATGATACTTGGCCTTGCTGCGACTCCGGCGATGCTGCGCATGCTGAGAACCCCGGAGGATACGATCGCCAGCGCCGTTCTGTATCTCCGCATCTATTTCATCGGGGTGCCCTTTATACTGATTCTGAATATCGAGTCAAACATGCTCCGTTCCATCGGCGACTCCATCAACCCCTTCCTGTACATGCTGATTGGCTGCGTGACCAATATCATACTGGACGCTGTCTTCGTCATCCTTTTCCGCTGGGGCGTCGCAGGGGTTGCCGCCGCGACCGTGGTCGCACAGATCGTCAACATGCTTCTTCTGACGCGCAGGCTCATGCATACCGAAGAGCCGAACCGACTTCGCCTGCGGGATTTGAAGCTCAGGGGGGTCTACCTTGCCAATATGTTCCGGCTAGGCATACCGTCCGGGCTGCAGAATACCATGTACGGCATATCCAATATGATCGTTCAGATCGGTGTGAATTCCCTCGGTACGGTCGTGGTCGCCTCCTGGGCGATGACGTCAAAAATCGACGGAATCTTCTGGGCGGTGAGCAATGCGCTGGGTGCCGCTATCACCAGCTTTGTCGGGCAGAATCTCGGGGCAGGGAAAACAGACCGCGTCAGGCTCTGCGTGAAGCAGGGGCTCATCCTCAGCTTTTTGAACAGCATCTGGCTCAGCACCCTGATTATGCTGATGGCAAGGCCTCTGCTGCATCTGCTGACAAAAGACCCTGCCGTCGTGGAGACCACCTGGAAGATGCTGCTGTATATCGTTCCCTTCTACTTCACCTGGACACTGATCGAGGTCCTCTCCGCCGTCCTGCGCGGCGCCGGCGATGCGATTCGTCCGATGATCATCATCGGTCTCGGCATCTGCCTGTTCCGCATTCTGTGGATCGTCACGGTGTTCCAGGCCGTTCACACGCTTCCGGTGCTCTGCCTGACTTATGTAAGCTCGTGGACGCTGACCAGCATCATCATGCTCATCTACTTCCGCCGCTCCAACTGGATAGACAGGAGCGGGAGACTGCTGGACAGATAGTGCGAGAAAAAACAGACCGCATCCCGGGAAGAGGCCCGAGGATGCGGTTTGTTTTTGCTGTCAGGCAAGGTATTTTGCTATGGTATCATACAGGCGCTCGGGTTCGACGGGCTTGCCGAGATGGGCGTTCATGCCGGCCTCCAGCGAGCGCGCTACATCCTCGTCGAAGACGTTTGCGGTCATGGCGATGATCGGGACGGTTTCGGCATCCGGGCGGTCGAGCGCGCGGATGGTGGCGGCGGCGGTGAGACCGTCCATGACGGGCATACGAACGTCCATGAGAATGACATCGTACCAGCCCTCCGGACTGGCTGCGAACATGTCGACAGCCTCCTGTCCGTTGCGCGCATGGTCGGAAAGCATGCCCTCAAGCTCCAGCAGGTCTGCGAGGATCTCGGCGTTCTGCTCGACATCCTCTGCCATGAGGACGCGCTTTCCGGCGAGGGCAGCAGAGAACGAGGTTTCGTCAGCCGCGGGTATGGGAACCTGCGTTACCGGGTCTGCGGTTCCGCCGCGGCGGTCGAGCACGGCCCGCACCTCCCGCTGCAGAACCTCGGGGAACAGCGGCTTTGCCAGAATGCCGTCCGCCCCGCCCTTTAGGGCCTCGTCCTCGATGATATCCCAGTTGTAGCCGGTCAGGATGATGGCAGCGGTTTCACCGCCGTCAAAGGAGCGCAGTGCCCGGATCAGGTCGAGACCGTTCATCTCGGGCATCTTGTAATCCGTCAGGAGCAGGCCGCAGGGCTTTCCGCTCTCATGAGCCTGCCGGAGCTGGGCGAGCGCCTTCTGCGGATCCGTTTCCGTGTCTGCTCTGAGGCCCAGAGCATCCAGTACCAGCGAAATATGCTCACAGGCAATTTCGTCATCGTCTACGACCAGGATACGCAGATCCTTCGGCAGACTGATGGGCGCCGCTTCCCGGAAGCTGCGCTGAGAAGCGCCGAGCTGAACCGTGACCGTGAAGGTGGAGCCGACACCCTTTTCGCTCTCTACCTGAATGCTGCCGCCCATCATCTCAACAAAGTTCTTCGTGATCGCCATGCCGAGACCGCTTCCGCCGTAGCGGTTTGTGGTCGTCGTATCCTCCTGCGAGAAGGCATCGAAAATCTTGGGGATGAACTCCTTGTCCATGCCGGCGCCCGTGTCCTGCATGCGAAAACGCAGGGTCCTCCGTCCATCCGATTCGCCGTCGTCCTGAACGGTCAGGGTGACGCTGCCGCCCGGATCCGTGAATTTCACCGAGTTTCCGAGAATGTTGATCAGAACCTGCTTAAGCTTCATGTCGTCGCCGACATAGTAATCCGCTGCGCGCCCGACGATCTGGCACTCATAGTGCAGGCCCTTGTCCTGACACTGCCCGCTGATGATGATGTTGATCTGGTCCAGAAATTCGCGGAAAGAGAATTCCTCGTTTTTCAGAGCCATCCTTCCGGATTCGATCCGGCTCATGTCCAGAATATCGTTGATAAGGCCCAGCAGGTGCCTGGCGCTGGCACCGATCTTTTCGAGGTGCTCGCGCGTTCGGGGCGTGAGCTCCGGATCCCGAAGCGCGATATTGTCCAGACCGATGATCGCGTTCATGGGGGTTCGAATCTCGTGGCTCATGTTCGACAGAAAGCTGGTCTTGGCCCGGCTGCTCTGTTCGGCGAGCAGCTTTTCAACCTCCGTCTGACGCTCACGCTTCTGCATGTAGCTGTAGATCTCCAGCAGAATGGCAAGCGAAAGCGTGATCAGCGAAATCTGGATGATGCTGCTGACTCTCAGGGCATGTTCGGTCTTTGCGCTCTCTGATGCCAGAAAGGCCTCATCGATCTGCCCGCCGTTCTCTTCCAGGTGGGCCTGAATGTTCGCATTCGACTGGCTGAGGGCATTCTCGGCTGTCTGATCCATCCAGACGCTTGACGTGAAGATGATCAGCGCCAGCAGCACAACCCAGGCCACGATAGACCTGCCAAGCCGGCCTTCCCTGTCCCTGCGGATAAAGAACCGGAAGTACAGGAAGCCCCCGATGCTCCAGACCGCCAGAATCAGGTAGGACTCTGTGGACAGTGTTTTGATGGACACGACGTTCGGGATCAGAAACTCCAGCGCAAACAGCACCGCGGCGATCATCCCCACAAGGCCGAAGACCTCGTGCTTCGCATCGCCTGTTTCCTTCGCGAGCTTCCAAGCGGAAGCAGAGGCAAAGGCATAGGCTATGGTTGCACCCACCGTCGTCACGTCCACGATCCAGCTGATCGCCGTGCGGCCGAAGAAGGGGAGAACGGCCGAGACCGCGAGGATGCAGAGAATGGCGCGGCGCGGCGCAAGGTTCCGGTCTTTTACGCCCAGCCACTTCGGAAACATTCCGTCATCGCTGAGCGCGCAGAGCAGGCGGCTCAGCGCGACATAGTTGCCGATCAGACCGGTTACGATGCCGCCGAAGGCCGCGGCGCTCAGCAGCACGACGCCGGCCCGGCCCATCGCAGCCCCGGCCGCATGAAAGGTCGGCTGGGCCGCAAGGCCGTCAAAGCTGCCGAGCCGTCCGACATAGTCCGTCCAGTCGGTGCAGCCTTCGGGCAGTGCTGTTACCGCAAGCAGGACCAGCAGGCTGTAGGCCGCAGCTGCGCAGATGACTGCGGCGGCCATGATCCGGAACGAGCGCCGCAGATCGAACCTGGCCTCTGCTGCCGAATGAGAGATCGACTCGAAGCCCACATAAGCCCAGGGCGCCAGTGCGAAAATGGTAAAGGTACCGCCGAACTCACCGGCACCGGGAGCAAAGGGCGGCTGAAATACACGGCTGCCGTCTGCCTTCAGCATGGCTGCGATAAAGCAGATGACCACGCCGCCCAGCAGGACCACCGCCATCACGATCTGCCAGCGCTCGGCCCGTTTCCGGTAAAGACAGATCAGCGCTGCAAGGACCAGCGATCCGACTGCCAGCATGATTTCGCCGAACCACACGTGGAATCCTGCGATCTCATAGTCAAAGCCGAATTGGAAAGTCCCGCCCAGCACCGTCCGCGCGATCAGCGGCAGGGCGGTCGCATTGGCCCAGATAATAGCCACATAGGTCAGAATCAGAAACCAGGCGCTCAGAAAGCCGTGATCGTAACCGAAAGCTGTCTTCGTATAGCTGTAGGTGCCGCCGCTGTCCGGAAACCGGTTCATCAGATAGCCGTAGTTCACTGCCAGGATCAGCATGACCGCGCCGCCGATGCACAGGCCGAGGGCACTGCCGACAGGCCCTGCGATGGGGAGGAAGGTTCCCCCGGGCATGACGAAAGCGCCCCAGCCGACGCTGCAGCCGAAGGCCAGCGCCCATGCCCCGAGCGCAGTCAGGTATTTTCTCTCAGATTTCAACGCAAAATCTCAACTTTCCCGATGGCTCGCTCAGCCCTCTTCGTATCGCTGGATGCCCTCGGCGGTTTTGTTATACAGGGCGGCGATCGCGGCCAGCTTTTCTTTGACCTCGGCGTCGGTGAAACGGCGGGGATTGCCCGGGCGGAACTCCTCCGCAATCTCAGAGGCGGCCTCGGACAGCTTTACCAGACCCAGATTTGCGCAGACGCCTTTCGCGGCGTGGGCAGCTTCGAACAGAGCGGTAGGATCCATCGTCTCGCCGGCTGCCAGCAGCTGGGTTATCACGCCGTTTTTGGTCAGCTTGCGGATATGCTTGTCCAGCAGCTTATCCATTCGCAGAACGCGAAGCGCCTGGTCATAATCACCGTCGATATTCTGATAGAGTTCCTGCAGTGTCATTTGTCGTCCATCCTTTCAATGTTCAGTTCCTTCTGAATCAGTTTTTCAAATTCCTCGGGGGGCAGGGGACGCGAGAAGTAATAACCCTGTGCCAGGTCACAGCCCGCGCTCTGCAGCAGCCTCATCTGACCTTCCGTCTCCACACCCTCTGCAACTGCACAGAGATTCAGATAGCGGGCAATATCCAGAATCAGCTTGACAAGACGGTAATCCATCTCGCTGTTTTCAATGTTGCGTACAAAGGACATGTCCATTTTCAGCACATCGAGGGGCATGGACGAGAGCATGTTCAGCGAGGAATAGCCCGAGCCGAAGTCGTCCATCTCCACCTCAAAGCCCAGCTGACGCAGCCCGCGGATCAGCTCAAGCATCTGCCGGGCATTGTCGGTATAGGCCGATTCGGTGACCTCCAGCTTGATGTCCCGAAAATCCAGATGATTGTTCTCAATAAGCTGCTTGAGCCGTTCGGTCAGGGTCGGGTCAAACAGATCCGTGCGTGACAGGTTAACCGAGACAGGCAGGGTAAAACCGTAGGTCTCCCGCCACCTGGCTACCTGCTTCGCCGCCTCCTCCCAGACGTAGCTGTCCACAACGCTGATCAGACCGTTGCCCTCGAACAGAGGGATAAACTCGCCCGGCGAGATCATGCCCAGCTCCGGGTGCTTCCAGCGGATCAGAGCCTCGGCACTGCTGAGGCGGGGAGGCTGGCTCTGAATGTTGTACTTGGGCTGGTAATAGACAATGAACTGGCGCTCGTCTACGGCCGGACGCAGATCGTTGAGCAGGCGCTGGTTGAGCATTTCCTTCTGCCGCATGCTTTCGTCATAGATCATCAGCGGGTTCTGGAAATCCCCGCGGACCTTGCTGCAGGCCGCCCTGGCCCGGTCGAACAGCGCTGCGGGCGCCACGCCCTCCTGCCAGGGATTGACACCCATGCGCAGATGTATGCTGACCTTGTCGGAAATCCCGTCCAGCCGTTTCTGAAAACGGTCAAGCAGGGCGCGATAATCCGGCTGGGCAGTGCAGTAGATGGCAAAACGGTCGCCCTCGGTCCGGCCGCCGATGCCCTCTGTCTCGGAAAGAAAGGCACGGATCTCATCTCCGAGTACGCGCAGGACCTCATCCCCGAATTCCCGTCCGTTGAGGTCGTTGATGGAGTGAAACTGCTCAATGTTCAGGACAATGGCGTCCAACTGCAGATCCTTGTTATAACGGAAGAGCCGCTCGGCATATTCAAAGAAAAAGCTGCGGGTGTAGAGAAGCGACAGCCTGTCATGTTCGGCTGCTGAGATCAGCTGACGGCCGTCGACGAGCTCGGTTATCCGCTTGACACGGGCCAAAATCACCTCGTGTGCGTCGAAAGGCTTGGTGATGAAATCATAGGCGCCCATCTGCAGAGCGCGCAGCTCGGCGCTCTTGTCGGCGGTGAGAACGATGATCGGGATGCGGCTGAACGCCTCAACGCTGCGCATGACCTCCATGACCTCAAAGCCGTTCATCACCGGCATCATCAGGTCCAGCAGGACGATCGAAAGCTCATCCTGATGCTCACGGACCAGAGCGAGAGCCTCTTTTCCGTTTTCGGCATAGAGAATGTCGTAATCATCCTCCAGAATGATGCCCAGCGTGTCGCGGTTGATTTCCTGATCGTCCACCACCAGCACCAGCGGTCGGTGCTGCAGCTGTTTAGACTTGGTCATGCTTCCTCCTTCCGGCCTGCACCGGCGCGAATCCAATGCGTCAGGGTCGCATACAGCAGGTCGGCATCAATCGGCTTAACCAGATGCGCGTTCATTCCGGATTCCATGGAACGATGAACATCTTCCTGAGACGCGTTTGCGCTCAGCGCAATGATAGGAATGGTCCCCGCATCTTCCCGGGAAAGCGCGCGGATGCTGCGCGCGGCTTCATAGCCGTCCATCATGGGCATGCGCAGATCCATCAAAACCGCGTCGTAATAATGGGGCGCGGAGCTCTGAAACATCTCGAAGGCCTTCTGTCCGTTCTCGGCATGCTCGGTCACGGCCCCTTCCAGCTCCAGCAGATCAGCGGCAATCTCGGCATTTTCAGGGATGTCCTCCGTGATCAGAATACGGCGGCCCTCCAGGTCAATATCCGGTGTTTCTCCACCCGCTGCAGAATCCTGCGGCGCAATTGGCGTGAGCGGAAGCGTCACCGTAAAGGTCGAGCCGACATTCGGCTGGCTTTCCACGGCAATATTGCCGCCCATGAGTTCGGTGTCGTTCTTCGCAATGGCAAGGCCCACGCCGCTGCCGCCGAAACGGGTGGTAAAGCTGGTATCCTCCTGGGAAAACGGTTCAAAGACCTTCGGCAGGTAATCCGAACCGATGCCGATGCCGGTGTCGGTTACGGAGAAACGCAGCAGCGCCTTTGCGTCATCGGAGGGAAGCCGCTCCGCGGAAAAGCCGACGCTTCCCGGAGGATCGGTGAATTTGACGGCATTTTCCAGCAGGTTCAGCAGCACCTGCTTGAGCAGCAGGCTGTCTCCCTGATACCATCCGTCTGCCCCGTCGGCAATCGTGACCTGGTAGCGCAGACCCTTCTCTTCACAGAGGGTGCCGGCGATGGCGTCGATCTGATCAGTCAGATCGCGAAGCCGGAAAGGCTCCTGCCGGACATCCAGTTCGCCGGTCTCAATACGCTGGAGGTCCAGCATGTTGTTGATGAGGCCCAGCAGATGCCTGCCGCTCTGGCCGATTTTTATCAGCTGATCCCGGGTACTGCCGGCCAGATCGGGATTTTTCAGCGCGATACTGTCCAGGCCGAGGATCACGTTCACGGGCGTGCGCATTTCATGGCTGATGCTGGCAAGAAAGCTGTTCTTTGCCCGGCTGCTCTCCTCCGAAGCCAGCAGTCTGGCCTCCAGATGCTCTCTTTCCATGATGCGCTCGGTGATACGGTCGATCAGTCTGTACATGATAAAGACAAAGATGCTGCCGCCGAAGAGAATGGCGGCCATGATCAGGTCGGGCTTGCCGAAAAGACCGACGGCAATATACCCGAAAAGAAACATGACAAGAAGAAAGATCGGAACATTGAGAATGCGCATCTCTTCGCCCCACTTCTCGCTTCTCCGGATATTGCGGGCATAGCGGACGAAGCCATAGATGTTGTAAACCATCAGAAGGCTTCCGAGCAGTATCATGCCGCAAATGATCCATTTCATCGTTCGCAGCCCACCTCGCTTCCTCTTCCTTGCATAATTTTATTTATTATACCATAGCCGGACCGCATGACGCAAGAATTTCTGATGTTTCTTTCCGGATGAATTCTGCGGTGCGACCGCTTGCATGACGGAGGGATAATTCTGAAAATATCATAGCTTTTTCGCAATGATTATGGTATTCTCTATACAGACAGAAAATGCACCATCGCCGGAGAGGGGTTGCAGCATGTACATATTCCCGGAGGAACTGAGAAAAGCATATGAAGCACAGCCGATTGCGCTTGTATACGATCAGCTGATCGACGGAAAGGTTGTGCCGCTGCTGGTTTCGGACGGCTTCTGTGACCTGGTCGGCATGGACAGGGAGCATGCCATGGCCTGGTTCCTGGAGGGCCAGTTTGAGCGTATTCATCCCGATGACGTCGGGCGGGTTGCGCATGTGAGTGTGGAGTTTGCCAACCACCGCAGTGGGTATGACCTCGCTTTCCGCACCAGGCACGAGGACGGATATCATGTCATCCATGCGATCGGCAAATGGCAGACAATGCCGGACGGGACGGAGCTTGCCGTGCTGACCTATTCCGATCTGATGGACAACTTTGATGCGATGAGCGGGACAATGGAGGACTATCATCTGTTCCGGAAAGACCAGTTTTTTACCGACCCGCTGACGGGGCTGCCAAATCTCAACTACATGAACCAGTTTGCCGATGAACGGGTCCATGCCCTGCGGGTCGGCGGAAAACGCCCTGTTCTCATCTATGCGGATGTGATGGGCATGCACTATTATAACGGCCAATACGGTTATCAGAAGGGAAACGAGTTCCTGCAGCATGTTGCTGAGACGCTCAGGGAA
>Ga0310694_10005648_pt1 | contig 11938 bp, 12 predicted proteins | sample 174DNAGHGhighgp2_FD_203884 | JGI IMG/M metagenome (GOLD analysis project Ga0310694, IMG submission 203884) | Sheep rumen microbial communities from Palmerston North, Manawatu-Wanganui, New Zealand - 1742 DNA GHGhigh gp2 (v2) (version 2) | ecosystem: Host-associated > Mammals > Digestive system...
TCCCAGCGATTGAAGCAGGTAGATATGCTTAGCCATGTCATAGGTATCGAGCAGCCGGAGGGTATGTTGATAGATTTCCCCCGGTGATAATGCCCGAATGTCGTCTTTGTATCCGTCTGTCCAAATGCATTGGTTGCAGCAGACGGTATTCTGGAATCCAACGGCGATAGAAAATTTCTGTGCCGTGAGTTTTCCGTTCAAGTTGTCACGCCCGTAGGATTTGACTCCCACGATGGACAGTTGCAGCCTATTGCCGTTTACGTCCTGATAGATGGTGGGAACGTTGATGCAAAAGGCCATTCGTTCATAGTACTGGGTCATTTCGTGAGGTAGTAGTTCCGAGCTTTTCTTATTTATGGCTTCTGGGATTCTGCCTCGGATGATATGACTTGCTCTAATTTGGGGCTCGTCGATCTGCTCTGACCGGTAAAAGTCTCTTAGCGCTTGATAGGTTGCCCCGATGAATTGTGAGTGTGATATAACAGCTTCATTGTCTTTAGCGAAATTAGGTATCACACAGTCGTTCTGTAGGCTCTCCAACGTGATGGGTGTGGAGTTAGCCTCAATGAATGGGGTGGCCGTTGCTTCTTCGGTAATGATTTCAGCGTCGATAATGGTCTCCCCGATGTTTGTTGTTTGCTCCGTCTCGACTACCATTGGGAGGTAGGATGGCGGAATGATTGTTGTCTGTTCCATTTGTTCTGTTGTTAGTTAAATGGTTAATAACATCATGGTGGACCCCGAAGTTTCTCCAGGATCTTCACCAGTTTTTTTGAATTTTTTAGTAGCGTAGCGATTGTCTCGCATACGATCACAATACCGTCGATGGCATCGCTGGTCTTTGATTTCTTCTTTACAGCTACACGCCTGACGGTTCATCTTCTTTCTTCTCGTCTTCTTTCTTGTCTTTGTCATCAACCCAGTTCTTGATCTTCTCTGCGATGTCCAGTAATGCAGAAATCCCAAATAGGGCCATGACTAGTTTTGGTAAATTGTTCATTGTCTTCTCTCTGTTTTGTTTGTAAATGTTAGTTTAAATTGTTAATAAAAATGTTGTCTAATTCTCTTACATATAAGGGTTTAATGTGAGAATGAGAAGGGGTGGGAATATGGGGATTCGTGAGCTCTAGGTCCCCAAAAACGAGTAATAACTCAGTCCACTCTCTGTCTATTTTTTCATTAGTATTAAACTTTTTCAAGCCTCGGTCGCAAAATGGCCGAGGTTTGTTGTAACTTTGTGGCGACAACTTTTAAATCGCGGATTGTATGGCGAAAAAACAGAAAGACAGAGGGCCCGACTTGATGAGCAAGTATGTGTGGTTGATAGAGACTATCTATCGTGCCAAGTGGATCTCGTACAACGAACTCAACGAGCGGTGGAAACGAGAAACTGACTTTAGCAGAGGTGAAGAGCTCCCCAAACGGACATTGAAACGATGGCTTGATACCATTGAGGTCCTGTTTGGAATCAACATCGAGAATGAAGGCCGTGGCGACTATCGTTACCACATCGATGACGATGAGAATCTCGCCAAGAAAGGACTCCGTTCGTGGCTTTATGGCACCTTTTCAGTAAGCAATGCGTTGGTGAGCAGCAAGAGTATCCGAGACCGCATTTTGCTGGAGTATGTGCCCACGGGGCAAGAGTATCTGCAGACCATCATCGATGCGATGAAAGAGAATCGAGAGATACATATCACCTACTACAATCCTTGGAAGGATGAAGAATTTGACCTGATACTGCAGCCGCTGTGTGTGAGACTTTTCAGGCAACGATGGTACGTGATCGCTCTCAACCATTATCCTTGGCTCAATGAAGATGGTCCAAGGATTTACTCCCTTGAACGCATCAGGGCTTTGCAGGTTAGAGATGAGACCTTCAATATGCCCAAAGATTGGAGCGCCGAGGAGTATTTTGAGGGATGCTACGGTGTGATCCGTGACCATGATTATGATAAAGAACTCGTGAAACTGAAGGTAACAGCTGGCCAAGCCAACTACATTCGTGGGCTCAGGTTGCATGAGTCGCAGAAGGAGATTGAACGCAATGACGTATTTAGCATCTTCACCATGTTCATTCGCCCTACCTTTGACTTTATTCAGGAATTGTTTTGGCAGGGTGAGGATGTTGAAGTGCTCGAGCCGCAGTGGCTACGTGAGGAAGTAGCGGCAAAAATCGAGCGTATGTTTAACCGATATAAGAATGATTAAGCCATGAGAGATTTTGCTGCTATAGATTTCGAGACCGCCAATTATGATCGTTCATCGGTATGTTCGGTTGGAGTGGTCATTGTCCGGGACGGGGAAATTGTGGACAAGTTCTACTCGCTTATCCAGCCCGAGCCCAACTATTATAACTACTGGTGCACTCAGGTTCATGGCCTGTGCCGTGCTGACACCGACGATGCCCCGGTCTTCCCCGATGTGTGGGCGCAGATTGAGCCCCTGATTGAAGGCCTGCCGCTGGTCGCCCACAACCGCCCCTTTGACGAAGGCTGCCTTCGCGCCGTCTTCCGCACCTATCAGATGGATTATCCCGAGTACGAGTTCCTCGACACGCTTGCCGCATCCCGCCGCTTGCAACCCGACTTGGAAAATCATCAGCTCCAAACCGTGGCTGCCGCCTGCGGCTTCCAGATGGAGAACCACCACCACGCCCTCTCCGATGCCGAGGCCTGCGCCTGGATAGCAAGAGAACTATTTTCAGATGACTAAACTACAAAAAGGCATGTTGAAACCTATTAAGGCTTTCTACAACTCCGAAGACCGGTAACGATTTGCTTACTGACTTTCAGTAGAATCACTTGCAATATTACTATCAATTCACTAAATTTGCAGACTGAATATTTACTTAAAACCAACAAAAATGAGATTGACCAAAGAAAAATTGATAGCGGCGTGGAGAATTCGCAAGCGCTTTTTTAATGACCCTGCTAATAATGCTATTATTGATCGATTCAATAAGGTAAATGATTTATTTCAGAGAATAATCACATTGCAATTGTCTTATGATGAAATTGCTGGAGTATTTCAAATCAACAACAAAGATTTATGTTTTAAAACTGGCGAGAAGCCGTCTACAAAATACTTTTCTTGTAAAGAAGATGAAGTGACAGCACCTGAAGCATTTACGGGTGTGAGGATTATGAGTGAAAAATTTCAAGATGAATATAAAGATCTGATTTTAGACATTGGCAGCCTTCTTGGAGGGTTTACCTTTGATGAACGGCATATCATGAAAGATGAATATCGCATTATCTCAAATACAATAACAAGCGGTCATGATATGGGTTCATTAAATAGCGTTGGTCAAACTAGACACCCATCATCACATTTTGCGGATAATAATTACTTTTTCAATGTTATAAACGTCATACATGAGATAAAAAACAATTCTTTTAATCCTGATACATCATCATTAGTCCTTCGCTGGCCAACAGAAGCATATTACACCGATGACCAACAAGCCGAGACATCACAAAAAGAAGCTTTGCGATACCGGTTTCCATATAAGTATTTTTATATGTGGACCCATGATGTACTGCATCCCGTAAGTTTACTAGCATATAGAAATTTGGTGCGACAGGATGAAAACGAACTTATTTATGAATCAGACATAGAGATGAACCAAGATTTCTGCGACTTTGTCGCTGATTCAGGTTGGTCATATTATTCGAATGCAATAAAAAACATAATTCCCGAAGAAGAACGCGGCGATAACTTTTGGTGTGAAATGTCAAAACTTATTTCAGTAATTATGATTCGGGATCAACAAATGAAGAATATTCAAGAGCTTCTTGAAATTGGTAATCGTGCCATCATTTTATACGGACCTCCAGGTACAGGTAAAACATATCATGCAGAAGAACTGGTTTGTCTTGAATTAGGCATTTCTAAAGACGAAATGGAAGAATACAAGTTTGATTGTACGTCTAACTCTAGAGATAAAGGCGCTTGGACATTAGTTCAGTTCCATCCCAATTATACATATGAGGACTTTATTGGCGGCATAAGTCCTAATCTTATAGGAAACACTCTGTCATATACACTTAAGGAAGGTATCTTCAAAAAGCTTTGCGATACAGCTGATCAAAATCACAATAAAAAATATATCATAATTATTGACGAAATTAATCGAGCTGATCTTTCATCTGTTTTTGGTGAATTAATGTATGCATTAGAATATCGAGGCAAAAAAGTTTCTATTCCTAATTTCCCAACACCCTTCAAGATTCCTTCTAATGTTTATATCATAGGAACCATGAATAGTATTGATAAAAGTTTGGTGACATTTGACCTTGCCTTAAGGCGTCGTTTTGGATTTTTCAAGATAATGCCAAATGTCGCTGTGCTTGATAATATTATGGCCGATTATAATATAGAAGATTCTTGTTTGGCAGCATTCATAAAAAGATGCATAGAGCTTAACGACTGTTTAACCTCTCCATCTAATATATTTCAACTAAGTAAAGATTATCAGATTGGCCATGCATATTTTGGCAAAATTAAAGATTTCTTAAAGAAATGCGATGGTGAAGAGTCGATATTTATTACCACATTTGATTTAGAAAAGCTTTGGGAGTATCATTTGCAACCACTTATAGAAGAATACATTGGAAATCGAATTGATGATAACGATGTTTTGGACAATTTAAATAGAATTAAAGACGATTTTACCAAACCATTGATATGACTTTAAACCTACTGGATAGTGATTTTCAAAAAGGAGTAAGTAAATGGCATCATGAACAGTCTGCTGGATTCATGATGGCCGTTGACGAACTGCAGAAACAATATAATGATGGAACATTAGAGGTCGTGAGTTTGCAATCATATAATTTGCGTTATCAACATGAATGCCCCATTTGGTATGAAGTTGTATCTTATGCCATAAAGAGTGGGAAACCGGTAGTCAATGAGTGTAAGTTCTTCTCATCTCATTATGTTGGCAGATTCAACTACAAAGGATTTTCGATAGCAATTAATCCGCGTTTTGGAAACGTGTTTGGCTACCTAGTTGGATATGCCACTAATTTGTATCTACCTACTGGTCACTCGGAATTAGCTTTTAATACGAGTAACAACTCTTATTGGTTGATTGCATTACTATGGAAAGCTATGTTAAATAAAGCCTTGACAACAGGGCATATACCTAAAGAATACAAAACTATAAAGAAGAACCAAAAGCATTACAGAGGGCACCTTTGCGTCAACAAGCACATTCATGCGAACTTATGTAAGGCGACCAGATTTTATTGTGAGTATAAAGTATTATCTATGGACAATTTGATTAATCGTACAATACGAACAATTTATCAGATACTTAAAAGAAAGGGAGCTACATCTATCATAGGCGAGTTTGAAGCTTATGACAAATATCTTGAATCTATGGGCGTTGAATCTATTATTCAAGATGTAAAAGAAATAGAAAATGTGCGTTATACTAGACTAAATGAACCATATAGGCCTGTCATGAATTTGAGTAAAACAATTCTTTCTAACTACAAAGCCGAGGCGACATATGGTAGTGGCGTGAATAGTAATATTTGCTTTTTTATAGATATTGCAGAACTATGGGAGATGTATTTGCTTAAGCTATTACAAAACCGTCTTCCATCGGAATATTATGTATATTCTCCAAATTCGAATTCTGGTGCATATCTAATTAATGGTAATATGCGTGAGATAAGGCCTGATATCATTATTGAAAAGAATGGGCAAGTGATGATGATAGTTGATGCAAAATATAAAAACTATACCGATTTTGGTAGAACGTCGGAAAAGGGTATACATCGTGAAGATTTATATCAAATGTCAACTTATTTATATTATTATGGCAAACAAGATAAGAAGATTGTAGGTATCATTACTTCTCCTGTTGAATACAATCAGAAGGGAACTTATGGTTATAGTCATAACGGATTGCATAGAATTGGTCTTATAAATCTAAACATAGAGAAAGCGAATGATAATGTCGATATAATTCATGAAATTGAAAATGAATATATAAATAATATTTTGGCCGTATTGAAAAGCATATGATTAGATGCTTTTTGATAGTTTGCATTTAGACTTGGTACTGGCACTGGCTTTGAAAGAAGGGCGGCCGTCATGAATCGGGACGACTTAACTCCTAACCCCAGGCGAGTTTTTCAAAAATAATTGATATTCGTGCGCTCGTCTGCCACAAGTTGGCGGATGTGCGCTTTACTTTTGTCGTGGCGAGTGGATTTTCCGTCTCAAACGGACGGAAAATCCTGATAAGGAACTAAAACAAGAGTTAGCCATGACAGAGATAGTAAAAATGAGAGACGTGCGGTTTGATCCGGGGCTGTTCGTTAACTTTAGTTCGGGGACGGTGCTGGATAACCTGTTGTGCAGCTACCAGGGACTGCCCAAGGGAGTGAACTACATGATCATCGGTGACCCCGGCGTGGGCAAGACGACCATTATCCTCGACTTGATAGCCAATATAGACCGGCAAAATCAGGGTACGCGCATCCTGTTCATCAGTGCTGAGATGAACGAGATAGACCTTGCCGTGTACGTGCAGCGCTACCCTAAGTTCGGCGATCTGAACATCATGTTCGTGGAGTCCGACTTTGACGGGCATCGCCACCACCTGCAAGAGATTGAGGATGTGCTGCAACGGGGTTGGGACATCGTCGCCATCGACTCGTTTTATGAGTTGCAGGGTATCGTCAAGGAAGAGGAGGACATCACTATGCGCCTTGCCGAGACCAAACTACTGGCCCTGATCAAGCGCCACAACAAGGCCATCAACGACACGCACACCAACACCACTTTTCTCACCATCCAACAGGTGACCAAGAGCGGTGCTTTCATCGGTTCCAACCGCTTGAAGCACATGATCACCGCCATGATGGAGTTGCGCCTTGACAACCCCAAGAACATCTACAGCGACCGCTATGTGGTGTTCTCCAAGCACCGCCGCGGCGATGTGGGCGTGAAACTCTACTACAACCTGAGCAGCACGGGCGATGTCACCTTTGACGAGCAACGCTACCGCCAGGAACTGCAGTTGCGTAACCTGCAAAGCAACGTATCGACCCAACTGCGTGACTTTGCCACCCAATTTGAACGTTTGTTTAACAATGAAATAGAACAATGATAATGACCACCAATGAATTTAACCGAATCAAGCAACAAGTGCTTGACCGCCCCATCTGCTATCGCGAGGTGGAGGCCAAAGAGATTGTCGCCTTGGGCGAGAACCATTACACCGTAGGCAATGCTACACTTGAAGTGTCTCCACAGATTGCCACTGTGATTGACCGTTTCGCCGGCATTAAGCAAGGGCAATCACGCATCGCCCAAGACAGTTATGGCGAACAGGGTTTAACCAACCTGCGCAACTTCTTCGGGCAGGCCGAGGTCAAGGGCGGCAAACGGCTTGTCCTTGCCGCCGACACCCAGTCCCGGCAGATTGTCAATGCCATCCCCATCAAGGACAAGATGATCACACCGGACGTGTTCTTTGACTTCGCTGAGATGTTCATGGACAAGAACAACTACCTGCCCGTGCGTGTGGAACATACCCACTCAATCAAGACTGGTGTATCCATCGTGATGAAGCCAGTCCATAAGCAGATCAGGGAGTATGTCCCCGGTGACGAGTTCCTCTCCAACGGGCTTTACCTCACATGGAATCCAGGCGAAATCAGCCTGGGCAACTACTATGTAAGACTGGTGTGCTCCAACGGCAACATCCAGACTTCTCATCACGCCATCACCAAGGCACATTCGCCTGAAGTCAAGGAACTGGAACGCCTGCTTATGGTAACTGCTGATGCCGGGCCCCTTAAGCAAAATATGGATAAGATGTTGATAAGTGCCAAACTAGCTATGAGGACTACAGCCTCGGTGCGAGAACTGGGCATTGCAGTCAAACTGCTCAATCAGCACGGGGTGGAAACCAAGGATGCCAACCAGATTATCCCCTATGAACTCACCAAGGGACAATACGAACAAGCGGGTTATAACACTGACTCGACACACATGGCCCAAGCCAAGAGCGAAATGACGATGTGGGAATTGTTCAACATGCTAACTTTCTTTGCCACGCACAACCAGATGTGGTCACCACAAGACATCAGACGCTCATTGCTCATGGAAGCCAGCATGGCACTGCTCATGCAGGAGCGTGACATCAAGGAGTATTACAATATTTTCTGGAAAAACACTATCTTTGCAATAATAAAACAATGACGGCATCCTGTGAGCGATATGCCAGCACACTTGAACCGCTAGAGCTCTGCTCTGGCTTCGTCTGCTGCTTTCGGCAGATGTTGGCGGCCATGTGCTTGCCAACAACAACGTTTGCTACTGGATTCTGCGCCTTGCTCGCGTTCGCTTATCCTTTGGTAGAGCAAACCTCGGTCTCTTGCGAGACTCTCGCTTTGCCTATTCCAAAGGATCGGCGCTCACGCTCACAAACTTGAATCCATTCTTGGAAGTTGTGCTGGCGCTCACGGGATGTTTTTTAGATTATGCGATGAATCAGGAATTACGAGATGAACTGCGAAACCTTATCAATATTGACACGCTAGAGGACCTATGCGTCTCGATAAATGAAATAGGCCCTTTTGTTTCATGTATTGGGATGGATAGTCCCATGTCCGTGTCAACATTGAAGTATTATACACAGGTGAGAGCGAGGCAAGCTGCTTACCGGCAGTTTCACATACCCAAGAAATCAGGTGGTGTCAGAACTATCACAGCTCCTGACGGAGAACTAAAAAACATCATGTATACACTGGCGTTTATCCTATCAGAACTGTACATTCCCACTCCAGAAGCAATTGCTTTTGTTCCTAAACGCTCGATTGTGGATAATGCGCAAGTGCACATGGGCAAGAACTACGTTCTCAATATAGATCTTTCCGATTTCTTTACAAGCATCACGTCCCATATGGTGGAACGTGGGCTGTACAAACTTGGTTTTTCTCCAACAGTAGCTCAATGTTTGTCCACAATATGCACTTATCCCGTTGTGGTTGATAAAAAAGTGCTGAACGTCGTGCCGCAGGGTGCCCCCACGTCACCTCTAATTTCCAACATCTGCGCAATGACACTTGACCGTCGACTTTCTGGTTTGGCAAAGCGTTTTCATCTCTCATACACAAGATATGCTGATGACATCACGTTCAGCAGCAATCACAATGTGTACCATAAGGATGGTGAATTCATGCAGGAACTGTATCGCATCATTTCGGACTGCCATTTCACGGTCAACGAGAAAAAGACCAGACTTCAAAAGCGTGGAGGTCGACAAGAAGTGACAGGTTTGACCGTGAGCGTGAAACCCAATGTGTGCCGAAAGTACATCAAGAATCTGAGGGCATTAATCCATCATATTTCGAAGATTGAGTCTCCCGAGATGCACGACATAAATGTTGCAAGAGGGAAACTGAATTTCCTCCGTATGGTGAAAGGTCCAGAAGATTCAACATACACTCGTTTATCCATAAAATTCAACAGGGCTGTTGCAGGCAAACATTTCTCAAATACAATAAATGCGTAAACAACATTTTTGAAGTCATGATTGAATACATTTCTGGGACAGGACATTACAATGAGGTGCTGGCGCGAGTAGCGAATGTGAAGCGCAGCCTTTGGATCGGTACAGCCGACATCAAGGACTTGCATGTCAAGGTGGGTGATACGACCAAGCCGTTTCTCGCCGTCATTGCTTTGCTGATTAGGCGAGGTGTGGAGGTGAGGCTGATTCATGCTAAGGAGCCGGGGCCGAACTTCCGCGAGGACTTTGACAGGTATCCGGTGCTGTACGATCGGCTGGAGCGTGTGCTGTGTCCCAGGGTTCACTTCAAGATGCTGGTCTTTGACTGCGAGGAGGTGTATATCGGCAGCGCTAACCTCACGGGTGCTGGCATCGGCATGAAGAGCAGCGATAAGCGCAACTTCGAGGCGGGGATCCTGACCGATGACCCTCAAATCGTCGAGCGAGCCATGAAGCAGTTTGACGACGTTTGGATCGGCAAACACTGCAAAACCTGCAAGCGCAAGGACTACTGCCCAGACCCCATAACAAGATAATTTCTAGGACCTCTGCCCCTAAAAAGACGGAGGTCTGTTATTTCGCTACTCCTCTTGCTGTGACGGCTCTTGCCTTGATCTATGCAGGAGCATATAATCGTTCGATTCTTCAATGATATCAAATGAAGACATGAACTCAGCCGGAAGCCTGATGATGTCAAATCCCTGCCATTGTTTTAAGTCTGTTGACAGTGTCAAGTCTCTAACTTCGGTATGTATAAACACCTTCGTGAGTTTATTACTTCCCTCCATCCCCAAACATCTTAGATATGGACAGCCACTGAGGTCAAGCTGTTGAAGTTCGTCATCATAACGGCAGTTCAATACTTGCAAATCGCTGTTTTGATGGAATATTATTGATGTGAGATTATCACAACATTCGAAAGTCAAGGTAGTCAACTTGGGATATTTTGAACCATCTATTGAAGTGATGCCATCATATCGATGTATGCGCAAGTATTCCAATTGTCGGGAGTCGTAGGTCAACTCTTTCAGTAACGGGCATTCAACAACTATTGACATAAGAAAAGGCAGACCATCGGCATAAATGTGTTGAGTGAATGCGTTTATCTCAATCTTTTCTAGCCTCTTGTTCTGTCTCAAATCAATCGTGTCGAAAGCAGGTATCACATAGTCTTTACAACGTCCATCCAGATAATCGTCATATTCACCAATATCATCAAACAATGTCAATTGTTCCAGATTTGGGAAAAGTTCAATCCCCATAATGCTGTCAATTCGACAATCGCCAAATTCACTCACATAAATCCATATATTTTTTACTTGGAGTAAGTCCTCGTCGGAATTAAACTTCGGCAAACTCTGAGTAAATTCATCTCCTTCAAGAAGCCAACGGCGAAAACCCATTGAAGGGAATCGCTCCTCGGTAATAACAGGATTAGTATATTTTGCCATATCGTGAAATAATAAAAAGTGATTTTGCTGCGAAGTTAAGTAGCACTGTAGCCATTTTGTGGCAGAGCTCTGACCTTATCATTTTTTTTCAAGAAAGATTTGGTCTCTGCCACAGATTGGCGGAGACCGTCTTTTTCTTTGCACCATGGACAAGTACCTGTTTCTTGACTTAGATGGTGTGTTGAATACTGAGTTTTATCAGGATTTGCTGATGTCTCAGGGGGAACCATGTCGAGACAAACATGGGCCTTTCTTTGATCCGTTGGCTGTTGAACAGTTAAAGCGGGTCATTGATTCAACTCATGCTGATATCGTCATTGAATCATCGTGGAAGTACCTTGGGCTGGAGGCTATGCAGGACATGTGGACGGATCGACAACTGCCTGGTCGCGTGATTGCCGTCACACCGTCGATTGTCAGTGCCAGTTGGTCACTTGACGATAACGGCCTGGATGCGAGACAAAGCAAAGGCATTGAAATAGACTTTTGGCTTTTCGAGAATGCCACCCAGGACGCTCGTTACGTCATCATTGACGATGAGTATGTGATACTGGATTCACAGTTACCTCATTTCATTTTGACCAACCCTTTCGACGGCATCACGGACTTGCTGGCCGACCGAGCCATAGCATTACTCAACGGCTGAAAAATATTTGTTCCTCGGTCGCAGAATGGCCGAGGTGCCTTCTACTTTTGTGGCGATAAATCACAAAAAATAATTGAAATATGGAAGAATTAACAGACAATGACATTCGCATCTCTCCCTTGACGATAATTAAAAATCGCTATGGCGGAGGGTTCCTTGCGTTTAATCTTGAATCATGGGATGTACCAAGGGACATCAATGAAGATGGGTTAGACTTTTGGAGCTTTTGGCATCATGATGCCAAAAAATACATCATCGGCAAAGGTGATACGCCACAAGAAGCGTTGGATAACCTGAAAG
>Ga0310694_10005649_pt1 | contig 11936 bp, 7 predicted proteins | sample 174DNAGHGhighgp2_FD_203884 | JGI IMG/M metagenome (GOLD analysis project Ga0310694, IMG submission 203884) | Sheep rumen microbial communities from Palmerston North, Manawatu-Wanganui, New Zealand - 1742 DNA GHGhigh gp2 (v2) (version 2) | ecosystem: Host-associated > Mammals > Digestive system >...
TCACGCACGTCGCCGCGACGGTTCTTCGTCCTGCGCCCCACGTACTCGATCAAGGAGCAGACGTAAAAGAGATTGTTCTTTTCCTCTTCGCTCATTCGGTTGCTTGCCTTTGCGTGGTTGTTATTATACCACATTTCCCTCTGCATGGTGCAAAAAACAACATCCATAATCGCAGACCTTCGGGTGTATCCGCGAATCGTTCAACAACTACGAAACTTCGCGCAAGATGGTTTGCGAGATGCGCGTAATGCGTGTACAAAATGGCCTTCCAGCACGGCCAAATCAGCCTGCTTGCGTGAACAAAACACTCTGGGCTGGTGAACATTGGCGAGAAATGACGGCATTACATTATACAAATGCCGCCACTTGAATAAGAAATGCCGCCATCTGAACAAGAAATGGCGGCATTTACGATGCCTGTCCACACGGCAAACGCATCCTGTCCATAGGCTAAAAGCATTCCCCACACAGAGGAACGGATTATCGGCGAAGGGATTCTTTCAACTTTGCCGTGGCGTCGGCGGCGGACGATACCACGATCAAATCCTTCCGCCCGGATGCCTTGATTTCCGCAGGGGTATCGGCATGGGTTGAAAGGACGATTACCGGGCCCTTGAAATCCTTGAGTTCATTGAACGTCTTCTTCTTCGGGTCGATCAGCAATGCAACCTCTCCTTTCGCGGGAGAAAGGACACGGTTGCAATCTGCGCTGTGCCAGAGCGTCTGCAACATGCGGGCACCTTCCGGCGTGTTGTATCCCATCGGCGCATAGACGTTGGGTACGCCGGCGATGCGCTTCTTGGGCGAGGGATGCAGTTTGCGTCCGGTGAGCCATTCAAGTCCCTTGTAGAAGATGTCCTGCGTGCTCTTGCCGCTTTCGGGATGAGGACCGCAGATGAATATCTTGCCCTTCCCGAACGTCCCCGCGATGATGGCCGCCTTACCCGTCATGCCGCGGACGTCCGCCTTCGGCTTTTCGATTTTCTCCATCTTCTTGCCGTAGTACGCGAATACCTTCATGTCCGCGCCTTCTACCGTCTTTCCGGGAATCATCGCGGGGCCGCCGTGGTAGCGGACCATGCGCGGACCCTTCTGTCCCATTGCGGCGAGTCCCGCCTCCGTGAAGTCAAGCTCGACCGTCGCGCCGCCCCTGTAGTGCTCTGGATCGTCGGGTTTGAAAGGAACCATCTGGTTGCGCTTGCGGCGCGTCTCCTCCAGCACGAGGAACGCGCCGGCGCACGTGCCGTGGTACAACCCACCCCTTTTAACGAACTCTCTCTCCGCAGCAACGCCCTTCTCGCCAAGTCCGAAGAACTGCGATTCGCCACTGCCGCCGGAGTGAACAACCATGTCCGCGCCGTTGAGCGCGCCTTCGCCGATTTCCTTGCCGTTCGCAAACGTGACGATGAACTCGGGACAGTCGTCCATGAGCCGCCCCACCAGGTCAACGCCCACTCCCCGATCGCAGTAGAACACCACCTTCATGGCGTCCGGAGCCTTCTCAACGCCTGCCGCCGCCAAAATGAAACAAGCCGCGAATGCGGCATGCATGATTTTCTTCATAGGCTCACCCCTGCTGCCCGTAGTACGCGTTTGGTCCGTGTTTACGCTGGTAGTGTTTTTCCGAGACGTATGCGGGCAGCGGTTCGGCGGAATCTCCGCGCAGCCGCTCCGTGAGACGCGCCATGCGCGCGATCTGCTCAAGCGACACCGCGTTGTCAACCGCCTTCATCACATCCGCGCCCCATGTGAACGGTCCGTGCCCCGCTACGAGCACGCCGGGCTGCGCCAACGGATCGAGTTCGTGGAAGCGCTCCACGATCACCTTGCCGGTGTTGAGTTCGTATGCCTCCGCAACTTCCACCTCGGTGAGAAAGCGCGTCACCGGCACGGGCCCGTGGAAGCAATCCGCGTGGGTCGTGCCGTAACAGGGAATCTCGCGACAGGCCTGCGCCCACGCGGTCGCCTCCACACTGTGCGTATGCACCGCGCCAAACACACCCTTGAACGAACGGTAGAATTCAAGATGGGTGGGAGTGTCGCTGGACGGACGGCATTCGCCCTCGACAACGTGCCCTTCGAGGTCCAGCACAACCATGTCGCCAGGCGACATCGCGTCGTACGCGACGCCGCTCGGCTTTATCACGACGAGACGGGTCTCGGCGTCGAAGGCGCTGGCGTTGCCCCATGTGAGCGGCGCCAGGCCTTCGGCGTGCAGACGCATGTTGGCGCGCCACACGGTCTCTTTCAGCTTTTCCAGCATCGCGTTACTTCAGCTTCCACGCAAGGTCGTTGAGGAAGAGTTCCTTCTCAAGGCTCTCGACCGTGGTGTCCTTCGTGATGTGGACGAACTCGATGCCCATGATGGCGGCGAAGTCGTGCATCTGCTCGGCGGTGACGTCGTACGTGAGCGTGGTGTGGTGCGCACCGCCAGCCGTAATCCAGCACTCGACTCCGCGCTTGAGGTCGGGCATCGCCCGCCACATCACGCGCGCGACGGGCAGGTTCGGCATCTTATAGATCGGCTTCACGCATTCGATGTCCTGCACGATCATGCGCAGGCGCCCGCCCATATCGACAAGCGAGATCACGATCGCCTTGCCGGCCCTACCCTCGAACACGAGGCGTGCGGGATCGGCCTTGCCGCCGATGCCAAGCGGATGCACATCGACCTTCGGCTTCGCCGCCGCGATGGAGGGACACACCTCCAGCATGTGTGCGCCGAGCGAATACTCCTTGCCCTTCGCGAGCTCGTAGGTGTAGTCCTCCATGAACGCGGTACCGCCCTTCTGTCCCTCGCTCATCGCCTTGACGATGGCCGTCATCGCGGACACCTTCCAGTCGCCTTCCGCGCCGTAGCCGTAACCCTGCGCCATGAGACGCTGCGAGGCGAGGCCGGGGAGTTGCTGCATGCCGTAGAGGTCCTCAAAGGTATTGGTATATGCTGCGCAGCCTTCCGCGTCCAGCATCTTCTTCATCGCGATTTCCTCGCGCGCCTGGTAGCGGACGGCCTCCATGTTCTTCGTGTTGAAGGCGTAGAGCTTCTTGTATTCCTTCACGAGCGCATCGACCTCGGCGTCGGTGACGGCGTCGATGTACTCAACAAGCGTGCCGACCGGCCACGTGTTGACCTGCCATCCCATGACCTCCTGCACGCCGACCTTGTCGCCCTCGGTCACGGCCACGTTGCGCATGTTGTCGCCGAAGCGCATGACTTTGAGCGCACGGGAGAAGGCAACGCCCACCGCCACGCGCATCCACGACGCGAGGCGAGCGGCTACGTCCGCGTCTTGCCAGTGTCCCGCGATCACCTTGCGCGTCATGCGGAGGCGCGCGCCGATGAAGCCGTGCTCGCGGTCGCCGTGTGCCGCCTGATTGAGGTTCATGAAGTCCATGTCGATGCCAGTGTCGGGGATCGAGCGGTTGTACTGCGTGGCGAGGTGGCACCACGGCTTCTGCAGAAGCTTGAGACCATTGAGCCACATCTTGGACGGCGAGAACGTGTGGCACCACGTGACAACGCCCGCGCAAGCGTCGGAGGCGTTCGCGGCCTTGATGGTCTCGGTGGCCTCCTCGGACGTCTTGACGACGGTCTTGAACACGATCTTACAGGGGAGTTTTCCGCCTTTGTTCAGCTTGTCGGCCATCTCCGCCGCGCGCTTCGCGACGGTGTCCAGCACTTCGGGTCCGTAGAGGAACTGGCTGCCGACGACAAACCAGAACTCGTAGTCTTTCATCTTCTTCATATCTGAGGTAGGCCTTTGCCGAACCATCGTTCGCGCCGTCCACGAGGCAAGCCACACGGCCTGGCAGAACTCGCGGAAACTACACTGCGCGTCTGAGAGGTTCAACGCCGTTAGTATGCCATATCCTTACTCGTTATGCAAGCGGAAATAAGGATGAGGAAACCTATTTGCCCTGGCTGACGCAGTACGGACGGATGGGACAGTCGGCGCAGTTGGGGTTGCGAGGGAAGCAGCGCGTCTGCCCGAAGGAGACGAGGTGCGAGTTCCACGTTTTCCAATAGCGTACGGGCAGGATGCCGCGCAACGCCATCTCGGTATCGAACGGAGTCTTGGTCTTTATGAGACCGAGACGGTTTGTTATGCGGTGTACGTGGACGTCCACGCAGATCGCAGGCAGGTCGAAACCGACGGCCACGGTGAGATTCGCCGTCTTGCGCCCCACGCCCGGAAGTTCGCACAGCTCCTCAACGGTGTGCGGCAGTACGCCGCCGAACTTCGCGCGCAGCACACAAGGCAGGGCATGGAGGTGGCGCGCCTTGTCCCGGTAGAAGCCGACCGGGTATATCAGCTTTTCAAGCCGTGCAACGGGAATCCTTTCCAGCGCGTCCGGCGTGGCGGTGCCGCCCATCTCCGCGAATAGACGCCGCACCGCGCCAGCCGTGCAGGCGTCCTTGGTGCGAGCGCTCAGTATCGTGCCGACCAGCACGCAGAACGGATCGTGTGTCTGCGCCTGGATGAGTTCGATGATTGGCGCGGAGTGCGCCCTGAACTCCTTCTTGAGCAGACGGTTTACTGCGGGGATGTCGGCTGCTGTCATGGCTTCAGAACTCGTAGAGTGCGCTTGGGGAATCCTGTTCGAGCACGTCCAGCGTCACGTTCCGGCCGAGGTCGGCGACGGCACTTTCCATTGCTTCGCGGGCGAGGTACGGCGCGTTGCACTGCTGCGACAGGTGAGCGAGCAGGAGGGTCTTCAGGCGCGGCGGACGCACCTCGCGCACGAGGTCGGCGGCGTCGCCGTTAGAGAGGTGTCCGCAGCGGCCGGATATGCGCTGCTTCAGCGACACCGGCCTGTCGGACATCTTAAGCAGCACCGGGTCGTGGTTCGACTCCAGCACGGCGCACGTCGCACGCGCAAGCGCGTCCTTAACGCCAAATGTCGCCGAGCCCATGTCCGTGCCCACGAACAGCGCGCTTTCCTCGTCGTCGAAAAGATATCCCACGGGGTCAGCGGCGTCGTGGGGGATGGAGAACGACGTGACGGACACATCCCCCACCTGAAACGTCTCCGCCGTCTCGAACACCCGCCAGCCTTCGTCCACGCCAGTCAGCACGGAGATGGCGTCCGCCGTATTGCCGTTCGCGTAGAGCGGCACCTGCGGATGGCGATTGTGGAACGTGGCGAGGCCCTTGCAGTGGTCCGTGTGGTCATGCGTGAAGAAGAGACCGGATGCATCGTCAGGATCGACGCCGCACGCGGACATCCTCCTGCCAAGTTCTCGACACGTAAAGCCGCAGTCCACGAAAAGCAGCGTGTTGCCGCTTCGCAGCGCAAGGGCGTTGCCCTTCGACCCGCTTCCGAAAACGCGCAGCTTCATTCCGGCTGGTGTATGCGTTCGTTGGCCTTGGCGACTTTTGCGCGGAGCGTTTCCTTGTGCGCGCGAAACTTCTCGCGCAGCGCGGAGTCTGCCGTGCCGAGTATCTGCACGGCGAGGAGCGCGGCGTTCGTCGGACCCGCGCTGCCGCAGGCTACCGTTGCAACAGGCACGCCGGACGGCATCTGCACCGTCGCGTAAAGCGCGTCCAAGCCGTTCAACGCGCCGCCGGCAACGGGAATGCCGATGACGGGCAGCACCGTCCCGGCGGCGAGAACGCCTCCAAGGTGCGCCGCGCCGCCGGCGGCGGCGATGACCACCTTGATGCCGCGCCCTTCAGCGGTCTTGGCGTAGTCGAGCGCAACGTCGGGCGTACGGTGCGCGCTTATCACGCGCGTCTCATACGGTACGCCGAACGAATCGAGCGTGTCGCAGGCTTTCTTGACGAGGGGCCAGTCGCTGTCGCTGCCCATGACGATTCCAACGAGGGGGTTGGTTGAGTCCATGTATAAATCCTCCAGTGTTTTCAAATAACGGGTTCAGCCGCGCTCAAATGCACGGTGGGCGATGTCGGTGCGGTGGAACGCCTTGTCGAACGAGATGCGCCCGACGGCCGCGTATGCGGCGTCCACCGCCTCGCGCAACGTCGCGCCGGTTCCCGTCACGGAAAGGACGCGTCCGCCCGACGTGAGTATCCTGCCGTCAGCCGCCTTCGTGCCGCAGTGGAACACGATCGTGCCCGGCACCTGCGCCGCGGCGTCGAGACCGGTGATTTCCTTGCCCTTCTCGTATGAGCCGGGATAGCCGCCGGAAGCGACGATCACCGTCGCCGCAGCGCCGGGCTTCACAACCACGTCGGCGTCCGTAAGGCATCCCTCCGCGCAGTGCATGAGCGCCGTCGCGAAGTCGCCGCCCAGACGCGGCAACACGGCCTCCGTCTCCGGGTCGCCGAAACGGGCGTTGAACTCCACCACGTTCACGGCGCTGCCGCTGAGCGCGGTCTTGCCGCCGGGTGGGGTGACCATGAGGCCCGCGTAGAGAACGCCCTTGTAGGTGATGCCGCGCTTCCGAAGTTCGCGAATAACGGGAATGATAATCTTTTCCTTGATTGCAGGGAGCATTGCGTCCGTCACCACGGGCGCGGGAGAGTAGGCTCCCATTCCGCCGGTGTTCGGTCCTTTGTCGCCGTCGAACACGCGCTTGTGGTCCTGCGAACTCGGCAACAGCACCGCGCATTCGCCATCGACGAGCGCGAGGATCGAGCACTCTTCGCCGTGGAGGAACTCCTCAACGAGCACTTCCGAACCGGCCGCGCCGAACTTGTTGCCCACGAGCATGTCGTCAATCGCCGCCTCGGCCTGCTCCGTGGTCTCGGCCACCACTACGCCCTTCCCTGCGGCAAGGCCGTCAGCCTTGATTACGACCGGGAGACCGTATTCCGGGAGAGCGGCCTTGGCCGCCGCCGCGTCCGTAAACGTGCGCGCACGTCCGGTTGGAACGCCAGCAGCATCCATGATCTCCTTCGCGAAACGCTTGGATCCCTCCATGCGCGCACCAGCCGCGACGGGACCAAACGCCTTTACGCCGATCTTCTCGAGCGAATCGACAAGCCCCTTGCAAAGCGGCGCTTCGGGCCCAACCACCACTAGGTCGGGCCGGTTCGCCGCGGCCCACTCGGTAATTGCAGCCACATCCTCCGCTCCTATGGCGAGATTGGTGGCGAGCGCCGCCGTGCCCGCGTTCCCCGGCGCACAGTACAACTCGTGCTTCGTTTCGTCCTGAGCGAGACGCCACGTAATCGCGTGTTCACGCCCGCCGCTGCCTACTATGAGAATCTTCATGTCTTTTTCCTTTAAATCCGTTGGCCTCTATTTTAGCAAGTCCACAGCCCGATGGCAAGCCTCAGCGACTCACGTATTCCAACAGCGAACGGCGCAGGGCACGGGCTTCGGGAAGGCCTTTCGCCGCCTCGAGGTCAAGCGAACAGTAGAGGACGCGCCCCTTGCCGCGACACTTCTCCCAGATCACGCCGAGGTTCTGGTTACGCGTGATGTTGTCGATGCCGCGCACGATCACATCCGCGTCCTTGTCGCCGTCCAGCACCACGTTCACGCCATTGAAGATGAGTTCGCGCCACTGGTAGTCCGAATGGAACGACGTGGGGAAGCCGGCGAGCGCCGGATGCTTTTCGTTCACGAGCAGACCCAACGTGCCAGGCGCAATGACCTTCCTCTTCCGCGCAGGACCGTTGAACATCTCCCAGTTCCAGAAGTCAGTCGTGAAGAATCCCGGCACGGAATTCTTCGGAGCCTTCGCCTTGTCGAGGATGCAGAGCGCGGTGCGTCCCTCCGCGAGTGCCTTGTCGGCGGATTCAAGGTCACGCACGATCTCCACGCCATCGGGTGTTCCTCCGTCATCTTCAGGATATACCCAGATCGGATAGGAGTTTTTCACCTTGCCGTCCGCGAAAGACAACTGCAACTCCAGCCTTTCGGCCTTATCCAAACGAGGCAGCTCAACATCAATCCTACCAACGGACTTCACCTTGCCGACGGGAACGGAAACATCAAGCATTCCAGATGCAGTGGAAGCGATTCGCCACTTGATGCCGCCCTTCAATACATCCTCCTTACCATAGTGCGCGATCTGCACGTCTGCCGTGAACTTCTCCCCCGCAGTGTAAGTGTATCGTGGGAACCGCGCGAGCAGGACCGTCGGCGAGCAGGACATGCGCCACTTCTCAGGCGTGATGAATCCCTTGGACTCCATAAAGGCGTTCAACACGCCGACGAGAGCCGTTCCCTGTCCGGGGAAGTCCTGGAGGTCGAGGAGCTGGAAACCGCCGAAACCTGGCGTCCTGAACGCCTCCTCCATATCCTCGCGGTAGTTGATCGCCATGAGCCTGCCCGACGCACGGCAGAAGTCGCTCGCGTATTTCCCCAGCCCCGCCTTTTCAAGACGAGCCTTGAATATCTCAAGGTTGATCGGCTTAAGGACGCCCGTGTACTTGGGAATCTCCGTGTAGTCGGGGTACGCCTGGAACTGCCCCGTCTCGTGTCCGATGACGGGGATCGGCGAATGGCGTACGGCACTTGAGAAGTCGCGCATCGTTCCGCCGCCAGGAAGCTGCACCGCGCCGAGCGGCGCATTGCAGTGCGCATACGATCCGCGCGCGTTGCCCTCCGCACCGTCGCAGCTCCTGAACGTCGCCCAAAAGTCGTCCTCGTCGCACAGCTGCGGGGCGTTCCAGTCGCCGTTCGTCGCGATGGCGTAGAGCGGCCTCGGATCGTGCGCACGCAGCGCGCGTATGATCTCAGTGCGTTCCTTCCTACCGCCTCTGCATTCGTTGCCGAGCGTGAACATCGCGCACGACGGATGGTTGCCGTAGGCGTCGATAATCCGCTTCGATTCAGCGAGGCAGTAGGCGCGCAGTTTCGCGTCCCCCGCGAAATTGCCGCCGAACACGCCGAACTCCGACAACATGATGAATCCCGCCTCGTCGGCGGCCTCGAACGCCGCCTCTGGCGGACACCACGAGTGGAAGCGCACGTGGTTGAGTCCGTACTCCTTCAGCGTCGCGAAGTACTTCCTCCACGGCTCCACCTCCATCGGCGCGGCGCCGGTGAGCGGCCACACGCATGCATCGTGCCTGCCGCGTAGGAACATGGGACGTCCGTTCAACGTGAACTGCGTACCCTTCGTGCGAAAGTCGCGAAGGCCGAACTTCACCGAGGCCGTCGCCTCGCCCGCTTTGACCGTGAGCGTATGCAGCACTGGATTGAACTCGCTCCACTTCGGCGCATCCGGGCCGAGCACTACGGCAAACTCGCCCGTCGATACGCCGCACGGCACCACATGCGGGAATGACCGCGTCACAACCTTGCTGTTGTACGCTTGCTGTCCATGCGTCGCAGAAACCACCATTTCTACCCTCGCCTCCCTCGCACGCGCGCCGTCATTGCGGAACACCACCTTCGCCGTGACCTTGCCCTCGGCGGCTGACGGGAACGTCTTCACCTGCACAATCGACATCTCGCCGTAAGCCATCATTTCCATCCGCCCCATCACGCCGTTCCAGTTCGTCTGCGTGTCATCGGATGTCTGGTGCCCGGTGATGGGGACAGTTCCACGGCGGTTGTCAACGACGAGACGCAGTGTGTGGCGTCCCGGTGCCGTTCCGCGCGGGAGCTCAATGACGGCAGGGGTGGCGAGCGTATCGCTGCGTCCGAAGCGCGTTCCATCGAGGTAGGCATCAACAACCTTCGTACGTTCGAGAAAGAGCTCAATGCGGCGTCCGACCCACGCTGAAGGAATCTCGATATCCCGCTCGTACGTAGCGAGGCCCACATAAGGGAAGCGCCGCGTCGGGTGGCGCGTGAGCCGGTTCTGGACGGCTGCGTCATCACGCATGGGGTCTATCTTCTCGACCTCGACGCCACTGATGCGTCCATCGCCTTTCTTTGCGATGTCCGTTGTAGTAGGCAGTATTATGGAATCCGTGCATTTTGTGGTGTCGCCGAGTGCGAATCTCCAGCGTCCGGCAATCGACACTGCATTATTCACGTTCACGCTACGTCTGGATTCAAGCTCGTGGGCCAGCACCAGAAACGTGGAAGCCGTCCACGTGTAGGCAGGATCGCGGCGGGCGTCGCCCGTCTTCGCGTCGAAGTTCTCGGAGAAGCCCGACTTCATTATGAGCTTGCAGAACTTGAGCGAAATCTCATCTGCGAGCGCATCCTCGCCGCACGCACGCAGGCCCTCCACCGCGATGAGAGTGGAAGGTCCCCAGATCGGCCCCTTCCAGTAGCCGTCGGGGTGGTACTGTTTGCTGTTGACGGACTCCGAGGCGAGCCCCCAGTCGGTAATGAAACCCTTTGTCTTGATGTCATCAATCATCTTCGCGCGGCACTTCTCGGGGAGGCGCTTCCCGAGGATCATCGGCAGACGCGTGACGAGCGAGAGCGAGTCGCGGTCGAAACCGCCGTCGCGCAGACGCCGCACGCGCGGCGCGCCGTCTTCGTCGAAGAGGATCTTCACTGTCGCGTCGAGCATCTTCTTCGCGCGCGCGGCCCAATGCACGGATTCCGCGTCCCGGCCCAACGTCTTCGCGATGTCGGCGAGACACTCCATCTGGAGAATGAGGAACGCCTGGAGGTCGGGCGTCTCGAGCGGCGGACGGTTCATGCAGATCGCGGTGGAGTTGTCCCAGCCGGAGTCGCAGCCGTCAAGATATTCGGCGAGGCCGTTGTGGTCGAAGTCACGGCGCGTAAGCCACCAGTTCGTCCACTTGCCGATGAGGTCGTAGGCGATCTCCAGCTTGTCCTTCGGAAACTCCTTCATCGCGCGCAGCTTCGCGAACACCCAGCCGTGTACGGGCGGCTTGACGGCGAGCCAGAAGATCTGCTCGTCCGAGACCATGTCGGGCATCATGCCCTCTGGAGTCATGAAGTCGAACATGCAGCGGAACTGCTCCCACGCGGCATCCTGGTCGTGGTAGCCGAGGCTGAGCGAGTTTATCGCGTGGTCCCAGCTCCACGTCTTGTTCATCCAGTTGTTGCTCATCAGCATCATCGGACGTTTGAACATCCCGCGCGGACCCGCGATGGTCGTCCAGAAGAGAATCGCCGCCTCGTGTCGCGCCCACTCAAACTCTTTCGGCACGGATGGAAGCGAGGCGTACATACGCTCGAAGCTCGCCTTCTCGCGCGCGACAGCCTCCGCGAACGTCCCCTTCACCTCGTTTCCGTCCCAGTCGCCCGTGTGGATGTCGAGGAGCGCCACCTCGATGCCGTCCTTCGACGGATGGACGCGCACGGTGTTGCCGCGGTCCGGGTCGCGCACGCCCATACGCGTGTCCATCAGGATGCGGTCGGCGTTGAAGTGGAGATAGTCGATGGTGCGGCCGAATGTCGAGGGGAAATCGTACTTCTGGCGCGGGACCTGGAACTCGAAGCGGATGTGCATCTCCGGCGACTTCGAGCGCACAAGCACCACGTCGGGACGCAGATACGCGAACTTGATCGCACCCTTCTCCGTCTTCGCCTCCAGCCAGCCTTCGCGCATCACGCACTCCGTCACCTCCACGTCCTTACCGCCGACCGACGGCACAAGGCGGCAGAAGTTCTCCCTCCAAGAGGTGCTGACGTTGCGTATCCAGAGACCTGGATAGGTGTTGAACATGTACTTCCCCTTCTCGCACCTGCATACGGTCAGGAACGACCCAGGCACGCTGTACGGGAAGCCGGGGTTGCCCACCTTCACCGGCTCGGCAAAAGCCAGCAGTGCGGCAACAGCTCGACCGCCGCACGCGACCTGTTTCTGGATAATTTCGCTCATAATCTTTTTCCTTATTTGTATGGTTTTGCCTTACATTCGAGTGCTACTCATGAAAAGCCCCGCAAGTGTACCACATCCCCACCGTAGCGCGCAACAGGAAAAATCGCGAGTTGATGCATTTTCGGATTGAAAAGTCAGCGGAAATAAGATATACTATGTGCGCTTTTTCCGCAGGAAGGGTGTCCGAGTGGTCGATGGTGCAACCTTGGAAAGGTTGTGTGGGCGCAAGTCCACCGGGGGTTCGAATCCCCCCCCTTCCGCC
>Ga0310694_10005651_pt1 | contig 11933 bp, 6 predicted proteins | sample 174DNAGHGhighgp2_FD_203884 | JGI IMG/M metagenome (GOLD analysis project Ga0310694, IMG submission 203884) | Sheep rumen microbial communities from Palmerston North, Manawatu-Wanganui, New Zealand - 1742 DNA GHGhigh gp2 (v2) (version 2) | ecosystem: Host-associated > Mammals > Digestive system >...
TTTTCTTGGTGCAAACGCTCCAGTTCTGGAAGATAACGACGGTCAACCTTTGCTTCGCGAAGCACATAGATGGTTAGGTCGGCCACACGATTGACAATGCCTGCATCAGCTACGACTTGAGCTGGGACATTATCAATTATCACATAGTCATAATGCTTCTTTAAATCCTCTATACACTGCTCTAGGCGCTCGCTCAACAGGAGTTCTGTCGGATTGGGGGCAACTATGCCTGCTGGCAGAATATCGAGGTTACATTGTTGGTTCTTTGTTATGACGAGGCTAAGGACATCATCGACACTGCCCGAAAGATATGATGTGAGCCCATGCTTATTTGCACCTACAGAGAGGCGGCTTCGGGTGCGCTTGCGAATATCTGCATCGATGAGCACAACTTTCTTGCCTGTTAGTCCTAAGGTTGCAGCCAAGTTGCCACTTATAAAGGTCTTCCCTTCGCCGGCTGTAGTACTGGTAAGCATTATTACGCGTGCCTCCTTATTAAGGAACACCATATTAAAGCGTATCAAGCGGAACGCTTCTGCCAATGCATCATCCTCCTGCCCTCCGACGATAATCTCGGCGTCGCGTTTGCCGAACTGACTATGGGGAATTTCTCCGAGAATAGGAATAGTCGTATATTTCTCTATGTCTTTGCGTCCACGCACTGTAGTGTCAAAGACCTTCCGCAGATAGAAGAAGAGGAATGGCACGATAATGCCTAAAATGAAGGATACAAAAAGGATTACATTAGAACGCGGGGCAATGGGTGTACGGTTGCCGAACGGTTGTTCTACAACACGAATATTTGCTTCGGTAATGGCTAGTTGGAGTGCTGTCTCTTCACGTTTATTGAGCAGATACGTATAGAGTGTCTCCTTGATTGATTGCTGTCGGGCGATATCGATGACCTTCTTTTCCTTTTGGGGTACAGACTGCAAGCTACCCATCAGTTCTGCTTCTTCTTTCCGTGCTTTATCGACTTGCAGTCTGAGACTTGAGCTATAGCCTTTGAGCGAAGCTATTATAGCAGTTCTCATTTGCGAGAGGTTGTTGTCCAGTTCCAGTAAGGTAGGACTGCTCTCGGATGTATTCTGCGCCAGTCGATTACGTTGCAACATCAACTGGTTATAGTTGGATATCTGTGTGGATATACCTGCATCGCTTATTCCTCCCATGGAAGGAATGAGACTATTTTTGTCAATATTCTGCGAGAGATAGTCCACGAGGTATTCCACCATTGAGTATTGTGTTTCTGCCTGTATGGTGCGCTGACGTGCGACGTTGCTTTGGGTGATGAATGCTTCGCTGCTGGCCTTGATATCCACCAGTCCGCTATTCTGCTTAAACTCTGCCATCTGACCTTCCACATCACTCAGCTCGGAATGTATCAGGCTTATTCTGTCCTCAATGAACTTAGACGTACTTTTGGCTATCTGGTTCTTGTCGTCGATGATACTGCGCTTATAGGCATCGAGCAAGCTGTTTAGAATGTCATCGGCCCTTTTAATACTTGTATCGACGCAGGAGATACGAACCAATGTGCTCTCCTTGTCTATTTCGCTGCTAGTCACCTTATTATACAGGATAGTAGCAGCAGTCTCTATGCTGACACGCTGCACCTTAACATCCATGCCAACATATTCTTTGAGCTGACCGGCTACGGGTGTGGCTATGAAGTTGCCAAAGGGAGTCTTCGTAACCTTGCCCCATTCCACTTTTGCAGTGAAATCCGACTCCTCCATTTCTTTGCCGTATCTGACTTCTTTTATGGTTCCGCCACGACTGTCATCTATGGTGAAGGTGAAACTTGCCGGCACGGTAAACTCTGTAATGAAGTTTACAGTGAATGGACGATTATCATAGAGCGACACGTTACGGAGGCCGGAACGGACGCTATACATAACATCGAGCTGGAGGTCCCTTGCCACTTCTTGGGCGAGCTGGAAGGAGTGCAGGATGTACACTTCGTTTTTGACGCTTGAGCCGGTGAGCACGCCATTCAGTTGCATCAAGGCGTCTGTACTTATGTTGGAGCGTCTGCCGGTACCTCCACCATTGTCGTCCTTGACGAGCATTACTGCCTGTCGTTGATAGACACGGGATTTGGTAGCCAGATAGACACGGGCCATTACCAGACAGATGACAACGGAAACGAGGAACCATACCCAGTTGCCGATGATTGTATCGTAGATGTCGCGCAATGTCAGTGGCTCGTCCGCGTTGACATTTCTGCGACGAGCACCGCGCGTTGTGGTATTGTTGTTGTTTACTTCCATGGGATGAGATTACTTTTTAAGTGCTACGACAAGTGATACGACGCTGACAATCATGCCGACTACAGTACTGCCGACGGAGAGCCATGTGTAACTGGTACTGCCTTTCACGCGCTGACTCTTGTTGGGTTGCACATAGACTACATCATTCTGCTGAAGGTAGTAAGCGGGGGAATTAAAGACTGCCTGATTGTCAAGCAGATTTACTTCGTATGTGACGCGCTTTCCGTTCTCTTCGCGAACAACGAGAACATTGTTACGATAAGCACTGTTGTTCAGGTCGCCGGCTTTGCCCAGTGCCTCCAGTATGGTCAGGCGTTCTCCTTGATAGGTTTGGGTACCAGGATTCTTCACATCACCCATCACGGTCACCTTAAAGCTCATTATCTTCGTGTTGACGACAGCATCATTGATGTAACCCTCGCTAATCATGCGATTCTGTATCATGGATGATATTTCGCCCGTAGTCAGTCCTCCCACATGAAGTGTGCCAAAAATTGGGAACTCGATGTTGCCTTCCTTGTTGACAGTGAAATATGACACGCCTGAAGACACGTTAATAGTATTAGTGCCAGTCTGTGAGTTATTACCACCACCAATAAGCGTATTATTGTTGAAACTCGCAATCAGTTCTGGATCTTTGCTGGCGACTGAGATGGCAAGCTGGTCGTCGGGCTGTACCTTCAGCTCGAAATTGTCGTTGATGTCCTGAGGCAGAGCATACTGCTGCGTAGCGCCCTGCAGATAAATCATCTTCTTGTTCGATACGCAAGAAGGCATCAGGGCAAGACAAAGAGCACAGCACGAAAATGCTAATAATAATTGTTTGACTTGCGAATGTTTTAATTTTTCCATTTTCTCGATTGTGTAATTTGCGTGCAAAATTACTAAAAATTATGCAGATTAACGCCATTTGGCAAAAAAAAATCACCGATTTCAGCATTTATAACATATTTAAAGATAACTTGCGCCATATTAACGCCACAAAAGTGATATCTGATGCCTGCGAAAAAGATATATTTGCCAATCCTGCTCTCCTTATGTATGTGGTCGGCAACATATGCTCAATCACCGACTTTGACGGGTAATGCGTCCTACTACCACGACAAGTTTCAGGGGAGGCGTATGGCCAACGGTGAACTCTATAACAAGGACAGTTTGACTTGCGCGCACCTGGAATACCCTTTTGGGACTGTGCTTAAGGTCCGCAACCCACTTAACAACAGGACGGTCTTCGTGCGGGTGACTGACCGCGGACCATATTCCAGGCGCTTCGCCATCGATTTGAGCCGGGCGGCGGCCAACGAACTGGATATTGTCAGGACTGGCTTCTCTTTGGTGGAAATCACGCCGTTCTACCCGTCTGAAATACCTTACCGACTGGAGAATGGCAACCGGCAGGAGAAACCTGAGATGTGTCTGGAGTTCACACCTCCACCTGTATTCCCCGAACCAATCTGGCAAATCGACACCATCAAGGTTTCGGAACAACTGAAAGAGGTCACCTCTTCCATAAAGCCTCTAAAGCACTGATAATCAGTCTAAATGCTACACCGAAAAACACAGGCAGGAGCGTCGGCCTACGCAACGTGCTGCGAAGCCCGATGCAGCACGCTGAGAAAGGCGATGCAGCACGCTGCATTTTGAGACGCAACGTGCTGCGTTTTTATTCCCCTCTTTCCAAGTACTTTTTGCCCCCCTTCACACGAATGCCTTTCCCGCTTTCATGCCAAGGACGACCTTGCAGGTCATAAGCCTGCGAAGCCGTGTGTACCCCCTCAGGGGATGCAAGTGGAGCAATGCCGGTAATCACCTCGTCGGGAACAAATTCCAGTGTCCAGAAGGAACGATGATTGGTTCCGGCTGCAGCAGCATATGTCTGCACAAGACAATTCGCCTGATTGCTCTCGGCACGAAGGTTGAGTCCAATGGTGCCTGAAGAGAAGTCGTGAGGCGCAACAGAAGTGCAGGCGAATCCGTACCGACCGCCTTCACTCGTCTGTGGCGCCACATAGTATTCCACACCCTGGCTGCTCATACTAACTGCCTCGCCGGAGGTCTTGGCATAGCCCTGAATGTAGCGACCGGTCAAAAGATTGCGGACGTAGTAGCACTGGGCGTTTTTCGTCGGCTCGAACACCCAGCAGGTTGATTCGCCGGTACTGCCCACGCAGGCAATTCGATTGTCGCTGTCTCGGTTGTCTGCCATATAGGCAGGCGTGCCGCTGAAGTTGCGGATGGTATAGGCACGTCCCGACAGAGGCCAATCCTCAACAGATGGCTCATCGCCGCTAACTTCCGGATAATACGCCGTAGGGTCGAAAGTCATATCACGAATCTGGCGAATCTCTTCTGCGGAAAGTGTGCCCTTGAAGAACCAAGCATCGTCTATGAAGCCCTTGAAGTAATCCTTATTGGCCTTGTGACCGCCAATACGGAAGCCTCCAGTACAAGTCTCGAAATTCCCCGCTGGTATGGTACAATCGCGCTCACCATTGATATAATATGTCACACTCTGGCTAACGGGGTCGCAGACTATAGCCACATGCTGCCAAGTGCCTGGCACAAGCGACCCCGCAGTTGCACGGTGCTGACTGCCACCCAAGAAGTTATCATAGAGGAAGGTTGGTGCCCCACCTGCAGTCGGAGCTTCGGCACGGCCATAGAGATAGATGCGGCCCGTACCAGCATTGTCCTTCTGAGCCAGAATCACCTCGTCGCGAAAAAATATGCCGTTTTCCGACGAATTGCCTGCACCTGGCGCTGACACGTTCTCGTCATATATCCAAGCACAAAAGGTGGTCTGTGTGGTACGGGTATCGAATAAGCCGGTAGTGTTCAAGTCCACATATTGCCCATTGCCATTCAGGTGCATAGCCTGACCAAACTTGCCCGTACCATAGGTCACCCCACCTGCACACGGAGTCAGAACATACTTGGCGGGCGACGCATCGTCCAAGTTGCCGTCGAACGGATAATGGAATATCAACTCCGTCTTCGTCTCGGAGATTTCCTCTGCCACACTTAGGCCAACACTCTTTGCCCATGTATTCCAAAGACCCTTCAGCTCGCGAACCTTCTCTGGATATTCAGCAGCAACATTGTTCGTCTCCGAGAGGTCGTGCGCCAGGTCAAAGAGCTGCCAGCCGCCCCCGGCAAGAGCTGTCAGTCGCCAATTACCCTTTCGGATGGCCTTCCCGTTCTCATGTTCCCAATACATCGTGCGTTCGTCATCCCAATTATCCTTCTCCTGAAGCAAAGGCACAAAGCTGCGAGCCTCCTCGCAAAGAGGCTTGATGCTGTTACCGGCATAGAACGAAGGATACGAAGCACCGGCAAGTTCCATGCAGGTGGGCATTACATCAAGGAAACTGCAAGGCTGCGACATCACAGTACCCTCTTTCCCCTTGGCCATGCCTGCTGGCCAGTGAACAATCGTCGGCGCTGCTGTGCCACCATGGAACTGCGTCGTCTTCCAATAACGGAAAGGGGTGTTGACAGCCCCCGCCCAACCTGTATGCAAATAATTATAGGTAAGTTGCCCGCCAGGCGTAGGAGAATTGTGCACCACCATTTGCCCATCACGCGTACGGTCATGGCGGTCGAAGTCACCGATATTGTAGTTCTCGCTCGACGCACCATTGTCGGAAGTAAAGATAATAAGCGTATTGTCAAAGATGCCACGGCGCTTCAGCTCGTCAACAATACGGCCAATATTCTGGTCCACACAGTCAACCATTGCCGCATGCACCTCCATGTTCGCCGATTGGAAAGCCTTGTTTGTCTCATCCTCCCACTTACGGCCGGAAGCATTCGCAGCAACAGGCATCTCGTCGGGATTGATGAGACCAAGTTCCTGCATGCGCTGATAGCGGCGGCTACGCATCACATCCCATCCCTCATCATATTTACCCTTGTACTTCGCTATGTCCTGAGGCTTTGCCTGAACAGGCCAATGGGGCTCCTGAAAAGCCACATACATAAAGAACGGCTTACCATCGGCGGTCATTTCATCCATCATGTCTATCGCCTTGTCTGCAACAAAGTCCGCATAATAGAAGCCTTCGGGAATGCTTTCTGTGAAGATAGGCTCCTCATTGTGAACAAGGGAAAACGGATCGAAATGGTCCGTAACACCCCATATAGTGCCCCAATGCTGATCGAACCCGCGATTGCAAGGATAAGTGTCGAGAGGAGCAAAAGGACGGTTATTGAAGGTGCTTTGGTGGGAAAGCCACTTCATCTGATCCTCATTATTGCCAATGCCTTTAGTGAGCGAGAGATGCCACTTGCCACTCATGCCGGTATGATAACCTGCCTCACGAAGCACCTCTGGAATCGTAACACAATCATGCGTCATGCTAAGCCCCATACCCGTAATGCCTACGGTTTGAGCATAACGACCCGTCATAAGCTGAGCTCGCGACGGACAACTGCGGCCTGAGTTATAAAACTGCGTAAAACGCATACCCGATGCTGCCAACGCATCAAGATTCGGGCTATCCACTTCACCGCCAAAACAGCCAAGGTCGGAATATCCCATGTCATCAACAACGATGAGCATAATGTTGGGACGCTGTTGCGCATGAGACAACGTAGGCAGTGACGCTGCTGCAGCAATCAAATGCCACGAGAAATGAGAACGTTTCATGATGTGAACATGTGTTAGTTACTTGCTTTATTACTGATGTTTCATCTAACAGAAAAGAATATTCCAATACTATGAAAGAAAGATGTCTGTCAATTGCCTGGCAACAACCGAAGGGGAAGCCAAACCCTTGACAATATCTGAAAACTCACGAGAAGGTGCAACAGACATCACCTCCCGCATCTTTTCAGCCAATGCCCGGGCATCACCAATGGCGGCTATCACACATCCGCCAGGAATACGAAGTGACTGAGGAACGCATTCTGTACTAACTACAGGAATGCCGGTAGCCAGCGCTTCGAGAATGACAAGCGGCTGTGCCTCGCTGCGACTCGGCAGAACAAGAGCATCACTCTTCCAAAGTAAATCCCGAACACCCGCTTTATCCAACCTTCCATGAAAATGTACGCTGCTATTATTCGCGAAAAGCTTCTGCATAGAACGCGAGTCTGTCCCCTGCCCTCCAATGTGAAGTTCAATGTCGGAAGGCAAAGAACCGAGGGCTTCTGCAAGCACATCATAGCCTTTCCCATAAACATCAGCAACAGCCAAACAGCAGAAACGGAATGCACGCCCTTGAATCGGCTCACGCTCATTATAGGTAAAGAATTCCGTGTCAACAATGTTGGAGACCGGCTGATAACAATAGTCTTTGCCAAAGTAGGGAGCCAGGTCATCGACCAGTTCACGGCTGACAGGAAAGACACATTTGGCAGCTTCGTAAGCCCAGCGCATCTCATCCTTTAGCCAGCCATGTCTCTGCCAGCCTTTCCCAAAGTCACGTTCGAAAAGTCCCGACGACAAGTGCTCGCTAATGAAGAAGGGAATGCCAAGATGCTCTGCCATCTCTGATGCAGCAATGCCTGCACTCTTACAACAATGGGCATGAAGCACATCGGGTTTCCCATAGCGACGAATGTATCTTTCCACCGCTTTTTGACATTGGCGAACCCAATGATTAATGTTATAGCGGACTGCCTTTGGGACAGCCCGCATATAAGTACAGAAGACTTCCACACCCTCCAACTCCTTTCTCTCTTCTCGCCACGGTGCCATGAGATAGAATTCGCGGTCCAAGGAGACACCCAGTTCCACTATGCTCACTATGCGAACTTCATGCCCTATCGCCTTCAGCGCCTTAGCCTGCTCCAGGCAGAACAGACCGCCATGAGGTGGAAAGAAAGAAGGGATTTCGAGGATGTGCATTAAGTCTAGTATTCGTTCCAGCTCTTTATACTTAGTTCCTCGACAGAGAGTGTACAGAAGGCCTCAATGAATGCACTTGCCAGACGTGCGTTCGTAATGAGGGGGATATTGTGATCGATGGCAGCGCGACGGATCTTGTATCCATTTGTGAGCTCTCTGCTTGTACGGTTCTTGGGAATATTGACAACAAGGTCGAACTTGTGCTCTGCTATCATCTCCATTACATTCTCCATGCCTGGCTTGTCTTCGTCGGGCCAGTTCACGGCAATGGCTTTAGCCCCGTTATTGTTGAGGAACTGTGCTGTGCCTTCGCTTGCATAGATGGTGTAGCCGGCTTTCGTCAGCATTCGAGCGCCATCGAGCATTGCTACTTTCTCTTTCGTACCACCACTGCTTATCATCACTCCCTTTTCCTTGCTAGGTACTTTGTAGCCTGTAGCTATCATGCTATTGAGCAATGCCTCCTCAAAACTGTCGCCGAGGCAGCCTACTTCGCCCGTCGAGCTCATATCGACACCGAGGATGGGATCGGCATTCTGCAGGCGCGCAAATGAGAACTGACTGGCTTTGACCCCAATATGGTCAATGTCAAAGGCACTCTTATCCGGCTTTGCATAGGGTGCGTCGAGCATGATGCGGGTCGCTGTCTCAATGAAGTTGCGCTTGAGCACCTTGCTGACAAATGGGAAGGAGCGGCTTGCGCGAAGGTTGCACTCGATGACCTTCACATCGCGGCCCTTGGCAAGATACTGGATGTTGAAGGGTCCGCTGATATTCAGCTCCTTGGCTATGGCGCGACTCATCTTCTTTATCTGGCGCGCTGTGGCAAAGCTGAGCTGCTGTGCAGGGAAGACCATCGTGGCATCGCCCGAGTGAACGCCGGCATACTCTACATGCTCGGAGATGGCATACTCCACGATTTCACCATTTTGGGCCACTGCATCGAATTCTACTTCGTTAGTCTCTGTCATGAACTGACTGATGACGACGGGGTATTCCTTGCTGACTTCACTTGCCATCTGCAGGAAGCGCTCCAGCTCCTCATCTGTGTAGCAGACGTTCATGGCTGCACCTGAGAGGACATACGACGGGCGCACCAAGACCGGATAGCCCACTTCGTCGATGAACTTCTTCACGTCGTCCATGCTTGTCAGGGCACTCCATCTCGGCTGGTCTATGCCGAGTTTGTCGAGCATGGCGGAGAACTTGCCACGGTTCTCGGCGCGGTCGATACTGATGGGCGATGTGCCAAGGATGGGCACGCTCTGTCGGTAAAGTTTCATCGCGAGGTTGTTTGGTATCTGTCCACCTGTGGAGACTATAACACCGCGGGGTGACTCGAGGTCGATGACGTCAAGGACACGCTCGAAGGACAGCTCGTCGAAGTACAGACGGTCGCACATATCGTAGTCTGTTGATACTGTCTCCGGGTTGTAGTTTATCATGATGCTCTTGTAGCCGAGCTTGCGGGCGGTCTGTATTGCATTGACCGAGCACCAGTCGAACTCTACGCTGGAGCCGATACGATAGGCACCGCTACCGAGTACTATAACGGACTTCTCGTGCTTATAGTAGTTGACATCGTATCCTTCCACTGCATAGGTCATGTACAGATAGTTTGTCAAGTCCGGGTGCTCGCTGGCAACCGTCGGGATGCGCTTCACAGCGGGCAGAATGCCGAGCTTCTTTCTGTAAGCACGGACTGCGAGATTCTCCTTCTCCATATTGCCTGTGTGAATATCCAGTACACACCTCGCAATCTGGAAGTCGCTGAAGCCTAAAATCTTTGCCTTACGTAAGACATCAGCCGGAACCTCCTCGATGGCATTGTATGACTGCAGTTTATGCTCGAAGTCAACAATATTCTTCATGCGCTCGATGAACCAAGGGTCTATCTTCGTCAGTTCCTCGATGCGCTCCACGGTATAGCCCTCCTCCAAGGCCTGAGCCAAAGCGAAGATGCGGAGGTCGGTCGGGTTGGCGAGTTCCTCATCGAGGTTCTCGAACTTCACATGGTCGTTGCAAACGAAGCCGTGCATACCCTGACCTATCATTCTCAAGCCCTTCTGCAGCATCTCCTCGAAGCTGCGGCCGATGCTCATAATCTCTCCGACGGACTTCATGCTGGAGCCAATCTTGCGACTCACACCTGTGAACTTGGTGAGGTCCCAGCGAGGTATCTTACAGATGAGGTAGTCGAGCGACGGAGCCACATAAGCGCTGTTCGTCGTTCCCATCTCTCCGATCTGGTCGAGGGTATAGCCAAGGGCAATCTTTGCTGCAACGAATGCCAGGGGATAGCCCGTTGCCTTACTTGCCAAAGCTGAGGAACGAGACAGACGCGCATTAATTTCGATGATGCGATAGTCGTTTGTCTCTGCATTGAAGGCGAACTGGATGTTGCACTCACCCACGATGTTGAGGTGACGCACGCACTTGATGGTGATATCCTGAAGCATCTTCACTTGCTCATCCTTCAGCGAACAAGTGGGAGCCACCACAATGCTCTCGCCTGTATGAATGCCGAGCGGATCGAAGTTCTCCATAGATGCAACGGTGAAGCAATGGTCGTTAGCATCGCGGATGCACTCGAACTCAATCTCCTTCCAGCCTTTGAGGCTCTCTTCCACAAGGACTTGAGGAGCAAATGTGAAAGCACTCTCAGCAATCTCCTTGAAAGTCTTCTCGTCAGGGCAAACGCCGCTGCCAAGTCCGCCAAGCGCGTAAGCCGAGCGAATCATGATGGGATAGCCGATGCGACGGGCTGTCTCAACGGCTTCATCAAGTGTCTCGCAAGCATGACTCGTAGGCACCTTCAAGTTAACCTTACCCAGTTCCTTGACAAAGAGATCACGGTCCTCTGTATTCATAATCGCTTCAACACTTGTGCCAAGCACCTTTACGCCGTACTTCTCAAGCACACCATTCTGATAAAGAGCCGTGCCGACATTCAAGCCGGTCTGACCTCCCCAGGCAAGCATAATGCCATCAGGATGTTCCTTCTTGATAATCTCCTCTATAAAATAAGGCGTAATGGGCAGGAAGTAAACCTTGTCCGCAATGCCTTCACTTGTTTGGATTGTCGCTACATTGGGGTTTACGAGCACCGAGTAAATACCTTCTTCGCGAAGAGCCTTCAATGCCTGGCTGCCAGAATAGTCAAACTCACCAGCCTGACCAATCTTCAGCGCACCGCTACCTAAAACGAGAACTTTCTTGAGCTTCATAATCGTACTTCTATTATATATTTATTATCCTTAAACTTATCAATCAATAAAAAAGCCACTTCCGCTAAAGTCAACAGCGAAAATGGCTTCTTAAATCAACTCCCATAGGAGATAGTGACGTCAGACAAACATGGAAACCAGACGGCATCATATCTTCTTCACTCGCCTGCGATATGTAATATTTGACTTCCATCACATTTTCATTTTCGGCTGCAAAGGTAAACATATTTCCAAAAACGACAAAGGAGAAAGCCTTTTTTTTCTGCAAAAAAAACAAGAGCCGAACAAATAATCCCTAAACAACACACATGCAAATTATAAACTTCATATGTGAAACATTGTAATAACACTGACCGACCTCAATAACATCACCGAAATCAATTAAAAGGAACACAAATGCAGAAAAAAGAATGTCCCTAACAAGCAAAAACAGACAAAAACAAAGAAAAACAAAAACGCAAAATCTACATATAAAAACGCAGCAGCCTGCGTCGGCATTTGCAGCGTGCTGCATCGGCGTTTGCTGCTGCCTGCATCGGCCTTCGCAGCTGCCTGCGTCAAACGACGCTCCTGCATGTCTCG
>Ga0310694_10005652_pt1 | contig 11933 bp, 8 predicted proteins | sample 174DNAGHGhighgp2_FD_203884 | JGI IMG/M metagenome (GOLD analysis project Ga0310694, IMG submission 203884) | Sheep rumen microbial communities from Palmerston North, Manawatu-Wanganui, New Zealand - 1742 DNA GHGhigh gp2 (v2) (version 2) | ecosystem: Host-associated > Mammals > Digestive system >...
AAAATCGTCGGCGACACCCTCGAAGATACAGAGGAATAAATAAATCAGCCATTCATGGCTGATACCCGATACATACCAAAAAAGCAGCCGGATGGCTGCTTTTTTGATGATATCGGCCATGCATGGTCGATAAAACTATTCCTCTTCGGACTGCGTAGCGGCATAAGCGGCAAGGAGTTTCTCCTGTACGTCTGCCGGAACGAGCTGGTAAGAATTGAAGCTCATGGTAAACGTAGCACGCCCTCCGGTAAGCGAAGAAAGCGTTGTCGAATAACTGCTGAGCTCTTTCAAAGGCACTTGCGCTTTGAGGCGGGTGAACTGTTTCTCTGTCTCCATACCAAGCACCATACCGCGGCGGCCGTTAATATCACTCATTACATCACCCATAATCTCTGACGGAACGAATACCTCCAAATCATAAACCGGCTCAAGCACTTTCGGATTAGCCTCCTTGAATGCCTGTGCAAAAGCGTTACGACCGGCCAAACGGAAGGAGATTTCGTTGGAATCAACCGGGTGCATCTTTCCGTCATAAACGATAACACGCACGTCACGGGCATACGAACCGGTCAACGGACCTTGCTCCATACGATCCATAATACCTTTCAGGATTGCCGGAATAAAGCGTGCATCAATCGCACCTCCGACGATGGAGTTAATCAAGATAAGCTTGCCTCCCCACTCCAGGTTAATCTCCTGCTGGTCTTTAACCGATACTTTGTATTCCTGATTGCCGAATTTATAGGTTTCCTTAACCGGCTGTCCTTCCTCGTACGGTTCAACGATGAGGTGTACCTCTCCGAACTGACCGGCACCTCCGGACTGCTTCTTATGACGATAATCGGCACGCGCAGCTTTCGTAATAGTCTCGCGATACGGAATCTTCGGCTCCTGGTATTCAACCATCATCTTGTCGTTGTTCTCCAGACGCCATTTGAGTGTACGGAGGTGGAACTCACCCTGACCGCTGACAATCATCTGACGAAGCTCTTTGGACTGCTCTACAATCCATGTCGGGTCCTCCTCGTGCATACGTGTAAGCAGAGCGGCCAGTTTTTCTGCATCGCTCTCCGTTACAGGCTTGATAGCACGGCGGTAACGCGGCTGCGGGTAGTTAATAGGAGCATATTGCAGGTCACATTCCTTTGCGTTCAGCGTATTACCCGTACGGGTGTCTTTGAGTTTGACGGTCGCACCGATATCGCCGGCTGCCAGTTCATCCACCGGCACGCGAATCGAACCGGCTACACTGTACAACTGCGAAATACGCTCTTTGGAACCACGCTCCATGTTAACCAAATCGTCGCCGTTGTGAACGGTACCTTGCATTACGCGGAAGTAGTTGACCTCACCGATATGCGGCTCAACGGAAGTCTTGAATACATAGAGGCTGGTCGGCGCCTTCGGGTCGGGAGCCACTTCCTTGCCGTCTGCAGACTGATAAGGAGCCTGTTCAGGGCTTGGAGCCATGCCGTTGAGGAAATCCATCAAGCGACGTACACCCATATCCTTGAGACCGGAACAGCAAAGAACAGGGTACATGGAACCATCGGCATAAACAGCCTTCAGTCCTTGCATGATTTCCTCGTCTGTCAGTCCTTCGCCGAGGAATTTATCCAACAGTGTTTCGTCTGCCTCTGCAGCCTCTTCTGCTAATGCAGCGCGCATTTCCTCAACGCGGTCTGCGTACTCGGCAGGGATATCTTTGAGTTCGGGAGCTCCTCCTTCGGGTTTCCATACAAGCATTTTGCCTTTCAGCACGTCGATAACGGCATTAAAGCCGGCACCTGCATTCACAGGGAACTGAATCAAGGTACACTTATTGCCAAAGTCATCTTTCAACTGATGGAACGTACGCTCGAAGTCTGCGTCCGGATGGTCACATTTGTTGATAACGAAAGCAAGCGGTTTCTTGGCACGCTCCACGAGACGGAAATTGTTCTGCGTTCCTACTTCCACGCCGTTGTTGGCACTCAAAAGAACGAGAGCCGAGTTGCACATCTGCAATGCAGCCACGGTACCTCCGCAGAAGTCATCGGAACCGGCGCAGTCTATTATATTCAGTTTCTTGTTCTCAAACTCAATGTTGCACACCGTTGAGAACACCGAGTAGCCATATTCTTTCTCAACCGGGAAATAGTCGCACACGGTGGATTGCGCCTCAATCGAACCGCGGCGCTTAATCACCCCGCACTCGAACAACATAGACTCCATAAGAGTCGTTTTACCAGATCCGGAGCCGCCCAACATAGCGACATTCTTGATCTCATTTGCCTGATAAACTTTAGCCATAAGGAAATTAGAATTTAAGTATTTTTGGTATATGTTTTGTCCTTTTTCGGGTGTTTTGCCAACTCAACATAACAAATCGGGTGCAAAGTTACAACTTTTTTTTGATATACGCAAGGACTAACGCATTTTTTTTGTTTTTTAATTTGCATATATAAAAAAAAAGCAGTAACTTTGCAGTCGATAATCAAAAATACACGACTATGGCACGAGTATGGTTTGACAAAATTTGTCAAATAGGTATCAAGATGGCAATGTTAACAGGTGTGGCATTTACTATGGCTGCATGTTATGGCCCGCCGCCTGAGAGGTTATATCAGGCTGAACCGGAGTTTCAACTAGACCAAAGCCAAGTGGAAGAACAACTGAACGCTAAAAATTGAAAGTTGAAGGTTACATAGAAGTTGTCGGCGCGAGGGTGCATAATCTGAAGAATATCAGCGTTTCTATTCCCCGTAAACGACTGACAGTAATTACCGGACTGAGCGGTTCGGGAAAGTCTTCTTTGGCTTTCGACACTATTTTTGCGGAAGGTCAGCGGAGGTACATGGAGACGTTTTCGTCTTACGCCCGCGGTTTTATCGGTCAGATGCAACGGCCGGACGTGGACAAAATTACAGGTCTTAGTCCCGTTATTTCCATAGACCAGAAAACGACCAGCAAGAATCCCCGTTCAACAGTCGGAACAGTTACCGAAGTGTATGATTTTCTGCGACTTCTTTTCGCGCGGGCGGGCGAGCCGTATTCCTACTTGTCCGGCAAGAAGATGGTTCATTATACCGACGAACAGATTATCGATCTCATTATTCAGGACTACGCCGGAAAGAAAATTCTGCTGCTGGCACCCCTCGTCAGCGGGCGTAAAGGTCATTACAAGGAATTATTCGAGACTATACGTAAAAAAGGATTCGTGTATGTGCGCGTGGACGGAGAGGTACGAGAGATAGTAGCCGGAATGAAACTCGACCGGTACAAGATGCACAATATAGAAGTGGTGGTGGACCGTTTGAAGGTTAAAGGCGACCGCTCGGAGCAGGATTTACACCGTTTGCGCCAGAGTGTGGACCGCACAATGACGCAAGGCAACGGACTGATGATGATTTCCGACAGCGACCAACAGGACGCAATCCGCTATTTCAGCCGCAACCTCATGTGTCCGGAAACGGGTCTGAGTTATCAGGAACCTGCTCCGCACACATTCTCGTTCAACAGTCCATCCGGCTGGTGCCCGCGGTGCAAAGGATTGGGAAAAATCAAACAATCATCGCTGTGCGACCGGCAAACGGAAGAAATCGACGAGATTATCCGTGAAGAGAACTGGTACGAACAGCTGCAAGCCTTGTCTGAAACGGATGAGACCGGCGAGAACAGCGAAGAATGGTGTGTGTGCCCGGAGTGCGAAGGAAAACGCTTGAGCCGCGAGGCTTTGAGTTACAAACTGGGACCATACAACATAAACGACCTTTCCGAAATGGACATTGAAGTGCTGCTGGAGAAACTATCCTCCATCGCGCCTCTGCTTACACCGAAACAGCAAGCCATCGCCGAGCCTATTATGAAAGAAATCTGCGCGCGGCTTCGGTTTATGCAATCGGTCGGACTGAGTTATTTGAGTCTGAACCGCAGTAGTGAAAGCCTCAGCGGCGGCGAGAGCCAGCGGATTCGTCTGGCTACGCAAATAGGAAGCAGGCTGGTCAATGTGCTGTATATTCTCGACGAGCCATCAATCGGTTTGCATCAACGGGACAACCAGCGGCTGATAAACAGTCTCAAAGAACTGCGTGACTTGGGGAATTCGGTCATTGTAGTCGAACACGACGAGCAAATGATGCGCGAAGCGGATTGGCTGGTGGATATTGGTCCAAAAGCCGGTCGATTGGGCGGAGAAGTGCTGTTCAGCGGGACACCCGACGAGTTACTCAAAACCGATACGCTCACAGCGCAGTACTTGAAAGGAATAAAGACCGTTACGCTACCTGACCGCAATGCGGAGAGAACCCGGACCGATAATGGAGAAAAGATTCTGACTCTTTCCGGGTGCACGGGAAATAACCTCAAGAATGTGACACTGAAGATTCCGTTGGGCAAGATGGTGTGTGTAACGGGTGTCAGCGGTTCGGGCAAATCTTCGCTCATCAACCAGACACTATACCCTATTCTCAGCCGTAAGTTCTACCGCAGCAAACAACAGCCATTGCCGTACGAGAGCATAAGCGGCATTTCGGCTATTGACAAGGTGATTAATGTGGACCAATCGCCAATAGGTCGTACTCCGCGTTCGAATCCGGCAACCTACACGAATGTGTTCAACGATATCCGGGAATTGTTCGCACAATTGCCGGAAGCCAAGATTCGCGGATGGAAAGCCGGGCGGTTCAGTTTCAATGCCAAAGGCGGCAGGTGTGAAGAGTGCTCCGGCAACGGGTACAAAACAATCCAGATGCATTTTATGCCGGATGTGTACGTGCCTTGTGAAGCCTGCGGAGGACAACGGTATAACCGCGAGACGCTCGAAGTGCGTTTCAAGGGAAAGACTATCGCCGATGTGCTTGATATGACTGTCAATCAGGCCGTTGAGTTTTTCGAAGCGCAAACAACTATTCTCCGAAAGATAAAAACAATTCAGGATGTAGGTCTGGGATACATCAAACTCGGACAATCCTCTACCAGTCTCAGCGGCGGCGAGAGCCAACGTATCAAGTTGGCTACGGAATTATCCCGTCCGAGCACGGGCAAGACGCTTTATATCCTGGACGAACCTACAACAGGTCTGCATTTCGAGGACATCCGTGTGTTGCTCAATGTTCTGAGGCAATTGGTGGACAAGGGCAACACGGTGCTTATCATCGAGCACAATACGGACGTTATCAAAGCGTGCAATTGGATTATTGATTTGGGACCGGAAGGAGGGCGTAACGGAGGACTAATCGTAGCGGAAGGCACGATAGAGGCCATCAAAGCAAATCCGGACAGTATAACAGGACGATACATATGATCACGAACCCGTTGGCTATAATTGCACTTGTCTTGGCAGCCATTTTGCTTGTTCCGATGGTTTGCCGCAAGATTCGTATTCCAAGTATTGTGGGCTTTATCCTTGTGGGTATTTTAGTGGGTCCGCACTGTCTTGCGTTGTTAGGCGGCAGCACGGCTATCCAAACGCTCGGCAAAATCGGAATGCTATACATCATGCTCCAGGCGGGAATTGAAGTGGATGTCAATGATTTCCGCCAGCAACGCACAAGGGCTGTCTTGTTCGGAATCTACTCTTTCCTCTTCCCGTTCCTGTTGGGTCTGGTTACAAGCCTGTTACTGGGCTATAATGGTGTAACGAGTACGCTCTTGGGTGCCATGTACGGCAGTCACACACTGATGACTTACCCGATTGTAAGCCGTTACGGTGTCCAGAAGAACGCAGCGGCGAACATAGCCATCGGCGGTACGATGCTTACTATCACACTCTCGCTGCTGACCTTGGCGCTGGTACGCAATCAGCCCGCCGGAACGGACACCGACGGATGGGTGATAACGGGCAAGATTGTGCTCACACTGATTGTTATCGCTGTTCTTTTCCCACTGCTGGCACAATGGTTTTTCAAGCGCTGGCAGGATGCCACAAGCGGATTCCTCATTGTGATGACAATGATGGTTTTCTCTGCGCTGCTGGCTGATTGGGCTGGTCTGGAAGGAATCCTCGGCGCGTTCATCTGTGGCGCTTCGCTCAACAGGCTGGTTCCCAATCTCAGTCCTGTCATGCAACGCATCAATTTCGTTGGGAACAACCTCTTTGTGCCTTTGTTCCTGTTAGGGGTGGGCATGCTGATAGACATTGAAGTGTTCTGGAGCGGCTGGACAACTCTGATCATCGCTATCGTGATGATTGCTACCAAGTTGGCAGGTAAATGGATAGCCTCCTGGCTTGCGCAGAAATCGTTTCACTTGCAGGTTCTGGAACGGCAGTTGATGTTCGGTTTGACGCACGCCACGGCGGCAGGTACGCTCGCCATTGTCACGATTGGGTACGAAACAGGCATTTTCGATGCTTCCATCCTGAATGCCGCTGTCCTGATGATTCTCGTCCTGTGTACCTCTGCATCCTTCGTTACCGAGTACGCCGCCAAAGGGCTTGCACTACAGGAAGAAGCGAGACTCGAAGCGGAAAAGAACAACAACGACTGGCTGATGATGACGGTAGCCGAGAACAGGCACTACGAGTTGGAGGAGTTGAGTCAATTGAGCGAATCGCACGACACTGAGTTTGCAAGTGAAAGTGATTGGACGGAAGCACAGAGACTGATTAACAACCGTCGTAAAGCCTCCATTATCTACCATCCGTCCCAGCCGCTCAACACGATTTCACGTTTGCTCGTAGCCGTGCCGCGTTATGCCGAGAAAGAGAGGGATTTCATCTCCTGTTTCGGTCTGATCCGCCGTTTGAGCAGCCAGATAGGAGCCAAAGTAGTGTTCTTTACCAACGAGGACACACAAAAAGCGCTTTATGCTTTCTGCCGCCGGAAGGGTAAGTTCCTGCGAGCATCCTATCGCGAAATGGAGGATTGGGAAGATGTGCTGATGATAGCGAAACAAATGGCTCCGGACGATATGATTGTGATGATTAATTCCAGGCCCTCAACACCGTCTTATAACCCGCTGTTTGAGCAAGTGCCGGATATGTTGCAGCGGTTCTTTGCCTCACATAGTTATATGGTTTTGTACCCCGAACAGGAAACGGGAAACGAAGTACCTGACCTGCTGACAGGAGACACAACGCAAGCCTCGAAAACATGGAAAATCGTCAGTACGATTCGACAATGGCTCAACAGCCTTGTTGCTCGTCTGCAACACGCTCGAAACCCTTAGTTCGCACCTTCTCTACGAACAACACCCAAAGACCGAACAACATGGCGTAGAACATGTACTTGAAGATATAATCGTGCAGTACATGGAACCAGTCCGGATGGAATTCGACAAACAACGTAATTAGAAATATACGCAGTATATTGAATGCGTGGCAACACACCCAGCCCATCGGTATATACCATAGTTTATGAATCCATCCTCCACGGACGGTAAGAATCAGACACATCCATATAAACATCTGTTTGAGCCCGGAACACCCCCAGATAATCGTGGAGCCGGAACCTGTTTCGAATCGGATGGTATGGTCTCCGACCATAAAAACCGTATCTCGGAAGAGTGAAACAAGCCAATAGACGGCAGATGCGATATGGCATGACATGAACTCAAATGGAGCGGTCACATCCAATCCGAACCACGTTACCATATCTCCGTTCTCGTCACCCTGCATGGTAAACTTCCAGAAATAGTTCGCCACAAACAGGGTCACCATGAAAATGATAACATCCGTATAGGGCTCAAATCGTTGTTTTAGCGAACGGAACTTCATCTATTGCACAAAAATCGTTATCGAGGTATTTGAAATATCCTGCCTGGGCAATCATGGCGGCATTATCCGTTGTAAAACTGAACTGCGGAATAAACACCTCCCAATGGTACCTTTTTCCGTAATCCGTGAATGCTTGTCTCAGTCCGCTGTTCGCGCTCACGCCGCCGGCAACCGCCACCTGACGGACGCCGAGGTCCTGGGCTGCTTTCTTGAGCTTGCGCATCAATATATCGATAATGGTTGTCTGCAGACTGGCGCACATATCCTCGCGAAGGTTCGGTACTTTCTCTGCCAACTCGTCTATCGTCTCAACGCCGTATTGTTTGAGCATATCGCGAAGCGTGTATAGGAACGATGTCTTGAGACCGGAGAAGGAATAGTTATACCCGGCTATGTTCGGTTTGGCAAAGGGGTACTTGGTCGAATCGCCCTGTTGAGCCAATTTGTCTATCCACGGACCGCCGGGATATGGCAAACCCAATACTTTCGCGCATTTATCGAAAGCCTCACCTGCCGCGTCGTCAATGGTCTGACCTATAATCTGCATTTTCGGCAAATGACGCTCGCCATCACTCTCCACCAGCACGATCTGGCTGTTTCCGCCGCTCACCAATAGGCAAAGCCACTTATCTTGAGAAGACGGTTGGGGCGAACTTAAATAATGCGCCATCACATGACCTTGCAAGTGGTTTACCTCCACCAGAGGAACATGAAGCGCCAATGCAAGCCCTTTGGCAAACGACGTTCCGACGAGAAGGGAGCCTAACAGACCCGGTCCGCGTGTGAAAGCAACAGCGCTGATATCCTCTTTGTGCACATTCGCACGTTTGAGCGCCGTATCGACCACAGGAAGAATATTCAGTTGGTGAGCGCGGCTCGCTAATTCAGGAACCACGCCACCAAACTCTTCATGCACTTTCTGACTCGCGATTACGTTACTTCGCAACTCGCCATCTACTATCACAGCCGCAGATGTGTCATCGCAACTGCTCTCTATTGCTAAAATTACAACTTTTCTCATTTCACCATCAGTCCTTGTACGTCGTACATCCGTCCTTCTTTTGTAGTTTATATCGTAATGTATATTTTGTAGTTTGTATCTTATTGTATGTTTTTGTGGTTTATAACTTAGTGTAAGTTTTTGTGGTTTATAACTTAGTGTAAGTTTTTGTGGTTTATAACTTAGTGTATATTTTAGTTTATATTCCTTTTAAATCAAATCGGCTACAAAGTTACAAATAAAAATTGACTTGTGCAAATTTTCATGCATTTTTGGCCATTTTTTAACCATTCAACTCCCAAATCCCAAATCTCTAATCCCCAAATCTCTAATCTCTAATCCCTAATCCCCTAATCCCCTAATCCCTAATCCCCTAATCTCTAATCCCCTAATCTCTAATCCCTAATCCCGAAACCATCCCGACACAACTTCGATACAACTTCGATACAGACCTAGGTTATACATAGGTTATACATAGGTTATACCTAGGTTATACCTAGGTTATAAAGCCTATTCTGGTATAACTCTGGTATAACTATCTGTTGACCTTTAAAATAATTTTCGGTAATTTTGAGGATAATTTGGAACTATTAATAAATAATTCGTCTAATTCGCCTAATTAGCCGTTTATTTTCGGTAATCTTGGGCCTTAGAATCTTCTTTCGACTTTCGATATATCGTTATATCGTATATCGATACCTCGGAATAATGGTCTTCTATTGTTTATAATTGTTGACTACAAAAAGTATTTTTTGAACCATTTTGGGCTTTGGGGGACAACTAACAAATGATTCGTTTAATTCGTCTAATTAGCCGTTTATTTTCAGTAATTATGGACGAACATCAAAAACATTTAACCTCAATTTTTACTCACTCTCATTTAGTGCCACCTTTACCCTTCAGCGCACGCTTTACCTGCACAATTTTATCTGTCAATTTCCTTCCTACTATGTGCTTTACAATCCATTCTTTAATAAGTTGCCCGCGGGTTTTCTCGACCCAAGAGCCCGCAAAATGATGGATGCAGTATGTATTCTTAGTCAACTTAAGCACCCGTGTACTCGTCAGCGGGCAAAAATAATCCACGGGAAAAACATGCATATCGTTCTTATAGACCTGATACTTGCCATCTATCTTGAATCCACCGGCAACCATAATGTCCGCAATAGTAATGGTATTGGGAGTCATATCCAATGTGCCATCCGGTTTGACAAAATGCTTACCCTCATAATAAGCCAGCTGTTCTTTTACCCACACACCATGCGGAGCAGAAGCCATAAGACCCGTTACAGGAGCATTCTTCTGACTCGCTTCATATCCTGTGAATGCAGGTAATTCCATCAACTCACCTAACGGACGCAGTATCTCTACATCCGTATCCATATATACGCCACCGAACTTCTCCAGCGCCCAAAGCCGCACCACGTCCGTCACAAAGGCAAACTTACGATTATCATATGCTTCACGCGCATAGGAATACATATCCAGATCGAAGGTCTCCTCGTTCCATAGCCGCAGTTCGTACTCCGGCAAGTACTTTTTCCAACTCTCGATACATTTGACAGCAAGTTCCGGCATCTCTTTGCCACCAAACCAGCAGTAATGAATAATTTTCGGTATCATAAATTTCTTCTATTTCTTTTGCGTCCCATACATACATACATACATACATACATACATACATACATACATACATACATACATACATACATACATACATATGATAACGCGAAAGTAGTTATTAAAATAATAGCGATATTTAGTCCTGTATAAGGAGTTATTGTCAACAATGCCAATGGTCCTAAAATAAGCGGGTGATGCACGAGGTAAACCTCGTAAGATATCTTATCAGCCTGCTTCAGTATCGGCAATTCTGCTTGCACAGAAATAACTTTTGGTAATAGATAATAAATAGCAGCAAAGATGAATACAGCCAACACACAATGAAACCACACGCAATAATGTGCCCAGTTCGGATCTGTTAGATGGTTTAAATGAAAAAATGGCAACATTCCAACGAGTAGAACAACCGATTCCGCTACGACACACAAACAAACCTTTGGGCTTTCATACTTACCATAGACCATACCTGCTATGAATAACACAATCCAAGCGCAAGTAGAATACATTTTCTGGATAAGCAAGAACTCCAGCAAACTCGCAGCTATTACCCCTCCAACCAACAACCATGGTTTATGATTAAAAAATCTTTGTAACCATGGCACTAACAGATAGCATATCATCAGCACCGACAAAAACCATAAATGATTAAGCCCAGCAACTGATGTTGAGACAAAACCTTGCAAATTCAATGCATATATAACAACATCGCGCATATTAAACTGCCACATGCCAAGCAAACTTTGTATGATAAGGACTGTTGCTACTACGAGAGCGTATGGAATATAAATCCTTGTTAAGCGCTTTTTATAAAACTCTGAAGGATTGGTTATATCTATCTTCCCGTACAAGAAACCGGAGGTAAGAAAAAAAATCTGCACTCCTACATTCAACAGAAATGCAATCGTGTATCCATACGCTTGCAAGAAATGGCATGCAACGATAAGCGACATAGCCAATACTCGAATGACAGAGATGGCTATGCTTTGCTGATTCGTGATATGTATGGATGAATTACTCAATGAGATGACAATCAAATTTTATCAAGATAATCACTGATACGACTACAAGCCATCCCATCTCCATAAGGATTAACTGCTTGACTCATTTTTTCATAAGCCTCAGCATCATCTAACAAGGTACTTACCTCTCTTACTATCTTATCATAGTTTGTGCCTACCAAATGTACCGTTCCTGACTCCAACGCTTCCGGGCGCTCAGTCGTATCACGCATAACGAGCACCGGTTTACCTAATCCTGGAGCCTCTTCCTGTATTCCACCGGAATCGGTGAGCACAATACTACTCTTCTCCATCAGATATACAAAACTGAGGTACTCAAGCGGTTCAATGAAGAATAAATTAGCATACAATGTCAAATCTTTTCCAAATACCTCATGTATCGGGCGACGAACATTCGGATTTAAGTGCATGGGATAAACGAAATCCACATCAGGATACTTAGCTGCCAAATCGCGTATAGCAGTACACATGGAGATAAATCCATCTCCGAAATTCTCCCTTCTATGTCCGGTAATCAGCACTAACCGTCGAGAGCTATCCAAACGAGCGGTATCATATCCGGCTTCTTTCAGTACGTTGCTGAGTTCTGATTGCA
>Ga0310694_10005653_pt1 | contig 11933 bp, 8 predicted proteins | sample 174DNAGHGhighgp2_FD_203884 | JGI IMG/M metagenome (GOLD analysis project Ga0310694, IMG submission 203884) | Sheep rumen microbial communities from Palmerston North, Manawatu-Wanganui, New Zealand - 1742 DNA GHGhigh gp2 (v2) (version 2) | ecosystem: Host-associated > Mammals > Digestive system >...
CCGCGTTGTATTCGCCCTCCTGTCTCGCCTTCTCCGCGTAGGAGAACGCCTCGCGGTACATTTCCTCGGTCGGTTTGGTCCGGTATTCCTTCTCCGGATCGCACAGGCAGTATGCAATGCGGTACATCGCAAAACGGTCATTGCTGACAAGCTCCAGCAGTTTCTTGTACCACTCCACCGCCTTCAGCGCATCCCTGCCGACACCGCGGCCGTAATCATAGGTCAGGGCCATATTGCGGATCCCGCCCTCGGAACCTGCCGCAGCTGCCTTCTCATTCCACTTCAGTGCTTCCTGCAGATCCTTCTTGACCCCTTCGCCGTAGAAATAGCTGTTCCCGAGCTTGGCCATGCTGGGAACATCACCGTTCTCCGCGCATTCCTTGTAGTACTGCACGGCAACCGCCGGGTTCTTTTCCGTCGTGATCCCGTCCTGATAGATCCGCCCGAGCAGATACAGCAGCCAGAGCCGTTCGCCCTTCCGCTTCGTGATCTCGGGATCGTCCTTGACTTCCTCGAGGTAATCCACCAGATAGTTGGCTACCGCAGGGATCTCCTTACGGTTACGGATCATCCAGTCGGCATAGAAGATACGGGCACGCTTCCTGCCGTTCTCTGCAGCCTCTTTGACCATCGGAGAAGCCAGTTTGTATGCTTTCTCTTTATAGTAGGTCGCACCGAGGATCTCCTCGATCTCCAGGTAGGACTCCGCCACATCGGAATCCGCCGGCTTGATCTGTGCCTTTTTGAAGTAGTCCTGATATCCGTCCAGCGCAGCTTCCAGCTCGGTACGCGCCGCCGCTTCATCCTTGGCCGCCTTGCTCAGTGCTGCCTTTCCGCGCTGATCCACCTGCTCGCAGAGAGCCGCAAGTTCTTTCTTACGTTCCTCGGCTGCCTTTCTGGCAGCTTCCTCCTCCGCGCGTCTGCGCTCCTCTTCTTCTCTCTGTCTGCGCTCTTCCTCTTCCTTACGCTTGCGCTCTTCTTCCGCTCGTCTGGCTTCCTCTTCCTTTCGCCGGCGCTCCTCTTCTTCGGCACGCTTGCGCTCTTCCTCCAGACGTCTTGCCGCTTCCTCTTCGATCCTGCGCCGTTCCTCTTCCAAACGGCGTGCTTCCTCTTCCTCGCGGCGCTTGCGCTCCTCCTCGGCGCGCTTACGCTCCTCTTCCGCCAGGCGGGCTGCTTCTTCCGCGCGCTTACGCTGCTCTTCTTCCAGCCGCTTGCGCTCCTCCTCTGCACGGATGCGCTCCTCTTCCGCCTTCTTGGCCGCCTCGCTCGCAAGACGTGCCTCTTCCGCCAGGCGGAGTGCCTCTTCCTGTGCCTTTCTCGCGGCTTCCTCGCGCCGTGCAGCCTCCATCTCGGCTGCTCTGGCCATGGCCGTCGCGGGGTCTACGGTAGGTGCCGCAGTCGTCGTGCGCTGCTGCTGGTATGCCTGCGGCGATACCGGCGTCGTCCCGAACATCGAGGTCGCAGTCGGCTGTCCGGCTCCCGTTCCCGTACCGGCAAGCATAAAGTTCTGCGGCGTATTCGGTGCATAATCCTGCACCTCGGGCTTTCTCTCATTCAGACGTGCAATATTCGCCGTATTCTGTGCCGCGGCATAGCTTCCGCGGTTTTTCATATAATCCAGCTCGGAGACAGGCCCCGTCGCTTTATTGCTCTGTACCGAATCCACCTTGTCGATCTGGTAGAGGGATTTCGAAAAATCTTCCGAGGATTTCAGGAAGTCCAGCTCGACCTCCTCCTCTACCGGCTTCACCGTGGAACCCGTGTTGCTGTTTCCATCCAGAAAAGCAAGAGAAACCGTACCGTCACAGGGTTTCCCGCAAGCCCAGCAGAACTTCGCCTTCTGCTCCAGAGTCTCTCCGCAATTCAGGCATTTTTTATTTTTCTGGGGAATCTTCATTCCGAACATATTGGTCTCCGTGATCTCACTTGATCCGCAATTGCCGCAAAAAACAACTTTCTTGTCCAGCTTTGTGCCACAACGCGCGCATACCCTCATTTTTGCCACCCCTCTAACAATTTTTTACAGAAAAAAAAGAACGTAACCCAGTCTCCAAACATTATAGTATATTTGTTTCCTGTTTGCAATAAAATACTTACAATTCGAATGACGACTTGTAACGAAAAACGATCAGCGCTGAACCGTAACGTACAGGCGCTGCATCCCGAACGCAACCGCTTCCTCATGCGTATCGAAATACAGATCGATATGATTGTCTTTGATCGCACCGCCACAGTCCTCGGCGATATAACTTCCCAGCCCTTCGATCATGACATGGGAACCGTAGGGGATCACGGAAGGATCGACCGCGATCGTCCGCCCCGCCTGCGGGATCGTTCCCGTCGCGGTATGCGGCTCTCCTCCCCGGACCTCCGGACTGTATGCTCCGCAGCAGATCCTGCAGGGGCAGTATGCCGTGATCGTAAATAATACCGGATGGGAACCGACGCGGTTCAGATCCGTGGATTTTACTACAAAATCATCCAGTACGTATCCGGTCAGGCCGTCGTACTGCACCATCGCATAGCCGCCGCTGCGTCCGAGCACCGTAACACTGGCTCCGCGCGGGAGTGCCGCAAGAAAATCCGATTCCGTACCGGGCGTCTGCCGGAGGTTGGTGCGGATGCTGATCTTGTCCTCGATCTGCTGCGACGTCTGCGTTCTGGCCGTACTTTCCTGTGTCTTGGCCACTTCCCGGGCACGGGCGATCTCCGAAGAAGGAACGGCGCTGGGCTGTTCCTGTTCCCGTTCGACCACTGCCTGCGCCGACTCTTCCACGATCGTATTTCCGCGCATCAGGTGGGCGATCGAAGCCGCCGCGATATGGGAAGACTCCCGCTCCGGACTTTCCCGTCTCGCTGTCGAACCGGGCGCAAAGCTGAACGTGATCATCTGTTCATTGATTGCAGTGTTCTCCTCAACATCCCGGCCGCTTCTCGTCATGCGCTGCTCGGTGATCTCCTCCACCGCGTTCGTACGGCTTTCCTCCACCACATCCAGGATCTGTCTCGCACTCTCATCCCCGGCTTCCCGGATACAGTTCGTGTAGATATAACCCCGCTGGCCGCTGTAGTCCACGAGGCTGTATCCGCTCACATCGTTCCCGAGCCGGATGAGCACCGTCCCTGCCGGGACCGTAGCAAGCCACTGCCCCTCCACGGAAGGAGCGATCCTTAAGTTCGCCGTCACGATGACTTCGTATATGTTGTTTTCGGTCGCTGCCCCGAGCCCCGCGGCATTCCCGCCGATGGCGGTATATCCGAATACCAGGACGATGGCAAGAGCCAGCAAAAGACTGATCTTTTTCACTCTTTTTCCCCGTTTTGTAACATTTCCGTAACAATTATGATAAGAAAAAGTCGGTGTTCTGTCAACCGCCACATCTAGCGTTTTCACTATAAATACGGGGAATATTTGGTAGTTTTTTCCGAACGTCTTCGGAGAACAAAAAAAGCAGCCGTAAACGACTGCTTTTTGCGTTGCTTTTCCGCTTTGTCCGACGCCCGTTATTCGAAGCAGGCCGCGATCTCATTCACCGCACGTTCCTCGTCACTGCCGTCAGCGATCAGTTCAAAACTGCTCCCCTCTTTCAGTGCCAGGATCGTCATTCCCATGATGCTTTTCATATTGATGTTTTTTTCACCGGATGTGATATGCAGGGAACAATCGTAGTGACATGCCGACTGTACAAGGTAGGGGATGATATCAGCCCCCAGCGTCTTCTCCACGCGAATGGTCTGTTTGATCATTGAAAAACTCAGCCTCCGGATTATTTTTGTCCACCCCCAATACAGACGAAAAAATCCCTTCTAACGAAAAACACCGCAGGCTGTGCGATGTTTTCGAGCGATAGACGGGACTCGAACCCGCGAGCTCAACCTTGGCAAGGTCGCGTGCTACCAACTGCACCACTATCGCGTTTGTCTTCAGCAGACAAGAAGTATCATACTACACGATCATTCCCTTGTCAAGGATTTTTTTCGTTTCTTTTTTTCTGTTTTTTTATTCCTTTTTTTCCGCGTCTCCGGTCAGGTTTTTTGCCCATACTCCGCTGCGGACCATAGCCCCGCCGATCAGGCATTTGATCAGATCCAGCGCCTGCACGATGAAGAGCATCCACAGCACACTCAGCCCCGTTTCATGTGCCAGAAGAAACGCCGCCGGGACCGACACCACCCAGACATAGCAGCTGTCGAAGAGGAACGTGACCAGCGTATTCCCGCCCGCGCGCAGCGTAAAATAGGACGCATGCATATAGGCGCAGAGCGGCATGAACACTCCGCTGATGAGGATCACGCCGGTCGCCATCTGCCGCACACTCTGCGATGTTTTGTACAGCAGCGGGAAAAACGGGCTTACGACCACCATCAGGATCCCGAATACCGTGCCGAGTGCAAAGGTGAACGCGATCATTTTTCTCGCGTGGTCTTTGGCTTTTTCCATCTCTCCCCGGCCGAGGATCTGGCCGACCACGATACCGACCGCTTCCCCCATTGCCAGAAAGGCCACACCGAAGAGATTCCAGATCGTGGAATTGATATTGAGCGCTGCCACCGCATCGAGACTCCGAAACGAATAACACTGGTTCATGATCGTCTGTCCCAGTGCCCAGAGCGTCTCATTCGCCATGAGCGGAAGGGATTTCAGCACAAAGCGGACCGCCTGGCGCCTCGGGATCTTCATCGTCGCAAATGCACCGACAATAAACGGATGCGCCTCCCGATGGGTCGCGGTGTAGATCATGAGCACAGCAAGCTCCACAAAACGCGACAGCACCGTCGCGATCGCAGCACCGGTCGCACCGAGGGCAGGCAGTCCGAAAAACCCGTAGATCAGAAGCGCGTTCCCGATCAGATTGACAAAGATCGCAATGACGGAAGCCACCATCGGGACTCTCGTCTGTCCCGTATCCCGGAGCGTCCCCGAGTAAGCATTGGCCCATCCGATCGGGATGAGCGCGATCAGCATGATGCGCAGATAATCCAGTCCGATGGCCAACGTTTCCGCCGCATCTGCCGGATTTCCCTCGCCTTCCAGGAAACTTCCGATCAGCTGCCTGTCAAAAAGTGCATACACCGCGATACTGGCGATGCAGAGCAGCGTATTGGTCACGATCTTGCAGCGGAAGCTGTTCCGGACCCCCTCCGTATCTTTGCATCCGTGGTACTGCGCGGTAAAAATGCCGACACCCGCGGTTGCCCCGAAGATCAGCAGGTAAAAGACAAAGATCAGCTGATTGGCGATCGCGACACCCGAAAGTGCGTTGGTCCCCACCCGTCCGATCATCAGATTGTCCAGAAGACCGACAAAATTGGATACCCCGTTCTGCACCATGATGGGAACGGCGATGATCAGGATCTTCCTGTAAAACTTCCGGTCTCCGATATATTTCTTCATATTCATAGTCATTTTTACTCCTTACAGCGGAAGAAAAACCGCCCGCCGTCAACGGACGGCAGGCGGTCTGTATTCCTCCGGTCTTAAGGAGTTCAGCCCATCGTTACCACGACGTTGTACTCCTTGCAGTCTTTCTCGTAAGGAATGACACAGCCCTCAACCTCTTTCCCGTTGACGGTCATGCTCTTTACACCCTTGCAGATGTGGGAAGGATTCTCCACGCGGATCTTGTAGTTCGCGCCGCGGAACTGCCTTGTGGCAGTAAGTCCGTCCCATGCCGAAGGGATGGATGGATCGATACGCAGTCCGTCAAAATCGGGCTGCACGCCCAGGATGTACTGGGAGATGGCCACCATGTTCCATGCAGCGGTTCCGGTGAGCCAGGAATTCTTGCCCTGACCGAAGTTCTTTCCGGTACGGCCGATATCGGAACCGGCATCCTTACCGCCGATCATCTGACCGTATACATAAGGCTCGGTCTTGTGGATGTCGGAAGTCTCTTCCGTGAAAGCCGGAGCAATCTCGGAATAATACTTGAACGCCTGATCGCCCTTGCCGGCGTAAGCAGCCGCGCAGATGATCCAGGCATTGTTATGTGTGAAGATACCTGCGTTCTCCTTGTAGCCGCCGGGATAGGTAGAGATCTCACCGTACTGGATATAATACTTGGAGTATGCGGGATTGTTGAGCACCAGACCGAACTTGGTATTTAAGCGCTCGTCGATCGCAGCAAGCGTCTTCTCTGCAGTGCCCTCATCCTTGCCCACATCGGACATGATCGCAAAGCCCTGAGGCTCGATGAAGATCTGGCCTTCCTCGCACTCCTTGGAACCCATTTTCTCGCCGTTGGCATCATAAGCACGAAGGAACCAGTCACCGTCCCATGCGGACTCCATCATGTTCTTCTTCATCTTGTCGATCTCGGCCTGAGCGGCTGCAGCCTCATCATCCTTACCCAGATGCTTGAGGATCGCCACATAGTTCGGGCCGGTGTAAGTGAAGAGTGCGGCAACCATGACGGATTCTGCAGTTTTGGAATAGCCGCCCTCGGCTGCGAACTTCGGATTCGTGTAGGTCTGGAAAGACTCACCCGGCGTATCCGAGAAGCAGGAGAGGTTGATACAGTCGTTCCAGTCGGCGCGCATTGCAAGCGGCAGGCCGTGAGGACCGAGGTTGTTCACGATATGATAGAAAGAAACCTTCAGGTGCTCCAGCATGGTCTGTGCAACGGACATATCGTTGTCGTAAGGCACCATCTCGTCCAGAATGCTCCAGTCACCGGTCTCCTTGATGTACGCGGAGACGGAGAGGATCAGCCACAGAGGATCGTCAGAGAAATCACCGCCGATGTCCGCGTTGCCCTTCTTGGTAAGGGGCTGGTACTGATGGTAGCAGCCGCCGTCCGGGAACTGGGTGGAAGCGATGTCGATGATACGCTCCTTTGCCCTGTCGGGGATCTGGTGCACGAAACCGAGCACATCCTGGTTGGAATCACGGAAGCCCATACCGCGGCCGATCCCGGACTCAAAGTAGGATGCCGAGCGGGACAGGTTGAAGGTGACCATACACTGATACTGGTTCCAGATGTTGACCATGCGGTTGACGCGCTCATCGGGCGTATCTACCGTTAAGATACCCAGGAGCTTGTCCCAGTATGCTTTCAGCTCAGCCATGCCTGCTGCGAACTTCTCGGGTGTGTCAAACTTGGCGATCATTTCCTTCGCCTTGACCTTGTTGATGGTCTTGCCGTCGGCTTCGAATTTCTGATCCGCAGGCATCTCCACGTAACCGAGGATGAAGACAAGCGTCTTAGACTCGCCGGGCTTTAAGCTGATCTTCTTATAATGGGAAGCAATGGGCGCCCAGCCGTCCGCAAAGGAATCCGTTGCCTTGCCTGCGAGCACGGCCTCGGGATTGTGGAAGCCGTTGTAGAGGCCGATAAAGGAATCCCTGTCGGTGTCGTAACCGTCGATGCTGTCATTGACGGAATAGAAAGCGTAGTGGTTGCGGCGGTCGCGGTACTCCGTCTTATGATAGATCACGGAACCGTCGATCTCTACGCGGCCGGTGGAAAAGTTGCGCTGGAAGTTGTTGGAATCATCCTGCGCATCCCAGAGGCACCACTCCGCAAAGGAGAAGAGCGAGAAGCTCTTTTCCGCATCGCTTTCATTGGTCAGGGTAAGCTGCTGTACTTCGCCGTCGTAATCCTGAGGGACGAAGAAGGTGAGCTTTGCGGCAAGGCCGTTCTTCTTACCGCTGATGATGGTATACCCCATGCCGTGGCGGCATTCATATGCATCCAGTTCCGTCTTCACGGGAGACCAGCCCGGATTCCATACGGTGCCGTTATCATTAATGTAGAAATACCGCCCGCCCATATCAATGGGAACATTGTTGTAGCGGTAACGGGTGATCCTGCGCAGTCGCGCATCCTTATAGAAGGAGTAACCTCCCGCAGTGTTGGAGATCAGGGAAAAGAAGCCCTGTGTGCCCAGGTAGTTGATCCAAGGATATGGTGTCCTGGGCGTTGTGATGACGTATTCCCGATTGGCGTCATCAAATTTGCCGAATTTCATGCTTTGCTTCTCCTTTTGTCTTTTATAGTTTTTGCTAGATCCATAGGCGCCCTTCACGCCCATTGCAAATCATTATACAAAAATCATGCCTAAATAACAAGATACCAGACGTGATAATTTTATGTCCGTTCCTGCAGCCAAGAACGTCACTTCACGACGCCGTTCGCATCGCGGATCGTGATGAGCACCCTGCCGTTTTCCTGCTTAAAATCAAAGACGGACTTATCCTCCAGATACTCTACGGGCACCAGGATCTCGATCCCGTTTTCCGTGACGATCTTCTGCTTTTTTGCCAGGCTCCGCGTCGTCTTCGGGCTTACGGCCACAGGCTTTTTCGGAATCTCCGCTTCCTTCGCCCGCTCGGTGAAGCGCTCCTTCGCCGTCTCGTTGTCCGCAAAGATCCGCTCGGGAAGCTGCACCGGATCGACTTCGCCGCTCTGCTTCGCCTCCTCCGCGATCGCCTTACGGTACTCAAAGACCTTTTTCGGCGCTTCCTCGGGATAGCACTCACGGATCGTATCGATCATCACATCACGGATCACGTCGACCGTCTCCTTCTCGGATTTCTTCAGGTCGATCTGCAGGATGCGCTCCGCCATGTAGTTGACGCTGCGGTCCCCGAGGACGCACTGCATATCCGACATCCAGACCTTCCGGTCATACGGATGGATAAAGAAAAAGTCGTATTCCTTCTGCGTATGCGCCGGGAGAAGACGTCCGTCCCTGCGCCAGAGGACCTTGCCGTCCTTCTTCTCGCAGGTTAAGCGCGACTGGTAGTTCAGTTTAAAGAATGCGATGACCGGCTGCTCGTCGACGAGAGCATAGACAAAGAGACCGCTGCCTGCCGAGAGCCCGTATGCTTCCTTTAAAAGTTCATGCATCTCGTCGGTGACGACATCGACAAATGCATCGAATCCCTCCGGCTCCTCCGGCACGATCCCCGCCAGAAACGAATCTTCTTTATAGGTAGCTTTTTTTGCGCTGATGGAATCGTAATTATGGGCAAAAAGGGAAAGAATGTAGCGATAGATCTCCCCGTCCGGGTCGATCGTCCATTCGTTATAGTCCACAAAAGCCTTTGCGGCATCGATCGAACTGATAAAACAGCGGTCGATCTCGATCTTTGATTTTTCCATTATTACCATGTTCCTTTCTCATTTTTTGTTTTGCGGTGCATATTATATAAGAAGATACATTTCTTTCGCAAGTCCCTGCGTGAATGGCGCTTTCTTTAGTGCGAAATGTATGCGCGTATCCGCCCGATGCAGCCGGGATCGTAGGCTTCGTCGTTTTTCTCTGCCTTTTTCAGCAGCCGCTCCAGCAGTTTTTCGTCGATATCCCCGCGGTTTAAAAGTGCCAGCGCGATCTGGTAATACTCACGAAAAGCCACAGCGGGACGGATCGCACGGCTCTTCCCGTCCAGAAGCGCATCCTCATATTTTTGCAATGAATCCGTATGATCAAAAACGGGAAACGCATATTCCTCCAAGTCGTCTAAGATCCGCTCGGCAAACGCAGCCGGATCGGTGCCGTTCTTAAACGCATAATAGGTCGGCCTCACCGCCCCGTTCGATGCCTCCGTGATGGAAAAATGCACTGTCGGGAAATCGTCCGTGTAAGTGTTGAGCGGCGTTCCTCGGATCGCGGACACCATTTCGTCCAGTTTCCGGTATTTCAAGAGAAAATGCAGCCCGAAATTGACCGCATCCGCGTGCTTCTGCCCGTATACATGCAGGATGCAACTCTGCCGAACCTCCGTATTCTCACGGACGCAGCGCACGTCGCGGCTAAGTTCGAGCGGATTGTCCCGTTTAAATAGCAGAGGATTGCTTCCCATAAAAGTAAATCCCTTTTCTGCGATCCGTCCTTTGAGGATCTCCTCCGCCTCCGCAGCGCTCTTCTGAGCTTTCTTTCCACCCAGAACTTCAAAGAGCACATCCCACTGGGGATCGTACATATGCAGGCCGTGCTTTCCGGACAGGATCCCCTGCAGCCGCTCCTTATACACGCTGCTGTCCCCGTAGCAGTCCACCCGGATAAAGTACGGATCAAAGAGGATCTGAAACGAACTGTTCCCGCGCTCAAAGTCCGTCACCGTGCCCTCCGTGGTATTCCATCCGGTAAAGCAGTTTGTGATATCCCTGCGGATATCCGCGACCGGAATCTCCTCGAGCCCCGGGAGATGCCCGCCGCTTGTGAGCGTCTGGTAGATCTGCTCTGCCGTCACGTGTGGCTTCTTATGATATTTGATAAAGGTAAGATCGTAACTCATTATGGTTTTCCCGCTTCTTTCAGATTTCTATCTATTATACACCGGATCCGCTTTTGCGGAAATGACATTTTTTCAACCACACCGATTTCCTATCAAAAACAGATTGACATTGACTGCTAACCATGCTATCTTCTTATTTAAAAGAAACGGGTTTTTTACTGGGTAAGATCCTCGGATCCGAAAAGAGTATCTGTTTCTTTTTTTATTTCTGTAACATCATAAAGATAAACCTTTCCATTATTTGCATGGCGCATCAGCATGGTTGCTCTGAATACATTATATCTTTCTATTGTTCCATTTTCCGCAAAGACCGGTAATGCAAATCTTGAATTATATCTATACCATCCATGCATTGCTTCTTTACTATGTTTGGGCTTTCGATTTTTCTCGGCTGATTTATCAATTGCAATATCAACCATCTCCGGTATGCCTTGAGATGCATTGGCTTTAGCCTTTGCAACCGTTCCTTTTAACATTCTTGTATATTTTGAATGAGCGTATTCATCAGGAAGATCATTTCCGATATATACTAATTCATTGCCGTCCGCTATTTTATAAATATCTCCGATAAATTGTCTGAGATATTCTTCTACATCATTCCAATCAACGCCTCGCTTCCCCTTAAACCGAATTGCATTTATCTTTACAAGTTTCTTTCCCTTATCATCTGTTATAATTTCTACATTTCTCCCCATACTGATTCTCTCCTTCATTTTAAGAAATGTCTTCATAATAGCAAAATTTGCCGTTGTTTAGCACAACTCTCCAAACATCAGGTTTGTTTGAATTGAATCTGCGGGCGATCCGCCCCGAACATCGCGCTTGGGATCTTGGCGATGTTTATGTACGAAAAGAATACGCCGAAACAAAAAAGATGTCAATTAGGTTTTGGAAAATATCCTCATCATTTTTTTTAAATACTATCCGATAATCCCCCCAAAAAAGAGGCACTCCATATTGCAGAGTGCCTCTACCTCATTTTAATTTACCCCGTTCCCGACGGTCAGCCAAATCAGCCATCCGCATACTTGCTATATTCCCCGGATATTATTCCCTGTCCAGTCTTGTAGGAAACTATCGCACTTGTTCCGGTAAATCTGATTCTAACCCTTCCATCGTCTGAATCGTATACCCCCAATTGTCCAGCAGCATGCAATGTACAATTGTATTCCCCCAAATATTGGTACAATGACATAGGCTCGTACACAGCCGTAATCGTTGCACACAGCCATGTTGAATCCAGATAGAAAACGTCCATTGTTTTGTAGTATACCGTGTGCATTTTATATCCATTCCAGTATGCATCATTACACTCATATGATCCGCAAACAGCACGTAAAACAGCCTCATTAGAGACCTGATTCGATGCTGTTGTAACATTGCTTGGCGCCACAGGCAATCTTCCTTCATATCTTCCGTAAATTGCATAATACTGATACAATACTGCCGGATTTGTTCCAAACGCCGCTACGACATCCGGGTTGCTTTCCGCATAATACTCTGCGTCAAAAACCGTTCCGTCGTAAACGTCAAATCATCCGACTACCATTATAACACGATTTCGGGCATACTCAAGAAAACTCAAAAAACTAAAAAACTAGTGAGTTTTTTAGAGTAGCTAAGGAGGAACGTGCTAATGGATCACATTACACATGAAGTTCGGTTGGAGCAGTGGAAGAACCTGATCATG
>Ga0310694_10005654_pt1 | contig 11932 bp, 12 predicted proteins | sample 174DNAGHGhighgp2_FD_203884 | JGI IMG/M metagenome (GOLD analysis project Ga0310694, IMG submission 203884) | Sheep rumen microbial communities from Palmerston North, Manawatu-Wanganui, New Zealand - 1742 DNA GHGhigh gp2 (v2) (version 2) | ecosystem: Host-associated > Mammals > Digestive system...
GCGACATCATGAGCGAGCTCGAGAAGCCCGGCCGCGACCCTCGCTCCACGGTACAGGTCATCGAGTTTGACGACAACATCAACGACATCAACGACCTGCGCGAGGGCATGGAGCTGAACGGCATTGTGACCAACGTGACGCAGTTCGGCGCCTTCGTTGACCTGGGCATTCACAAGGACGGCCTCGTGCACGTCTCGCAGATGCCCAAGCGCGGCCTGCCTCCCACAAGGCAAGTCCACGTGGGCCAGCCCGTGCGCGTCATCGTCACGAGCATCGACACCGACCGCGGCCGCATCGCCCTCTCGATGAAAGGTGTGAATCAGCCAAAATAAATGAGTGATTATCAGACAATAGCAATATCATGGACAAGAAACAAGAGAGAGTGCCAGTGAGCACGGGGATTAAGATCTGTCGCGTGGTGGGTATAGTGCTGGTGTTAGCAGCGGTCGCCTATCTCGTGTGGCGCGGTGACTTTGACCAGAAGGGTGTCGTGGGATATGTGGACGACTTCATGGTATTCATGGCGGCCTATTCGTTTGCCCGCGGCAGCTTCATGCGCCCCGAGCGCCGCTACATCCGCCGTCAGCTCTACATGCTCTCGTCGCTGTTTGCCCTGCTGGGCCTGTGCTGGATCATCCTGCTGGCCTTCATGAAGTAAGCCCGTCACACCGGGACGACAAGCATCGGGATGTCGGTCTGGAAGAGCACGCGATGGGCGATGCTGGGATTGAACAGTCGCGAGAAGATGCTGGACTTCTTGTTGGGGACGGCGATGAGCTGGACTTTCTCGTCCTCCACAAACTTGGCAAAACTGTCCATAAAGGTCTTGGTGGCGATGCGCTTGGTCCTGAAGGTGCACTCGGGATAGTGCTCACGGCAATACTGCACCAGCTGCTGCAACGACTGGTCCACCAGCCGCCGGTCCTTCTTATCGACCACGGGGATGATGCTCACCTCCACCCCTCGCATGTTGAACAGGCGTGCAAAACGGTCAAACGAGATCAGGTCCTGCTGGATGAGGTTAGAGAAAAACGCCACGTGGGTGATGTCGGTCAAGCCCACATCGGGCATACCGATGGGTACGGTGAAAATGGGGAACTTGCAGGCATCCAGCACCTCTCCAGCGACACTGCCGATGAGGTTCTGGCGACGCCTGTTGGTGCCACTGGTTCCCATGACGATCAACGACACGTCATACTTCTGTGCATAATGCAGGATCTGCTCCTCGGGAATGCCCTCGGTCACCTTGGTCTCGATTTTCACCTTGGGCAGCTCGCCTGCCGCGATTTTGTCAAGCAGCATCTTCTTGAACTCATCCATCCGCTCCCGGGCATTCTTCTTGATGCTCTTGAAATTGTCCTCGGGACTTTCATAGCGATCGCTGCCGAAGGGCAACGACATCGTGTGGCGCTCGTTGATGTAACTGTGCAACAGCAAAACCTGGCCGCGGCTGCGACGGGCATATTCCATTCCCAGCTTGACCGACTTGAGGGAATACTTGCCGAAGTCCACCGGCAACAACACACACCGCCGGGTGCTCGTCGTGGTCTCGGGCGACTCGATGATCTGCAACGCCTGAGGCAGGTCGCGCTCACGGATGCGCACTCTCACGCCCGGTCCAAGCACTTTCTCGTCGAGGTTGACGTTGTGCAGCTTCACCTCGATGCCTTCTTCCTCAAGGGTATTCTTCAACTCCACCGCGCGGTCAAACGTGTGGATAGCGACCGTGATCAGTCGGTTAGGGTCGTTGCTGTTCTTGTTCTCCATCGCCTGTTTTCAGTTGTCGGTTATCGGTTGTCGGTTGTCAGCTAACGTCTTTTCAAGCGTTCTCAAGAATCTCGAGTGCCATGTCCAGAATCTGGGGGTCATCCAGCACGACCAGTCCCCCGTCGGGTCCCGGCTCCAGATGAAAGCCCATATTGGTCCCTGACTCATAGTTGGAACCGCCGAAGTAGTTGCGCACCGACTGAACCGGCAGGTTAAGCTTGTCGGCAATGGTGTGGATGGAACCCTCGGGCAAACGATTCTTGATGCGACGCAGTTCATTGAATGTGATGGTTCTCGACATAGGCTGAGAGGTAATTTAATGTGTTGAATTTTCTGTTTTTAGTAATTTCCCCCAAAGATACGGCTTTTCAGTCAAATCACAAAATAAATGAGTGAAAAACAGCAGATTTGGCTCTTGACGGCATCCCCTGGATGCTATACCACCTGGATGAGGGCGATGGTGAGCAGGATGAGGATGGTGAGGGCGATAGAGGATGCCATGATGGCGGCATCGGAGCCGGTGTAATGGCCCCGGGGCACGTTCCAGCGCCGCTGAATCCAGCACATCATGCCCCACACGAGTCCTCCCGAGAGCAGGCCGATGAGGATGCCGCCCATGATGTCACCGGGATAGTGCACCCCCAGATAGACACGGCTGTAACACTGCATCAGCGTCCACACGGTCAAGCTCAAGGTCACTGCCCGATGTCGCATCACGAGGGCCATGATGGTCGATGAAGCCACAAAGTTGGAGGCATGGCTCGAAACAAAGCCATACATGCCCCCACGATAACCATTGATGACATGGATTGCGGACTCCAGCGCCGGGTCGTGGGTGGGACGCAACCGTTGCACCAGCTGCTTGATGAGTCCCGACGACATCTGATCGGCAATGAGCACTGTCAGCGCAATCATCGCCAGCATGAGCAGTGCGTGACGACGGTTCTGGCGCAACAGCACCCAAAACAGCGCCAGCAGCAGGAGCAATGACGACCACTTGGCCGTCACCAGCCACCACAGCGCATCCTGGAAGGCGTCATGCAACCCGTTCACGGCAAGCAATGCCTGGGCATCAATGTCAATCAGGAACTCGAGCATCTCTTTGTTCTAATTCATTGGTTCTAGATGTTCTGGATACTATCGAGTGGAGAACGAGAGAAGCTATATCACCTCGACGTCCTGGGCGCTGATCCAAGCCTTGCGGCCGCCGGCTGTGGCAACCTGTAACCACTTGCCATGGGCCTTGTCGGCAATCGAATCAACAATCTCAACGCGCGTGCCCTGTTGCAGCTGGAAGGCCTCTTCCTCCTTGTCCCGCGGCTCACGGGGAGCTGTGCTCAGGGTGACACTCTGGGGCATGACGATGGCGCCATTGCCACTGGTCGCCTTGTGATAGACATGAAAGGCGGCCAGATTGGCCAGGATGCTCATCACGAGAACCACCGCACCGCCAAAGAAGCCTATCTTGCGCATCAGCACGCTGTCAAGGAACAGATAGGCTGCCACGCCCGCCAGGAAGAGCAGGAACGTGATGATGGCAATCACGGCCCATGTGTTGCTCGACAGGCGGCTCACCGTCTGGTCCACCCAGTTGCTGAACCACGAGTCGCCGGCATCGTCGGGCAACTGCATCTTGCCGCGCACAAACTCCAGATTGAACCGAGCGTCGCCGTTTGACGGGTCGAGCAGCAATGCGCGCTCATAGTAGAGCACGGCATGCACATTGTCCTTCAAGCGATAATAGGTGTCGCCGATGTTGCAATACAGGTCGGACGACACGCCGGTCTGCTTGGCCTCCTGCAGGTAAAGCTTCAGGGCCTCGTTGTAGAGTTCCTGCTTGTAGGCCTGGTTGGCCTTGTCAATGTTGGCGTTGCCTGCCATGAGAGGCAAAGCCATTATTGCTAAAAGTAGGGTGATGATGAACTGTTTCATGACTGCTCGATGGTTTTCTTGCGTTTAACACTCTCCAGCCTGTCGATGATGCCCGCCGCCTCGTCGAGGACGGCGTTCATGTCGTGGGATGCCAGCTCGGGGGCATACTGGGCAAACTCACACTTGTCGATGAGGTTCATCGACTCCTGTCGCAGCTGCTCATCGATGCCATACTTCTCCAGTTCGGCATTGATGTTGTCCTTGCTCAACTCGCTCACGGGAATTGACAACTTGTCGCCCATATATCCCCACATGGCGCTCAGCATCTCGGCATAGAAGCCATTGCGGTCGCCACGCGAGGCAAAGCCGCGTGCGGCCTTGAGGCGGCGCTGTGCCACCTTGCTGGCGCGCTTGGAGCGCATGCGCCTCACGTCGGCGCGTTCCTTCAACTGCTTGCGGTAATACAGCAACAGTGCAACCAGGGCGAGCAATGGCAGCAGGAACCACAACCAGTAGGACCAGCCATCGACGATGTATCCATGCGACTTGGTCAGTCCCAGGTCGCCGCTCTTGATGGGACGGATGTCCATATTCTTCATGCGGTAATGGTTGCTGGGCTGTCCTTCCCCCTTGGCGACGGTCAAGTGGCGTGACGGAACCTTGACGGTGACATACTTGCCGGCATCGGGGTCAAAGTAGGAGAATTCCCCCTCGGGGATGTCAAACTCGCCCACATACTGCGGGATGAACGTGTAGTCCATCACGACCCGGCCGCTCATGTCGCCGGCACCGTCATTGACCTGGGCATCGGTCTTGGGATCATAGACGTCGAACTGGTCGGGGAACTTCACCTCAGGCGCCTTGATGTACTTGATGTTGCCCGTGCCCGAGATGACGTAGCGATAGGTGGCAGCGCTATAGGTCTTGAGTCCCGTGGCGGGCTTGAGTTCGGTAGTGACATTGAACTTGCCCACGGCACCCGTGAATGAAGCCGGCTTGGGCTCGGGCAACGGCAGGATGTTGACGGTAGCCTTGTTGCTGGTGACCTTGAGGCTCTTCTCCACCGGGTTGGAAATCGTGCCGAAGATGCTCCTGAAGGTGTCGAACTGCACCACGCTCACGTCATAATTGCCCGAAGTGATGGTGAGCTTGCCGCTCTGCTGCGGGTAGAGGATGCACTTCTTGAGGACGGCCACCATGTATTGCTGCCCGTTGAGCGTCTCGACCTTGTTCAGGCTCGGCTGCATCGGGATTTCCTCGATGAGGAAGCCGTCGAACGAGGGTTGCAGTGTGGGCATGAACTGCGACACCTGATACTTGGTATAGAGCTTGATGGTGCACACCACGGCCTGCTGCTCATAGACATGGGGCTTGCTCAGCTCGATGCGCACAAACAGGTCCTTGCCGCTGACCTCCTTGTCGGCGGTCTGCGTCATGGGGTCGCTGTAGGGCGTGGGGGCTCCTGGCGTGCGCTGCGGTTGCTGGCTGGGTTGCTGGCTTCCGGCAGGCAAGACGCTGATGGTGACGGGCCTTGTCGAGTAGCGCTTGCCGTCGACAACGATGGTGGCGGCACCGATGTGTACCTTGCCCGTCGATGTCGCCTTGTAGATCATGGTGTACTCCTCGGTTGTGCTATGGCTTGACTTACCGTTGACCCACGACGACATGGAGCTGTGTGACACGCTCGGGCCATAAATGAGTTTGGCCCCGCTCACCTCGGGTGCGGTGAAATTGCCACCCTCCCCGTTGCTGAGCACAAACGTGACGTTGAACTTGTTGCCCTCAACGACCTGGCGCGGCGCCTCAACGCTGAACGAGGCAGCCTGAGCCACCATTGCGGTGGTCAAGAGCAGGATTGCTATGTTGATGATTCGCTTCATTGACTTGTCAGTTGGCAGTTTTCAGTTCTCAGAGGGGACCAGCCGACTCCAGCAGCCTGCTACCACTTCCTGTTGGTGCGGCGACGCTCGTGACGCTGTTGCTGAGCCTGCTGAGCGTTGATGCGCTGCTGGGTGGCATTCTCTCGGTCCTGCATAGCCTTGAGCACCTGCTCGGCGTTCTGCTGGCTCATGCCGCCCTGCTGTTGCTGTTGCTTCTGCTGGTTCTGGTTCTGCTGGTTCTGATTTTGTTGATCTTTATTCTGGTCTTGCTTATCCTTGTTTTGATCTTTGTTCTGGTCCTTGTTCTGGTCCTTGTTCTGATCCTTGTTTTGGTCCTTGTTCTGATCTTTGTTTTGGTCCTTGTTTTGATCTTTGTTCTTGTCCTTGTTTTGATCTTTGTTCTTGTCCTGTTGCTGCTTCTTGAGCTGAGCCAGCCTCAGGTTCTGACGTGCCTGGTCGTCATTGGGGTTGCAGCGCAGGGCCTGCTTGTAGAACTCCACGGCCTGGTCATACTGTTGACGGCCGTAGGCGATGTTGCCCAGGTCATAGGCGGCCTTGCCGCGCAGCTGCTTGTCTTGAGCGTTCTTGGCCAGATTGGTGAGCAGTTTCTCGGCCTGGTTCATCGGGTTCTTCTCATCGTCCTGTTGAGCGGTCACGCTGCCCTGCCGCATGTAGGTCGTGGCCAGGTTGAACTGCGCCTTCTCGCTGTTGGGGTTGGCAGCCAGTGCCTTCTTGTACTCGACCTCGGCCTCGGCATAGCGTTTCTTCTCATACAGCTTGTTGCCATTGCGCAGGCACACGCGTTCCTGCTTGGTCATCTTGGGCCCCTTGTTCTGGGCCGCAACGGGCAGCGTCGAGCCCATCGCCAGCAAGGCCACCAGCAACGATGCCATCAGGTTGTTATTGATTCTTCTGAGTATCATTGTTAACAGAGTTCTCTTTCTTGTCCTTAGTGAAGAAATTGTACTTCTTGAGCCACGGATTCTTGCGCTCGAGCAGGAGCAGCAGGGCCACCAGCAGCAACAGGGCCATCGTGGCAAACACGGGGAACTGCTCGTCGTGCTGGGTATAGGCGACAACCGCCAGGTCGCTCTTGGCGAGTTTGTCAAGGGTCTCTTGCAGGGTCGATACCGCATCGGCGGCCGTTCCCGAGATATAGACGCCCTTGCCGGCATTGGCAATCTCCTGTGCCATCTTCTCGTTGAGGTAGGTCGTCACAGGCTCTCCGTTGTCATCGGTGAGATAGCCGCCATCCATGGGAATGGGAGCACCCGTCGTTGAGCCCACACCGATGACATCGACCTGCACGCCCATCTTGGCGGCGTTCTTGGCAGCATCGACGGCATCGTCCTCAAAGTTCTCGCCATCGGTGATGATGATGATGGCCTTCTGGGACTTCTTGCTCTGTGAGAAACCATTGAGCGACATGTTGATGGCGGCGCCGATCGCGGTGCCCTGGGTGGGCACCATGTTGGTGCTGATGCCGTTGAGGAAGAGTTTGGCCGATGCGGCGTCACTGGTCATGGGCATCTGCATGTAGGCATTGCCGGCAAACACGATCAGTCCCACCTTGTTGTTCTCAAGGCGGTCAATCAGCTTCTGCAGAATCATCTTGGCGCGTTGCAGGCGGCTCACATCCTGGGGATTCTCGGTGCTGGAAGCGTTCATCGAGTTGGAGACATCCACGGCGACCATGACCTCGATGCCATGCACCTTGTTGGTCGTCTTGCTCGAGCCGGCACGGGGACGGGCGAGCACCACGATGACCATCGTGAGCAGCAAGAGTTCAAGGGCGAGCCTGATCCACGGCTTGTAGCGCGACACCTCGGGCATCAGGGGCTCAATAGACGTCCGCTTGCCGTAGCGTTGCAGACGCTTGCTGCGGTTGCGCCTGTTCCACAGGAACAGCAGCACCAGTGCCGGCAAGAGCAGCAGGAGATAGAAATATTGCGGATGAGCAAAATTAATCATAGTCAGTTTCTAGTTTCTATTTGTCAGCCAATGGCTAAAGCTCAAGGAATGTGCCTCAACAGCGTGTAGTCCAGCAGCAGGCTGACCAGCAGCAGGCCGAGCAGCAGCAGTGCCCACGGCTCGTAGTGGTCCTCGGTGTGGGTGAAGCGCTGCACGTCCATGTGGGTCTTCTCCAGCTTGTCGATTTCCTGGAAGATGCTGTGCAACACGCTGCCCGAAGTGGCACGGAAGTATTTACCCCCGGTGCGTGAAGCGATGCTCTTCAATGTCGTCTCATCGATGACCACAGGCATGCGCTGGTACTGGATGTTGCCGGCATAGTCGATGGCAACAGGATACTCGGCCGTGCCGTTACTGCCCACGCCGATGGTGTAAATCTTGATGCCATACTTCTGGGCAATCTCGGCGGCCGTGTTGGGGGCAACGACGCCCGTGTTGTTGCTGCCGTCGGTGAGCAGGATGATGCTCTTGCTCTTGGCCTTGCCGTCGCGGATGCGGTTGATGGCGGTGGCGATGCCGTCACCGATGGCGGTGCCGTCCTCGAGCGCCCCGATCTCGGTCTGCCCGATGGCATTGACCAGGGTGGCGTTGTCCATCGTCATGGGCACCTGGGTGAAACTCTCGCCGGCAAACAGCACCAGTCCGATGTTATCGTGGTCACGGCCACTGACAAACTGTGTCGCCACCTTCTTGGCGCTCTCGAAACGGTTGGGGCTGAAGTCCCGCGCCAGCATACTGGTCGACACGTCGAGGGCGAGGACAATGTCGGTGCCCTCCACGTCGCTGGTCGACCAGCTATCCTTACTCTGCGGGCGGCACAGGATGATCACCAGGCATGCCAGGCACCCCATCTTCAGGGCAAAGGAGAGGTGCTTGAGCCACACCTTCCAGCTCGTGCCCAAGCCGTCAAAGGCGCGTGTCGATGACACGTTCATCTCGGGTTCATTCTTATCTCGACTGTAGATGTACCATGCGATGAGCGGTATCATCAGCACCGGCAGCAGCCACAGCCATCCTGGATGAGCAAGATTCATCATTTGTGGGCCTCCTCCTTCTTTTCAGGTTCAACAACAACAGGTCTCGTGGCCTCGACAAAGTTGACGGCCCGCTGGAATGCCACCTCGTTGTCGTCGGCCAGCGGTCGGGCGTTGGCAAACTTCACGATGTCGGCAATCTCGAGGATCATCTCCAGCTGCTCGTTGACAGCACGCGTCTCATCGTTCTTCTTGAGCGTGTCGATGATCTGTGAAGAGGTCATCTCCACGGCATTGATGTCGAAGCGGCGGTCAATGTACACGCGCAGGATGTCGGTCAGCCCGGTGAAGTACTCCTTCTCCTGGCCTTGCTGCCAGAGCTGGGCCGCCTTGAGGTGCTGCAGGTTCTGCATCGCCTCCTCATAGGGCGGCAAGCGCTTCTTGACAGGCTTCAACGGGTTGATGCCTTTCTTGAAATACTTGAAGTAGGCCCAGGCACCGGCAGCGATGAGCAGGAGTCCCAGCAGCCACAGCCACCAGTAGTCGGGGAGCCAGTCCAGCAGGTTGAAGGGCACATCCTCGACAGGCTTGATGTCGTTGATGTCCTTCATCTTGCTCACATCGACGGGCAGTACCTTGAGGGTGAGCTGGTTACTGTAAGCCGTGTCACCGTTCACCACATATGGGATGGGCTTGATGACCCACATGCCCGAGTCAAAGCTCTGGATGATGAGGTCACGATTGATCTGGATGCGGTTATTATCCAGGTCGATGGTGTCGGCCTGGGGGCGCTCGGCAATCTCCACCATGGCATTCAAGGTGTCGAGCTGCTCGCCGGGGAAGAAACCGCGGGCATTCTTGTCCTGGGTGATTTCCAGGTGAAGCGTGGTGGTCTTTCCCATGAGCAAGGTGACACTGTCGAGCTTGGCCTTGAACGTGACATTGCCGCTCCATGCCGTTGCCACTGTTGCCAGCATCAACACGGCGGCCATCACGCTATGTCTCACATTCTGTGACATTTTCTTTTCATTAGTTTATTATAAGGTCTTTGGGAACCTTAAAGTCCTTAAAGACAGTCGTTAGCTCCTGACACCGCGATTCTTGAACAGCCCCATCAGGGCACTCACATAGTCCTCGTCGGTCGCCACGCTGGCCAGGTCCACGTTGCAGCGCTGCAGCGTGCCGTTGACCGCCTGTTGCTGGTTGTACCACCAGCGGCTGTAGGCGTCGCGCACACGCTTGCTGCCGGTGTTGACCCAGCGCGTGGTGCCACGCTCGGCGTCGCGCAGGCGCATCAGTCCCACGTCGGGCAACTGCGCCTCGCGCTTGTCATAGACCTGCACGGCGATGACGTCATGCTTGTGGTTGGCTATGGACAGCGAGGTGCTGTAGTCATGCTCGTCAATGAAATCGCTCACCAGGAACGTGGTGCAACGCTTCTTCAAGGCGCTGGTCATGTATTCCAGCGCCATATTGATGTCGGTGCCGGTGTTCTCGGGCTGGAAATCGAGCAACTCGCGTATCACGAGCAGGATGTGCTTGCGGCCCTTCTTGGGCGGGATAAACTTCTCAATCTTGTCGCTGAAGAAGATGACGCCCACCTTGTCGTTGTTCTCGATAGCCGAGAAGGCGATGGTGGCGCCAATCTCGGCCATCATCTCACGCTTGGCGACACCCACCGCGCCAAAGTCCTTGCTGCCACTCACGTCAACGAGCAACATCACCGTGAGCTCGCGCTCCTCCTCATAGACCTTCACATAGGGGCGGTTGTAGCGGGCCGTGACGTTCCAGTCGATGTCGCGCACGTCGTCGCCATACTGGTACTCGCGCACCTCGCTGAAGGTCATACCCCTGCCCTTGAAGGCCGAGTGGTACTCGCCGGCAAATATGTTCTGCGACAGGCCCTTGGTCTTGATCTCTATCTTGCGGACCTTGCGCAACAGTTCATTAGTATCCATTGTTAGTTTTTCGTCCTTAGTTGACGTCAACCCTAAACTCTAAACCCTAAACTTTTTCAAGCAGCGTTCTGCTGCTTGAAAAATCAAGGCACTGCGATCTTGTCCAGGATGTTGCTGATGATCTCGTCGCTGGTGATGTTGTTGGCCTCGGCCTCGTAGGTCAGCCCCAGGCGGTGACGCATCACGTCGTGGCAGATGGCGCGCACGTCCTCGGGGATGACATAGCCACGGCCCCTCAAGAAGGCATACGCCCTCGATGCCAGCGCCATGTTGATCGACGCACGGGGCGATGCGCCAAACGAAATCATGCTCTTCAGGTCATTCATGCCATAGTCGGCCGGGAAGCGCGTTGCGAAGACGATGTCCACGATATACTTCTGGATCTTCTCGTCGATGTAGATCTGCTGCACCACCTTGCGCGTGTCCACGATGTCGGCTGGAGTGACCATCGGCCGCACCTCCACGGGGTCGGGAGCGATATTCATCTTGATGATCTCGCTCTCCTCGGCCTTGCTGGGATAGCCGATGAGGACCTTCATCAGGAAACGGTCCACCTGGGCCTCGGGCAGCGGATAGGTGCCCTCCTGCTCAATGGGGTTCTGCGTGGCAAGCACGAGGAAGGGGTCGTCAAGCTTGAAGCTCTGCTCGCCGATGGTCACCTGGCGCTCCTGCATGGCCTCGAGCAGTGCGCTCTGCACCTTGGCAGGGGCGCGGTTGATCTCGTCGGCAAGGACAAAGTTGGCAAACACCGGACCTTTCTTCACCTCAAATTGCTCCTTCTTGATACTGTAAATCATGGTACCCACCACGTCGGCCGGGAGCAGGTCGGGCGTGAACTGGATCCTTGAGAAGCGGGCGTCGATCAGCGATGCCAGCGTGCTGATGGCCTTGGTCTTGGCCAGACCGGGAACACCCTCGAGCAGGACGTGCCCGTTAGCGAGCAGGGCGATGAGCAACGAGTCCACGAGATGCTTCTGTCCCACAATCGTCTGATCCATGCCCTGACGGATCATGTTCACAAAATTACTTTTACTTGCAATCAGGTCATTCAACTCCCTGATATTGACTGATTCTGCCATAATAATATCCTATAATTGATGTTTGTCTTTCACTTGAAGCCCACAGCCCGAGGGCTCAGGCTCATATTACAACGTGCAAAAATACATCTTTACGCAACACCCACGCGTGAAAATCACGTTAATTTAACAAATATATTGTTAAAAGATTAACACAATCCACAACAAGCGACCATCCCGAGGCGGCTGTATCATGGCAAAAAAAAATCCCCGACTCGCGCCGCGGATCATTTTGAAAAAATCTAATTAACCTCTAATACCATTAACATAAACCTTAAAACTAAATCTTAACCTTAATCAACAATAATCTCATGCCTCCCGGCAACGATTTCTTGCCATGATGAAAAATCGAGTGCAAAGATAATGCTAAATATGTTATAAAACATAATTTTTGAGCAAGAAAATGATTTAATTAACATGATTTAACACTCGTG
>Ga0310694_10005658_pt1 | contig 11927 bp, 11 predicted proteins | sample 174DNAGHGhighgp2_FD_203884 | JGI IMG/M metagenome (GOLD analysis project Ga0310694, IMG submission 203884) | Sheep rumen microbial communities from Palmerston North, Manawatu-Wanganui, New Zealand - 1742 DNA GHGhigh gp2 (v2) (version 2) | ecosystem: Host-associated > Mammals > Digestive system...
CTGGCATGACGGCGGCGAGCGCATTGCCGCAGAGGTCATTTCGGTGGACAACAGCCTTGTCATCAACACAGGACTTGTGCAGGCAGGTGAACAACGGTGCCACGTCAAGCTCCTCTCCGGCAGTCATACCGGTGAAACGTATATGGCAGAGAACATGCTGACGGGATCATTGGAACAGGATAAGCTCTATGAATGCGGTGATAGAGCCCTGGTGCTGGTCAGCATCAAGGAAAACGCTGTTGCCTCTGTCAGCATGGTCGATCATTACCGACTGGATATGGAGATCATCCTGCTGATTGCATTTTCTCTTTTCCTGATCTTTTTTGCCAGATGGACAGGCGTTCGGGCTGTGCTGTCGTTCGTTTTGTCTGTGTTAGCCATCTGGAAAGTGCTGATCCCTTGCTGCCTCCGAGGGATGGACCCCATTCTTGTGGGCGGTTTTGTGACGGCCATGCTGACGCTCATGATCATCGCGCTGGTCTTTGGCTTTGACAAGCGCTGCCTTGCGGCGGTGACCGGCGCTCTATCCGGCCTGGCTCTTACGTGCGTGCTTGGCATGGTTTGCACAAGCACCTTCCGTATCCACGGCGCAGTCATGTCCTTCTCCGAAAGCCTGCTTTACAGCGGTTATGCCAATCTGGATCTGACAAGGATCTTTATGGCAAGCATTTTCATTGGTTCATCCGGCGCTATGATGGATTTGACCGTGGATGTGTCCGCGGCTGTCTATGAGGTGGTGCAAAAGCGGCCTGACCTTGGCTGGATCGAGGCGGTTAAGTCTGGCCTTCATGTTGGCCGCGCAGCCATGGGAACCATGACTACTACGCTGCTGCTGGCCTATTCCGGCGGCTATATCGCCTTGCTGATGGTCTTTATGGCGCAGGGGACGCCGATCATCAATATGCTGAATTACAAGTATGTGACCTCGGAGATCATCCATACGCTGGTCGGCTCCTTTGGATTGGTGTTGGCTGCACCATTGACTGCGCTCACATCCGGTTATTTCCTGACCAGGAGAAGCAATGCTGAATCACTCTCACAAAAATAAAACGATAATTGGAGGCTACCATCATGAATTATCCGCGCGTACTGACAATTCAAGATTTGTCCTGCTTTGGACAGTGTTCGCTCACAGTTGCTCTGCCCATCCTTTCTGCCTGCGGTGTGGAGACCGCTGTGCTTCCGACTGCGCTTCTTTCCACACATACGGGTGGCTTTCAAGGCTTCACCGTTCTTCCTCTGGCAGATGAAATGGAAAAGATCATGGCACACTGGCAGCGTGAAAAAATCCATTTTCATGCCATCTACACCGGCTATCTTGGTGAAAAGCGTCATACAGCGATTGTGCGTCAGCTCATACAGACAGTGCTTGATCAAAATGGACTGATCGTGATCGATCCTGCCTTCGCGGATCACGGAAAACTGTATACCGGGTTTGATGATAATTATGTGGAGCATATGCGTTCACTCGTTGCAGAAGCAGACTATCTGCTGCCTAACATGACTGAAGCCTGCATGCTGACCGGTACACCTTTTGAAGAACACCAGAACCCGGAGCAGGCAGAATTATTGATTCACAAGCTGAAATCCATGGGTGCAAAAAACGTGGTACTCAAAGGTGTTCATTTTTTCAATGGGAATCTTGGTGTCGCCATCAACCAGGGAGATGAAGTTGCTTTTTATCAGCATCGCAGGATAGAACGTTCCTATCATGGCACAGGCGATATATTTGCCTCTGTCTTCACTGGCGCTGTAGTCAAAGGTCGGTCCTCACGTGATGCAGCAAAAACAGCAGCTGATTTTGTCGTTCGCTGCATTGAAAAAACAGATGATGATGTAAATCATCCTTATGGCGTCAAATTCGAGCTTGCTCTCCACGATCTCACGGATCGATTTACCAATGTAAAATAAATCGACCAAAGATTTGACGAACATTTAACCCAAACGTGGTTTTGGATTTTACATTGGTCTGTTTCAATATACTTGTCCGAACAAAGGGCAAGAATTGAAAGCGAGGTACTTTTCAAATGAAGAAGCTGATTTCCCTGATCCTGTCCCTGGTCATGGTCATGACCGCTGCCTGCGCGCTGGCTGAAGTCAGCGGCAGCGTTTCCCTGAACGGCTCCACCTCCATGGAAAAGGTGGTTGGTGTGCTGTCCGAGCAGTTCATGCTGGATCATCCCGGCGTGACCGTCACCTATGATGCCACCGGTTCCGGCACCGGCATCTCTGCCGCCCAGCAGGGCACCGCTGATATCGGCCTGGCTTCCCGCGGCCTGAAGGAAGCCGAGACTGGTTTGGTTGCCAATACTGTGGCGCTGGACGGCATCGCCGTGATCGTGAATGTTAATTGCGGCGTTGAAGATCTGACCGTGGAACAGATCGCTGACATCTTCACCGGCAAGATCACCAATTGGAGCGAAGTCGGCGGCGCTGATCTGCCCATTGCCTGCATTGGCCGTGAGTCCGGCTCCGGTACCCGCGATGGCTTTGAGAGCGTCACCAAGACCGCTGACGCATGCGTGCTGGCCCAGGAGCTGACCTCTACCGGTGCTGTGATCCAGGCTGTTGCCAGCAGCGAAAACGCCATCGGCTATGCCTCCCTGTCCTCTGTGGAAGGCCAGACCGGTGTCAAGGCTATGAAGGTGAACGGCGTGGTTTGCAGCGAGGAGACCGTGGTTGACGGCACCTATGCCATCCAGCGTCCCTTCAACATGGTGATCGCCGAAGGCGCCGAGCTGACCGAAGCCGCCCAGGCATTCCTGGATTTCGCACTCAGCATGGATGCTGCTGACCTGATCCGTCTGGCTGGTGCTGTGCCGGTGGCCGTTGATGTCCCGGTGGACGCTGCGGAGTAATCACAAATCCATCCTGCGGGCAGTCATTCTCCGACTGTCCGCTCTTTTTTGAAGGAGTGTTCCATGAAAAGCAAAAGGAATCCGCTGGAAACAGGCTTTCACCTGCTGTTTCTCAGCTGCGGCATTCTGTCAGTGGGGTTTGTGCTGTTCATCACCGTTTATCTGGTGATCTCCGGCGTTCCCGCCATCGGTCAGGTGGGTATCGGAAAGTTCCTGCTGGGTGAGAAATGGTCGGCTGGTTCGCAGAATTTCGGTATCCTTCCGTTCATCCTGACCAGCGTTTACGGCACAGCTGGTGCGGTGGTGCTGGGGATCCCGCTGGGCATCCTCACGGCAGTCTTTCTTGCCAAGGATGCGCCGGATTGGCTGGCACGGCTGATCCATACGGCGGTGGAGCTGCTTGCCGGTATCCCATCAGTCGTCTACGGCTTGGTAGGCATGATCGTGCTGGTTCCGGCGATCCAGAAGACCTTCGGCCTTTCCTCCGGCGCATGTCTGCTCACCGCCATTCTGGTGCTGACCATCATGATCCTGCCGTATATCATCAGCGTGTCGGAAACGGCGCTGCGTGCCGTGCCGAAGGAGTATGAGGAGGCCTCGCTGGCACTGGGTGCAACCGAGGTGGAGACCTGGTTCCACGTGTCGATCCGCGCTGCCCAAAGCGGCATTGCGACAGCTGTGGTGCAGGGCATCGGACGCGCCATCGGCGAGGCTATGGCCATCATCATGGTATCGGGCAACGTGGCAAAAATGCCCGGACTGTTCACGCCCGTGCGCTTCCTCACCACAGCCATTGCGTCCGAAATGTCCTATGCTGTGGTTGGCAGTCTGCACCAGCAGGCGCTGTTCTCCATTGGCCTGGTGCTGTTCCTGTTCATCATGCTCATCAACGCATTCCTGAACCTGGTGGTACGAAGGGAGGCACGGTGATGCGTAAGGTCAAAGACAACCTTCTGCGAGTGCTGATGCGGTTAAGTGCCGTGCTGGTGTGCCTGCTGCTGGTCGCGTTGATCGGCTATGTGTTCATGCGCGGCCTGCCAGGGATCTCCTGGGGCTTCCTCTCTGGCACGACCAGCTATCTGAAGCAGACGACCGGTATCCTGCCTAACATCCTCAACACGCTGTACATTATCCTGGTGACGATGGTGATCGCGGTGCCGCTGGGTATCTGCACGGCCATCTATCTCACGGAATACGCCCGGAACAGGAAGCTGGTCCGGTTGATCAGCTTTGCCACAGAAACCTTGACGGGCATCCCTTCCATCCTGTTCGGCCTAGTCGGCATGCTGTTCTTCCTTCAGATGATGGGGCTCAAGGCGGGCATCCTGGCAGGCGGCCTTACGCTGTCGATCATGGTGCTGCCGACCATCATCAGCAACACCAAGGAGAGCCTGCAAAACGTGCCGCAGGCGTGGCGTGACGGCGCTTTGGCGCTGGGCAGCGGCAAGTGGCATATGGTGCGCACGGTGGTGCTGCCAAACAGCATCGACGGCATCGTGACCGGCTGCATCCTGGCCATTGGCCGCATTGTCGGCGAATCCGCGGCGTTGCTGTTCACGGCTGGCTTTGGTCTGGCGCTGACGGATTTCATCAAATCCCTGCAATCCTCCAGCGCCACACTGACAGTTGCCCTCTACGTTTATGCCAGCGAGCGCGGCGACGCACAGACGGCCTTCGCCATTGCCTCCGTGCTGATGATCCTGACGCTGCTTTTGAACCTTGCGGCCAATCTTGCCGCGAAAAAGCTGAAATATACGGACAAGAAAGGAGCTGCCCATGCAAAGCATCATTGACGTAAAAGACCTGAACCTCTGGTATGGGGATCATCAGGCGCTGCATCATGTCAGCGTCGCCATCCCGGAGCATGAGGTCACCGCACTCATCGGCCCCAGCGGCTGCGGCAAATCCACCTTCCTCAAAACGCTCAACCGCATGAACGACCTGGTAGAAGGCATCCGCATCGAGGGCACCGTGGTTTATCACGGCGATAACATCTATCGTCCCAGGGCTGACGTGACGGCCCTGCGTAAGCAGATCGGCATGGTATTCCAGAAGGCCAACCCGTTCCCCATGAGCATTTATGATAACATCGCCTATGGCCCACGTATTCACGGCGTGCGTTCAAGGTCTGTACTGAACGGCATGGTGGAGCAGTCCCTGCGCGACGCCGCCATCTGGGATGAAGTGAAGGACAGGCTGAAAACCAGCGCGCTGGGTCTGTCCGGCGGTCAGCAGCAGCGGCTGTGCATTGCCCGTGCCCTGGCCGTGCAGCCGGAGGTGCTGCTGCTGGACGAATCCACCAGCGCCCTTGACCCCATTTCCACCGCGAGGATCGAAGACCTGATCGGCGAGCTGAAATCCAAATACACCGTCATCATGGTAACGCATAACATGCAGCAGGCCGTGCGCATTTCCGACAGGACAGCGTTCTTCCTGCTCGGCGAGCTGATCGAGTTTGGTGAAACAGACAAGCTGTTCTCCAGCCCGCAGAACATGAAGACCGAAGAATACATTACAGGAAGGTTTGGTTGATATGAGAGACACCTACCACGCGCAGCTGGACGAGCTGCACAACGAATTGAAGGAAATGGGCGCGCTCTGTGAGCAGGCGGTCAGCTATGCTGTGAAGGCGGCGTCCACCGGCAGCAGTACCATGGGTGACAAGGCCAAGGAGGCCGACAGCAAAATCGACCGCAAGGAGCGTGATATCGAGGCGCTGTGCATGAAGCTATTGCTGAAGCAGCAGCCGGTAGCCGGTGAACTGCGGGACATCTCGGCGGCGCTGAAAATGATCACCGACCTGGAACGAATTGGCGATCAGGCGTCGGATATCGCGGAGATCGCCCGCTTCACCCAGGGCAGGAACGGAAGCGTCGCGGGGGATCTGGACAAAATGTCTGCCTCCGTGATCCGCATGGTGAATGACAGCATCACCGTCTTTGTGCAGCGTGACCTGGGTCTGGCGCGGGAGATCATCGCCTATGACGATGTGGTGGACGATCTGTTTGACCGCATCAAGGGCGAGCTGATTTCGGCCATCGCAAAGGATGCCGCCAATGGCGCTATCTGGCTGGACATGCTGATGGTGGCAAAGTATCTGGAGCGCATCGGCGACCATGCGACGAATGTGGCCGAATGGGCGGAATACGCCATCACCGGCAGAAGATCGAAAAACGGAAAACTGGAATAAGAAAACGCCCGTGGTTTCACACGGACGGAAAGATCACCTGCTCACCGGCTTTACGCTGCGTGAGCATTTTTCATATCATCTGCTGCTCATTGATCATCAGCTTGAAATCCAGCCCCAGCTTCTGCGCTGCCTTCCGGCACAGCACCATGCGCTCCATGAAGATGCTGAAATAGTCCATCACCGAGCCATACTGCGTATCGACCTTCAACTTCAGCTTGATGAGCGTGTGCGCCTCGTTGATCTTCAGCTCTGATTTGATGGCTGAATAATTCACGCGGTCGTGAATATCGAAGGTGCTCTTGTCCGTGTTACGGACACGGCTGCGGCGCACGTCGGACTTGTCCGCCAGGATCAGCGCAGCAGCCAAAGCGCTCACCGGCTGGCCCGTGCCCTCATCGTGATTGCCGATGGCCATGATGATGGGCGTGATCTCCTCCGGCGGCATATCCATATCGGACAGCAGCGAAAAGGCCATGATCGCGCCGCTCTGGCTGTGGCCCACACGATTGACGATATTGCCGATGTCGTGCAGATAGGCGGCGATCCTGACCAGCTCCACCGTGTGCTCCGGGTAGCCCAGCGTTTCAAGGATGTATCCCGCCCGTTCCGCCACCTGCATCACATGGGCAAAGCTGTGCTCGGTATAGCCAAGCGCCGCCAGGCCTTCGTCCTCCATGGCGATATAGGTGCGTACAGCCTCGTTGGCCTTCAACTGCTCATAGGTAATGTGGGGCATACCGCGCGCCTCCTTTTTCATAGGTCTATGGTGATGGTACGCGATTCCATGCGTGAAGTCAAGAACAGCTGCCCGAAAATCAGGCAGCTGCAATATTTACCCAATGTTCATCAGCGAATACTGGTGCTCATACGCCTTCACCAGCGAGGCATACAGCGGATTCTGCGCACGAACGTCGCCCAGGTATTCGTGCAGATCCAGGCGCGACTGGCCCTGCTCCATGATGCGGCCCGCGATATTGGAGCAATGCGCCGCCACACGCTCCATGTCGGTGAGCAGATCGGTCAGCACAAAGCCTGCCTCAATGGAGCAGCTGCCGCCTTGCAGGCGCAGCACATGGCGGGTGCGCAGCTGGTCCTTCAACATGCAGATGACCTCCTCCAACGGCTCTACTCGGGCGGCAGATGTCACATCATTTTCCAGGAACGCCTTGCGGGTCAGCCCGACGATCTCGCGCACGGCATCCTCGATCACCTGCATCTCGGCCTTTGCTTCGTCGGAGAAATGGAGCTGCTTGGCGTCGATCTCCTCGGCGGAGACGACAATTGACACCGCATGGTCGGAGATGCGCTCAAAGTCGGAGATCATGCACAGCAGCTCGGCGGAAAGGTTGCTGTCCTCCTCGTTCATCGGGTGGCTGGACAGCTTCACCAGGTAGTTGCCCAGCATGTCCTCATATTTGTCGGAGGCGTCTTCGAGGGTGCGTACCTCCTCGGCGGCTGCTTCATCCAGCTTGTGCGGCAGCGGGAGTGCCTCCACAATGGCCTTGATGGCTGTTTCTGCCAGCTCACCAGCCACCGCACGACAGCGAGTGATGGCGATGGCGGGCGATGACATGAGGCGCTCGTCCAGCTGCGTGGCGGTACCGGCGGCGGCAGTCTCCGGTACGATGATGTAGGCCAGCTTTTCCAGTGCACGGGTCAGCGGCAGCATCAGCAGTGTACACAGCACATTGAACACAGAATGAATAACGGCAATGCTCATCTGATTGGCAGGAAGTGCTGTAAAAGCAAATTGGAACAGGCCGTCCGCCAGACAGAACACCGTAAGCCAAACGAGTGTGCCGATGACATTGAAGCACAGATGGACGATGGCCGCGCGCCTTGCATTGCGGTTAGCACCCACCGAGGACAGCAGCGCCGTGACACAGGTGCCGATATTCTGGCCCATGATGATCGGGATGGCCGCACCTACTGTCACTTGGCCTGTCGAGGACAGCGCCTGCAAAATACCCACCGACGCGGACGAGGATTGAATGATGGCTGTCAGCAGCGCGCCTGCCGCCACGCCCAGCACCGGATGCCGGAACATGACCAGGATGTTGGCAAAGGCAGGCACGTTTTTCAGCCCAGCCACCGCGCCGCTCATGGTCTCCATGCCGAACATCAGCGTAGCAAAGCCCAGTAGGATGGTGCCGGTATCCTTGCGCTTGCTGTTCCTGGCGGTCATGTAGAAGATGACGCCCACCAAGGCCAGCAGCGGTGTGAAGGAGCTGGGCTTGAGCAGACGAACAAACAGGTTACTGCTCTCCAGGCCGCTGAGGCTCAGGATCCAGGCCGTGACGGTGGTGCCGATGTTGGCGCCCATGATGACATTGATCGCCTGGGTCAGTGTCATCAGCCCGGAGTTGACAAAGCCGACGACCATGACCGTCGTGGCCGAGGACGATTGGATAATCGCTGTCACACCAAGGCCGGTGAGCAGGCCGACCCATTTGCCTGTGGTCAGCTTGCCAAGCAGCGTTTTGAGGCTGCCGCCTGCACGTTTTTCTAACGCTTCGCCCATCAGGTTCATGCCGAACAGGAACAAGGAGAGGCCGCCCACAAGGGTCAGCATATTGAACAGATCCATGGTCATTCCTCCGAATCATCGTCCACATTCATCAGGTAGATGCTGCTGCCCAGCAGGCCGTGAAACATTACCGGATAGCCTACAAAGCAGATGAGCCAGTCCACCGAGTTCAGCGCAAACAGCCGAACGATCAGCCATACGATCAACCCAATGAACCCGGCAGCAAAGCAATTCATTAACCGAAAGCACCAATGGCGGCGCTCTTTGTTGGTCGGCTCTACCAGCAGGCCGCTGAACTTCCACAATGTACGCATGGGTTTCACCTCGATACCATTCAAACAGATGAATGTAAAATCCAAAACCACGTTTGCGTTAAATGTTCGTAAAGTTGGGAAAAAGCACAGAAAAAGAGCGCCTCATGCTCGAAGCGCCCCATGGATCAGAAAATGATGGTAATGGTCGTTCCTTTCCCCGGCTCGCTGTGCAGGTCGATGTTCGCATGATGCAGCTGTGCGCCGTGCTTCACGATGGACAACCCCAGACCCGTGCCGCCCATGGCACGGCTGCGGCTCTTATCCACGCGGTAGAAGCGCTCGAAGATTCGCTGCTGCTCATCAGCCGGGATACCGATCCCCGTATCCTTCACCGTGACATGGACATGCCGCTGAATCTGCGTTACATGCACCGTCACACTGCCGCCGTCCCGATTGTACTTGATGGCGTTGTCGCATAGGTTGTACAGCATCTCGCGCAGCACATGGGGCACGCCGATGACAGATTGACTGCTGCCGGTGAGCGCAAGCGTGACATGGCGTTCGCCGGCCACCATGCGCAGGTCGGACAGCACATCGCCTGCCAGCTGATACAGATCGACCGGCTCCTGTTCAAAGCGACCCTCTGCCTCGTCCAGCTGGGACAGGTTGATAATGTCACCGATGAGGGCGATGAGCCGCTGGCTTTCCCGATAGATGGTCGCTGCGGCGTCCTTTGTCTTTTCCGGCGGCAGCATGCCTTCCTTCATCAGCTCCGCATAGCCGGAGATGGAGGTCAGCGGCGTTTTCAGTTCGTGGGACACATTGGCGGAGAACTCCCGGCGCAGGGCTTCGCGGTCCGTGCGCTCGGTCACATCCAGCAGCAGGATCACCGCGCCAGACATGTGGCCACCAGCTGACACAGGCGTGGCGATCATCTGCCAGGACATGGTGCCGAAGGGCAAGATCGCCTCATCCTTGATGCCTGCCAATGCGGATTCCGCTGCGGTGATGATCCGCGGTTCCCGGCAGGCCTTGCGGAGCAGGAGCGGCTGCCTGCTGTCATCCATCTTCAACAGCTCAAACGCCGCGTGGTTGCCGGACAGCACCTCCATGCGGGTGGATACCAGCAGAAAGCCCTCGCTCATGTTCTCGGTGATGGCGGTAAACTCATGCTGGCTCTGCACCAGCTGCTCCATCTGATTGCGGATGGTATGGTTCTGCTGCTGGATACGCTCCACCAGCGGGGACAGCTCAGGGTAGACTTCATTCATTCTTGGCGCATCCAGGTCAACAGCGTTGATGGGCTTCACCAGCTGCGAGGACAATCGCGCCGCCAGCACGACGCATAGCAGCGCCATCACCAGCAGGATCCCCGCGATCAAGGGCAGGCTGCTCATCACCGCAAACAAAGCAGACCTTTGCGTATAAGCAACGCGCAGCACTGTGCCATCCTCCATGCGGATGGCATAATACAGCGTGCGCTCCATCATCGTTTCGGATTGGTGGATGTTCTGACCGTTGCCCTCTGCCAATGCCTGGGCGATCTCCTTGCGGTTCAGATGGTTCGCCATTGCTGAAGCGTTAGCCTCGTTGTCAAACAGTACGGTACCGTCTGCGGCAATGTGTGTCAGGCGCAGATTCGTTTCCAGCGAGGACAGCCAGGTGTCACCGGCATTTGCATAACCCTGCTCGGCAAGCACTGCTTCTTCTGCCAGCTGTCGGAAGGTCTGCCGCTCGGATTGGTTGGCCATCACCGCCACCAGACAGGCGCAGCACAGGAAGGCCGCCAGCAGGCCAACCAGCAGGAAGTTTAGGAACAATTTGCGTTTCATGGCATCGCCTCGATCTTGTAGCCCACGCCGCGCACGGTGGAGATCATGTCGCCGGCATCGCCCAGCTTCGCCCGTAGGGTGCGGACGTGGACGTCCAGCGTTCGGTTCTCCTTCGGGAACTCGCCGCCCCAGATGCGATCCATGAGCGTGTTGCGGGAAATCACTTGACCGGCGTTCATCATCAGCAGGGCAAGCAATTCAAACTCCTTGTACGTCAGCACGATCTCTGTGCCATTCATGGTGACCTTATGGCAGGCAATGTCCAGCAGGATCGCGCCGATACGGTATTCCTCCGGCGTCTGCTCCTTCTCCGTGCGGCGCAGCACGGCACGGATGCGGGCCAGCAGCTCCATCATGCCAAAGGGCTTGGCAACAAAATCATCCGCACCGCTGTCGAGGCCTACCACCTTGTCAAACTCGGTGTTCTTCGCCGTCAGCATTATGACCGGCACACTGCGCCACTTACTATTGGTTCGCAGTTTTTTCAGGATGGTGAGGCCGTCTTCTTCCGGTAGCATGATGTCCAACAGGATCAGCTCCGGCAGCTGCGTCTCCATAGCCTTCCAGAAATCAGACGGGCGCTCATAGCCTGCGATGGTCATGCCCTGGCTTTCCACTGCGTAGGTGACCAACTCGCGGATGCCAGTGTCGTCTTCGAGGATATAGATCAAGCCTGTCGCCTCACTTTCAACGGGATAGAGGGCATTATACAGCGGCAATGTTAAATCTGAAAGATGGGTTATGTAAAATCCATGTTAAATTTCTTTTGAAGGGACATGGACTATTACATGTCCCAAAGAGATAGTCCTATAATAATCGGTCGCTTCTTGAGCGACAAGTGAAAAAGATGGAGCAGGAAGCTGAATCCTGCTCCATATATGAAAGCCTGTTCCCGTTTCTGTTATTACGGGTGCGGTTAACTTATGCATTAATAGTTCATTTGACGATACTGGGGCTCAACAATCTCGGCCTCGACTGCCTCGCCATCCACAGTGCTGGTGGTTTCTTCTTCCTTGGCTTCATTTCTCTTTTTCAGCCAGAAGTACAGAGCAAAACCTATCACGATGCCTACCACGATACCACTGCCAGAGAAAGCGCTGGAAGCAAGAGAAGTCAGTCCTGAGAAGATCCCGCCAATAATGGAACCAATCAGGCCAAGAACTCCACCGATGACGGCAATCGCAATCCAGCCACCAAACATCAGCGCAGGCAGGATAAAAAGGCTGCCGAGGAAACTGCCATTGCGACGATGACGGTTGTCACCGA
>Ga0310694_10005659_pt1 | contig 11927 bp, 12 predicted proteins | sample 174DNAGHGhighgp2_FD_203884 | JGI IMG/M metagenome (GOLD analysis project Ga0310694, IMG submission 203884) | Sheep rumen microbial communities from Palmerston North, Manawatu-Wanganui, New Zealand - 1742 DNA GHGhigh gp2 (v2) (version 2) | ecosystem: Host-associated > Mammals > Digestive system...
TCAGCAGGAAGGAGGCGGGACCATGATGACCCCAGTGAACATTATGGACACCGGGAAGCTTTTATTTTTGGGCATCCTGGCCGCCAGGCTCCAGATAATGAAGCATCCGCCGTGGAATGCACCGTCAAAACAGAAAATTTCTTTCTCGTCTGGCCTTGCTTTCCACCGGTGTCTCCGTAAGCTGTGCTCAAGCCGCAAGGCACAATACAGACGAGGAGGGCATCACGATGGAATGCGGAAAGCTGACAGCCAAATTGAGGGACGCGGTACCGGTTTGCTTCATGGTTAACGATCACGAGGTCAAGCGCTACAAGAACATTGAGATTCCGGAGGAAATCAAGCACCTGGAATACTGCGGGTTCCAGTTCTGCGTACCGGAGGATGGAGGAGCCATCACCTTCAAAATCTGGTTCAATGAAGGAATCCTGCCGGAGATCTGGCCAGCCACCCGGGAACGGCAACACAGGGCCGTGAAAGAAGAGCCTAAATCGACCATGAAACTTCCTTTTGGAGTAACCGGCGCTGACCGGAAAACGCTGGTGGCTGCTATGAGCACAATCATGCGTGTTGATCCCAGGTATCTTGGTATGCCTTCACAGGCGTATCAGATTGGCGAGTATGAGGTTTCTAAGGACGGTACACTTACTGGACCCGAGAGCAAGGCTATCATCGAAGCGCTGGCTGCCAAGGGGTTCACGGTAGGTTGAGCAGCGAAAAAGGCCAAAAAGAAATAAGCCCGGCTTCCGAAAATGGAGGCCGGGTATTTCAGTCTTCTTCCTCACACCTGTGATCAAACAAGCCCTCGCTGCGAAATTTCGCCAGCATCTCCAACATGTGCTTGCCAATCTTCTCAGGATCGTTGTCCAGTCCCGCGCAGACTATGCGCAACCCATCAGGAGTTAAGCACCTGCCATGAAGACAGGCATCACGGTACTCCTGATATTTTTCATACTCTTTGTTGGTAATCTGCTTCATAGTTTTTCTCTCCAAGCGTCAAAGCGCTCTGTTTTTTTCGAAATAGCCATTGTCACTGAGACGTTTCACAATTTGTGCCTGCAAGGCAAGTAACTCTTCCTCGCTCATGCTTTCGACCGCAGTAGGTTCACTTTGTTTTCTCTCAGTGCCGTCTTTTTCACCTGTGATCACCTGATTAAACCCAGCAGCAATAATACCAGTTGGAATGGCAATGATTCCGATACCGACAAGGCTGATCACAGATGCAAAGAATTTACCAACCGCGGTGATTGGATACACATCTCCATAGCCAACAGTTGTTAAAGTGCATATTGCCCACCACAGGGCAGAGATAACATTCGGAAATTGTTCGGGTTGCTCCGGGTTCTCGACAGTATACATTACAATAGCAGAGAACAGCATCACAAAAAAGCATATAACCACAGACATGATCAACTGTGGCCCAGATGTTCGTATAACCTTCACGATCACATGCAGAGCATCCAAGTATCTTCCAAGCTTGAACACCCGCAATAGACGGAACAGTCTGAAAAGACGCATCATACGCAGGAAGCGCAGGTCTGCTGAGAAGAAGGGTAGATAGAACGGAAGAATAGCCAGCAGGTCGATCAATGCCATAAAAGAAAAAACATACTTCAGCCGGGGATGGTTTGCTTCTGGGAACAATAAATCTGCCGTCCATATGCGAAGGAGATACTCCGCTGTGAAAACCACTACTGTGATGATTTCAAAAATTCGAAACAGAGTATTATAACGTGCATAAATGTCAGCAAAGGACTCAAGAATAATCGAAATTATACTCAAGGCAATTAGTGCCATAATCGTCCAGTCAAATATCTTACTGGCAAGATCCCCGTCTTCGGCCTTATTGATAATCTCGAAAACGCGTTTTTTCAGGCTATACTTTTGCTTCATGCTTTATCCCCATAAACTTCCTTAAGAATTAATGACAATGAGAGCAAGGGGTTAATCCCTTCCGCAATGCATCAGAAAGAGTCATTTCTGTAGCCTTCTTCATTCCAGAATAATCAGATCTGCTATGATAAACCTTTCCCTTTTTCGACTTGTATACAGTATCTTGCCATGTGGGACGATTGGTTATTCTTTCCCAGACTTCCGTATTGCATACACCGGTTTCCTTTATGCCGTTGTTGATCTGGAAATCTTTCACTGCCTTAACCGTTGCATTATCATACTTGCCAGAAGCGGAACCAGACAAATATCCGTACTGGATTAGTAGTTCCTGCAAAGACGTAACTTCATCACCTTTGCTGCCGTTTTTTAATTCGGGCACAGCAGTCGGTTCCGGAGTGGGTGATGGAGATGCAGTCGGAGTAGGCGTTGCTGTAGGTTTTGAAGTCGGAGCTTCCGTAACACGATTTTCTTCAGGTATTGCCGCTGTTTCTACGGCAGAAAGGCTTCTTGTTTCTGAAGATGAAGATTTATTCTTATTTCCTCCGAAGGCCATAACGGCAATTGCAACCAGAATTATAATCCCGAAGAGACCGCCCTTTCCGTTTTTCCTTCCTCGGCTCATGGATTCCACCTCCTAGGTTAAAATAACGTTCTCGTTAAGTATCTTATATCACAGAATGAAACGCATGTAAATTAAAGCATCTCGGCCTTTACACAAATATGCAAAGGTTCGTTTTCCCCCACCAACGGCGTGTTTGTGATCCGCAGCGGGGACTTATGGCTCCCTGGCCACCGTGAACCCCGTTCAACGCGAAGTGTGGTTTTTTTGAATTCACTTCAGCATGCTAAACTGGACATTTTGAAAGCGGAAAAAAGCGGAAATTTACGGAAAAATGCGGAAGGAGATTTTTCAGAGCGGAAAATCGTGCCTTGCCGCCGCACTGCAACCCGGGAGGTTGCAAACCGGAAAAAAACGGAAAAACCGCAGGAAAAGCAAAACCCCGGGAGCATTGATTTTCAATGTCCCGGGGAGTCGAAGTGGCGGGATTCGAACCCGCGGCCTTTTGGTCCCGAACCAAACGCGCTACCAAACTGCGCTACACCTCGATACTGGAGCCGATGAGGGGACTCGAACCCCTGACCTGCTGATTACGAATCGGCTGCTCTACCAACTGAGCCACATCGGCACAACCAGCGACGGATATTATATCAAAGCGTTTCATGTTTGTCCAGCTTTATTTTCAGACCGATATGAGCTGCATTCTCGCTGACCGACTGCTCATAAATCATTCCCTGTCCTGCAAATCCAGATACCTCATCATAATATAGCCTTTTTTCCCATCAACCTCTACTTCAGCCCAGGATTCATGCTTGCTGTTGATAACTTCCCTGAGGATAAGGACGCTCTGTCCGTACCTGAGTTCACGAATCCGGTAACTGCTGATATCCGGTGATTCCCTGAGGCGAACCTTTTCATTGTTGGTTGTCGCATATTGATAGATCGGCTTGCCTTCAATCCGGTAAATACGCTCCTGAAGTGTTTCGTTTTCTGATGCCAGATTATCTGCCTGTTTCTGCAGCGTTTCTGCTTTTTCCTTCAGCCTGCCAATCTCCTGATCTTTCTCATCATCCTGTTCCCGCATTGACGCAAGCTGTTTTCCGGCGGAAACAACCGCGTCCTCTAACGCCTTCATTTGTTCATCTTTATTTGCAAGCTCTGCTGTCAGCGTCTCGATCTTTTTGTCCTTTTCTGCTGACTCCGCCGCCAGGATCTCAATCTGTTCCGCCTTTTCTGCAGATTCCGCTGCCAGGGTTTCAATTTGCTTGTCCTTTTCCGCCGAAGCTGTTGTCAGGTCGTCAATCTGCTGCCCTTTTTCGGCTGATTCTGCCGCCAGGATCTCAATCTGTTCCGCCTTTTCTGCAGATTCCGCTGTCAGGGTCTCAATTTGCTTATCCTTTTCTGCTGAAACTGTTGTCAGGGTTTCAATCTGGCGGTCCTTCTCCGCCGATGCTGTCGCCAGTGCCTCTAATTGCGTGTCTTTTTCTGCAACAGCCGAAGCCAAAGATTCTGCCTGCTGCCTGCTTGCATCAAGGTCAGCACTGACTTCATCGATCCTAGTGCTGTTTTTTTCTGCTTCACTGTTAAGATTCCTGACTGTTTCTTCCAGGGTTTGGATGCTTTCTTCCTTTTCTGCCAGCATTTCCGCCTGCGCCGCCAGATCATCTGCCTGGGAGGTCAGAGTCGCCTGATATCCTTCCGCTTCTTCAGTCAGCCTGCCAATCTGCTCCTTCAAAGAAGATAACTCCCGCTCAAACGCAATGTTTTCAAGCGTCACAGCTGCCATTTCAGTATCCCTGGTTTCTGCGCCGGTGCGCAGGATTTTCTCGTTCTCCTCCAGTTCAGAAATACTTGCTTGCATTGTTGACGCTTCGGCAGACATTGCTTCAATCGTTTTCCCTTTTTCCTTCAGCTCGTCCTGCAATGCCAGGATCTGTTCGTCCTTTTCTTTCTTTTCCGCAGTCAGGGCCTCGATTTTCTTTTCATTTTCCTGGAGATCCGCCTGGAGCTTTTCTTTTGCTGCTGCCGCTTCCTTTGCATCCGTGGCGTTCTTCTCCTGAAGGTCAGCCGCTTCGTTTGTCAGCTTATCCAGCTCGGCTGCCTGCGTTTCGATCAGGGTGTCTTTCTCCGCCATTTCACGGCCCATGGATTCTGCAGCTTTATCTTTTTCATCAACAGCATTCGTCAGGAATTCAATCCTGTCCTCCCTGTCAGCTGCCTCACCGGCCAGTCTCTCCAGTTCGGCAGCCTGCTGTTCAATAACCGCATCCTTCTCTGAAACTTCCTGTTTCAGTGTTTCAATCCGGGCTGTAAGATCCTCTGTTTCTGCAGACAAATCCCCGATCCTGCTGTTCTTCTCTGTGTTATCCGCATCCAGTTCCATAATCTTCGCAGCCTGATCCACTGAATTGCCTTTCAGCGCTTCAATCTGTTCCTCGTTACGGATGCTCGCCGAAATAAAGAGCACACAGAATACCGTCGCGATAATTGCCATTACCGTGATCCAGAGCAGCGCAGTACCCTTTTTCACCCGAATCTCCTCCTGATGCCAGAAAACTTTCCCTCCCGGAACAGCTTTCAGTGCCTTAATTCCTCCAGGGCATGGTCAATTGCCTGCTGTACCATTGCCGGTGCAGGCGCTCCCGGAATGTTCCGTTTCTCAACGCAGGCTATCATGTTCAGGCTGTCAAACACATCCTGGTCAAACGCCGCATGGAACTGCCGCAGTTCCTCCAGGCTCAGATCCAGCAAGGCTTTTTTCTCATTCAGGCAGTAGGCTACCAGTTCGCCGACCACCTTATGGGCGTCCCGGAACGGGACACCCTTCTTCACCAGGTAATCGGCGCAGTCAGTAGCATTCGTAAATCCGCCGGATGCGCCGCGTTCCATCTCTTCCTTCCGGAAACTGACCGTTTTCAGCATTGCAGTAAACACTGTCAGACCTTTCACCAGCGTGTCACGGGCATCAAAAAACGCTTCCTTGTCTTCCTGCATGTCCTTGTTGTAGGCAAGCGGAAGGCCTTTCATGACTGTCAGCAATCCCATAAGGTCACCGTAAACGCGTCCGGTTTTCCCGCGGATCAGTTCTGCGACATCCGGGTTCTTTTTCTGCGGCATAATGCTCGATCCTGTCGCGAAGGCATCATCCATTTCCACAAACCTGAACTCGTTTGTATTCCATAGGATCAGTTCCTCGCAAAAGCGGGAAAGGTGCATCATACAGATAGAAGCTGCCGCAAGATAATCCAGCATATAATCCCGGTCGGAAACACCGTCCAGGCTGTTTTCCGAAATTGAAGAAAAGCCCAGCAATTCGGCTACCCGTTCCCGGTTCAGGGGGTAGGTGGTCCCGGCAAGGGCTCCGGAACCCAGCACCATGACATCCGCCGCTTCATATGCCCTGCGGAACCGGTTTCTGTCCCGCATGAACATCTGCACATACGCCATCATATGGTGGGCCAGGGTTATGGGCTGCGCTTTCTGCATATGTGTATAACCCGGCATAATTGTATGGAGGTTCTCCTGTGCAATCTTCAGCAGTGTACTGATCAGGTCTTCCAGCATTGCTTCTGTTTCCTGGCAGGCTCCCTTTGCATACATCCTTGTGTCGAGTGCCACCTGATCATTCCTGCTTCTGCCGGTATGCAGGCGTTTTCCTGCCAGGCCGATACGTTCTGTCAGCAGTGTTTCCACATTCATATGGATGTCTTCCGCATCCGTACGCCAGGTAATCCTGCCGTTCCTGGCGTCTTCCAGGATGCCTTTCAGGCCTTCAACGATCTTTTCCGCATCTTCCGCAGGGATAATGCCCTGTTCCCCAAGCATCGTCGCATGCGCAACAGACCCGATGATATCCTGTTCGAAAAGCCGCTGGTCAAAGGATATACTGGAATGGAAATCGTCCACCAGCCCGTCCGTTGCTTTTTCGAATCGTCCGCCCCAAAGCTTCATGCTCATCACACCTTCTGTAATATCCTTAATACTGTACTTTCTTCATTAATACATTGTACACGAAACCCTTGTTTTCGCAAGTGGGCAGAGGGCTTTCAAAGGCCCAGGACCCCGATTTTTCGGCTTTTGTTCGCCTTGACATAATCCGGCGGAAAGTTTACCATAACCTTATCAGGCAAGGAAATGAGGCGGTTTTTTGGTTGTTCTGGGAATCGATCCCGGTTACGCCCTGATGGGCTGGGGTGTCGTGGAAACAGACGGCAGCCATATGCGCCTGATTGCCTATGGCTGCGTTGAAACCAAAGCCGGCGTTCCGATGCAAAACAGACTGCGTACACTGCAGTTGGGTATCCGCGATTTACTGGCTATCTACAAGCCCGATGACGTTGCATTCGAAGAGCTTTTTTTTGCCAGGAATGTAACGACTGCGCTCATGGTCGGAGCTGCCCGCGGAGCCGCAATCATAGCTGCCGCCGAATACACGGAAAACCTGTATGAATATACCCCCATGCAGATCAAACAGGCTGTCACAGGGTATGGTAAAGCTGATAAGAAACAGATCCAGCAGATGGTAAAGCTCCTGCTGAAACTTGATGAGATACCCCGTCCGGATGATGCGGCAGACGCAATTGCCTGCGCCATTACGCACTGCCAGGCCGGTATCGCGAAACAACAGTTCCTGATGAAATGATAACCAACGGAGGATTCCCCGGATGTATGCATTTATTGAAGGAGAAGTCTGTGAGAAAACAAATGGTTTGCTGGTTCTCCTGGCCGGCGGAGTCGGCTGGCAGCTGAACTGTTCCAACAGCACGCTGATGGCAGCCCCCGCCGTGGGGGAGAAGATGCGCTGTTACACGTTCCTTTCCGTGCGGGAGGATGCTATGGAGCTCTTCGGCTTTTCCACCCGTGAGGAAAAAGAACTCTTCCTGCAGCTGACCTCTGTCAGCGGTATCGGCCCGAAAACCGCACTCGGTCTTCTCGGCTCCATGCCCCTCCGCGAATTGAATCTTGCCATTCTGCTCGGTGATGTCAACGCCCTTTCCCGTGCTCCCGGCATTGGAAAGAAAACGGCGCAGCGCATAACCCTTGAGTTGAAAGATAAAATCTCCCAGGCAGACGTCTCGGCTCACAGCGATGCGGAAATTCCTGCCGCTGCCGCGTCAGCCCTGGTCAATGCCGACGCCGCATCCGAAGCGGTTGAAGCGCTTATCGCCCTCGGCTATTCATCCACGGAAGCCCGCGGGGCAATCAGCCGTATCCGCGGTGAAGCAGATACGCCGGAGGACCTGATCCGCCTTGCGCTGCGTGCCATGGCAGGAATGTAAGAGGAGGCGCTGACAAATGGAAGACAGGTTGATGAACAGCACCTTCCTGGCGGAAGACAGTACTGTAGAGCAATCCCTCCGTCCCCACACCCTGAAGGATTATGTCGGTCAGAAAGCTGTAAAGGACAGCCTTGGGATCTACATCGAAGCGGCACTCTCCAGGCATGACGCCCTGGATCATATGCTTCTCTACGGCCCGCCCGGGCTGGGCAAAACCACGCTTGCCTGCATCGTTGCGTCCGAAATGGGCCAGAACATCCGCGTCACCAGCGGTCCTGCCATCGAACGTCCGGGTGATCTGGCTTCCATCCTGAGCAACCTGAGTTCAGGCGATATACTCTTTATCGATGAAATCCACCGTCTTTCCCGTCAGGTTGAAGAAGTGCTGTATCCCGCGATGGAGGATTACGCCATTGATATCATGATCGGAAAAGGGCCAACCGCTCGCAGCATCCGGGTCGACCTGCCGAAATTCACGCTTGTCGGCGCCACAACACGGGCAGGGCAGCTTTCCGCTCCCCTGAGGGATCGTTTCGGGATGCTCTTCCGCCTTGAAATGTACACGCCGGAAGAGTTGTCCATGATCGTAAAGCGTAGCGCCGGCATCCTGAACGTGGATGCCGACGAGGAGGGGCTGCTCGAAATAGCACGGCGCAGCCGCGGCACTCCCCGCATTGCCAACCGCATGCTCAAACGCGTACGTGATTTTGCCGAAGTCCGTGCAGGCGGTCATATCAGCAGGGAAGTAGCGCGAGAAGCACTGGCCATGCTGGATGTGGATGAGCTTGGCCTGGACAAGGTAGACCGGAACGTGCTTGGCTGCATGATGGAGAAATTCGGCGGCGGTCCCGTAGGCCTGGATACGCTCGCAGCCACCACCGGGGAAGACTCGGTTACCATTGAGGACGTTTATGAGCCTTACCTGATGCAGCTGGGTTTCCTGATGCGGACGCCCCGTGGCCGGATCTGCACTCCCGCCGCATGGGCTCACATGAAAAAGAATATGCCCGAAGCGGCAGAAGCACAGCTCAGGATGGAGATCTGAAACAGCAATGAAAACATCCGATTTCGATTATGAACTGCCGGAAGAACTGATCGCCCAGACCCCCGCGGAACCCCGGGACCACAGCCGGCTCCTTGTCTATCACCGAAAGGATCATTCCGTTGAACACAAACACTTCTATGACATCATCGACTATCTTGCGCCGGGGGATGCGCTGGTTATCAACGAGACCAGGGTCATTCCAGCACGCCTGCTCGGTATCAAAGCGGACACCGGGGTTCCCGTGGAAGTCCTTCTTTTGCGGCGCCTCAATGCCACGGACTGGGAAGCACTCGTCCGCCCCGGCCGCCGGTTGAAACCGGGAACGCGGTGTTCCTTCGGCGACGGACTCCTTTCCTGTGAAATCCTCGGCAATGTTAAGGAGACGGGAGGGCGCACAATACGGTTTCGGTATCAGGGTGTCTTTGAAGAAATCCTTGACCGCCTCGGCGAGATGCCCCTGCCGCCGTATATCCATGAAAAACTCCAGGACCGCGGCAGGTACCAGACTGTGTATGCGAAACAGGATGGATCTGCCGCCGCGCCAACCGCCGGCCTCCATTTTACGCCGGATCTGCTCGATCGTATCCGGCAGAAGGGAATTACCGTCGTACCTGTCCTGCTGCACGTCGGACTGGGTACTTTTCGCCCCGTCAAGGTCGAAGATGCCGAAAAGCATGTCATGCACAGCGAGTTCTGCCAGGTCACTGAAGAAGCCGCTGCTGCGCTGAACCGCATCCGTGCGGAAGGCGGCCGCATCATATGCGTCGGCACCACTTCCGTGCGGACGCTTGAGACATTTTCCCGTGATGACGGGACGATCGTTCCAGGTGCCGGGGATACCGCAATCTTCATTTATCCAGGCATCCGGCTGAAAGCGACGGATGCACTGATTACCAATTTCCACCTCCCCCAGAGTACGCTTCTGATGCTCGTCAGTGCCCTGATGGGCCGGGAAAACGCGCTTCAGGTTTATCGAGAAGCCGTTCAGGAGAAATACCGTTTTTTCTCCTTCGGCGACGCCATGTTTATTGAATAAGGAACGGAGGGATTTCCCGGTGGAAAAACAGAATTTACAGGATGCATTGCTTTTTTCCTCGGTGGATTGTGCGCTGCGCACCTCTGAAATGGAAGGTTTTCCGATTGCAGCACACTGGCATTATTTCGGTGAAATCGTACGGGTACGCAACGGATCCCTGAAAGTTCTCCGCGGTGAGAAAGAATTCATCCTTTCCGACGGTGACGCTGTTTTCTTTACGCCGCTGATGCTTCATGCGCTTGATCTTGCGTCTCCGGGCACTTCTGCTACTTATGAAGTAATCCGGTTTGACATGGAACAGTTCGGAGACCTTCCCTCCTATTCTCCGGATCTTCGCGGTATGGTGCTGGAAGCAGAACGCCGCGGCCTGCCGATGGTTTTCCGGGGGCCTGATCTCCATGAGAAACACACCGACAACATGATTGACCTTTGCATCAGGGAATACCGAACCCGCGCATACGGCTACGACCTGCGGATCCGGTCCCTGCTGTACCTGATCTTTACCTCTATTATCCGGCGCTGGATCGATGCAGGCTTTGTCCCCCAGAACTACGCTCCCCGCATCGAACCGATCTATTCCCTTCCCTCCTACATTGCCCGGCATATCCAGGAGCCTTTGAAAGTCGAGGATCTTGCTGAATACTGCGGCCTCAGCTATCCCTGGTTTGCCCGGAAATTCCGCGATACCTACGGAACAAGCTGCAAGGAGTATATTGAACGTGTCAGGATCCGCCGTGTCGAACACTATCTGCAATTCACCGACTGTGACCTGAACTACATCAGCAAGCATACAGGGTATGCTGACTGCAGCCATCTTGTCCGCGATTTCCGCAAGCTCCGGAACACCACCCCCGGGCAATTCCGGCAGGCTTCCCGGAAAAAGCTTCAGGGATCGGGCCAGTTTCCTAAAACTATTGACACATAATAGAAAAACGGATAAAATACAATTTGTTCGCGAGTCTTCAAGGCTTGATGCGGAACATGCAGGTGTAGCTCAATGGCAGAGCTCCAGCTTCCCAAGCTGGTCACGTGGGTTCGATTCCCATCACCTGCTCCAAACCGCATCAATGACTCGGAAGCAAATACGCATTCGCTTTTGAGCGAGATAACAGGAGGAGGAAACCCCAATGGCAAAAGGACATTACGAGCGGACTAAACCCCATGTAAACATCGGCACCATCGGTCACGTTGACCATGGCAAGACCACCCTGACCGCCGCAATCACCATGACGCTGGCCCTGAAAGGCGAAGCCCAGGCCATGCGCTATGACGAAATCGACAAGGCTCCCGAAGAGAAAGCCCGCGGAATCACCATCAACACTGCCCACGTCGAATACGAAACCGCGAAGCGCCACTATGCGCACGTGGACTGCCCCGGCCACGCTGACTATGTTAAGAACATGATCACCGGCGCCGCGCAGATGGACGGTGCGATCCTGGTTGTGTCCGCTCCCGACGGCCCGATGCCCCAGACCCGTGAGCACATCCTGCTGGCCCGTCAGGTCGGCGTGCCCTACATCGTTGTTTTCATGAACAAGACGGACATGATGGACGACGAAGAGCTGCTCGAGCTGGTCGAAATGGAAATCCGTGAGCTGCTGAGCAGCTACGACTTCCCGGGCGACGAAATCCCGATCATCAAGGGATCCGCGCTGAAGGTGCTTGAGTACCTGCAGAACGGCGGCACGGACGTTGACAACGAGCCCTGCTGCAAGTGCATCTGGGAACTGATGGACGCGGTTGACAGCTACATTCCGGAACCGAAACGCGCGACCGACCAGCCCTTCCTGATGCCTGTTGAAGACGTATTCTCCATTTCCGGCCGCGGCACCGTGGCGACGGGCCGTGTTGAGCGCGGTACCGTGAAGGTATCCGACCCGGTGGAAATCGTCGGACTGATGGACAAGCCCCGCAACACGGTTGTTACCGGTGTTGAAATGTTCCACAAGCTGCTGGACCAGGCGGAAGCCGGCGACAACATCGGCGCGCTGCTGCGCGGTATCCAGAGGAACGAAGTCGAGCGCGGCCAGGTTCTGGCGAAGCCCGGTACGATCCATCCGCACACCCACTGCATCGGCCAGGTGTACGTGCTGACGAAGGAAGAAGGCGGACGTCATA
>Ga0310694_10005660_pt1 | contig 11924 bp, 7 predicted proteins | sample 174DNAGHGhighgp2_FD_203884 | JGI IMG/M metagenome (GOLD analysis project Ga0310694, IMG submission 203884) | Sheep rumen microbial communities from Palmerston North, Manawatu-Wanganui, New Zealand - 1742 DNA GHGhigh gp2 (v2) (version 2) | ecosystem: Host-associated > Mammals > Digestive system >...
CGTGTCTGTCAGGGGTTTCAGACGAGTACCTAAACCCGCTGCAAATATCATCGCCTGTTTTGCCATGTTCAACGTCTTTACGAATAGCGACTGCAAAATTACATAAAAATAGCGAGAGCACAAAACAATCAAAGGGAAATCTTCTCAAAATGAAAGTTAAAATGACCGGATATTGACGTGGTTCGGAGAAAAAGTAGTACCTTTGCACCATCAACTATAACAGATGTAATATATTATTAAAAATGAAACAAAACTTATTATTGCTATTCGCGCTATGCGGCATTAGCTATGCACACGCTCAGGACAACAAAAGCGGACTGATAATCAACGAGATTATGCAGTCGAATGTCGAATGTATCATGGACGACATCCATGAATTTCCCGATTCATGGGTAGAGCTGTATAACAACAGCGATCAGTCAGTCAATCTCAAGGACTACCAGATCAGCAGCAAAAACAAGGTCAAAAATGCATGGCAGTTGCCTGACAAAGAAATAAAAGCCCACGGCTATGTCATCATCTATTGTGACAAGGAAGGCATAGAGGACAACCGTCTCCACCCAGATTTCCGTCTGGAGTCAGGCAAGGGTTGTACGGTTTATCTTTTCAAGGATAAAGGATCCGAGCCTGTTGACAGCCTCCCAGCTGACATGAAGAAGATGCCTGCACCCGATGTAGCCTTTGGCCGAGAGACTGACGGTGCCGACAAATGGGGCTATCAGCTCACACCGACCCCAGGTGCAGCCAACTGTGGCAAGACCACAAAGAATATCCTTGGCGCACCCGTATTCAGTGAGAAGGGTCGTGCAACCTCTGGCAAGGAGACCATCAATCTTGAACTGAGTCTGCCAGAAGGCGCGCCCGAAGGTGCCTACATCACCTACACCACGAATGGTAGCGAGCCGACAGCCAAAGACAAGAAATATTCGGAGCCTTTCACTATCAGCAAGTCAACGGTGATTCGTGCCAAAGTGTTCTGTGACGGTTGGCTCTCACCCCTTAGCACCGCCCAGTCGTATATCTTCCACCCCAGAAAGATGACAGTCCCCATCTTCTCTGTCCAGACCAATGACAAGTATCTGAACGGCGACAATTATATGGGACTTTTCAGATATAACAATAGCAAAGAAGACAAGAAAACACATGATTGGCGCCGCCCCGTCAATATAGAGTTCTTCCCGACCGAGGGTGAGGAAAGTGCCTTCAACCAACCAGGCGAAACCCGTATCCAGGGCGGTCAGTCACGGTCGAATGCCCTCAAATCAATGGTTTTCTATGCCAACAAGCGTTTTGACCCCGACCACAAGCGTTTCTCATACGAGTTCTTCCCCGACCAGAAGCCGGGCATCACGGAATTCAAGTCTTTCTCACTCCGCGATGGCGGTAATGACTTCGGTTACTTGTACTTCCGTGATCTCATTATCCAGCGCACAATGGCACAGAACGTTGACCTCGACTGGCAGGCCGGCCACACGGCAGTGCTCTACATCAACGGCCAGTACATGGGTATGCTCAACATCCGCGAGCGTTCCAACGAGGACAATATCTACAGCAATTACGACGGCCTGGAGGATCTCGACCTGATTGAGATCTCACATGAGAATGTCAACAACAAAGACCTGTTTATCGAAGAATTCAAAGAGGGCGGATCAGAGTTCTACGAGGCTTTCAAGGCCTTCTATAGTGAAAAAGGCCACACGCTGGCAGAATATGAGCAGTGGATTGATGTCAGCGAGTATCTAAACGTGATGATCCTGAACCTTTTCTATGGCAATATTGACTTCCCTGGCAACAACCTCGTTTTCTGGCGTCCTAACGATGACGACACGAAATCAGGTCTGCCCAAGAGATGGCGCGTGATTCTGAAGGACACCGACTTTGGACTCGGACTCTACGGCAGGACTTCTGAACTCAACACGATCGATATGATCTATAACCCCAGCAAATACAATGACAACTGGGCCTTCTCAGAAGTGGCAACCCGTTTGTTCCGCAATATGATGGAAGATCCTGAAATACGCGATATGTTTGTCGACAAGAGCTGTGTCTACATGGGTGACTTCATGAATGCCGAAGGTACAAGCGCTATCATGGATATCATCAAGGAAGAGGCGATGGAAGAGTTTGTGGCCCACCGTAACAAGTACAGTAGCGGCTGGGGAGGTACCGACAACCGCGCTGACATCAACAACAAGTTCAACGATGCCAAGAAATGGTTGACGGGATATCCAGTAACTTCCTGGAGCTGGGGTGGTGGCAGCACTACAAGAACCATTCCCCCCCGTACGGATTACTTCACGAATTGTATTGGTGAACGCTACAAACTGGGTACTGCCATTCCCGTGACGATCAACAAGGGCGTCAAAGATCTGCCTGACACCGTATTCGTCAACGGCATCAAGCTTTCAAAGGGCGTCTTCGACGGCAAGTTCTTCCCCAACCGCCAGATTACCATTTCTGGTATTGCCCCGGAAGGCAAAGAGATTAAGGGTTGGAAGATCATTGCAAAAGGTGCGAATGGTGCATCCGAGACAGTGACGGACGAAGGCAGCGAACTGAATATTACAATCGACGCCAACTGCACATCGCTGACCATTGAAGCAGTCCTCAGCTCTGAGACTGGCATCAGCAAAACTGCTGCACAGGCTCAGTGGAAGTGGCAGCGCACTGCAGGTGGCATCAACGTTTCAAATGTACCTGAGGGTCAGAAGGTTAGCATCTACGATCTGCGCGGTGTTCAGCTGAGCGAGGCCATCTCTAACGGCAGCAACATCTTCCTGCCCGCAGCCGCTGGTCAGCTCTACATCCTGAAGGTCGGCAGCGAGTCTGTCAAGATTCAATAATAAGAATCACTCATAACAAAAAGGAGGCCGAAGCCTCCTTTGAAATCGGCACTCGGGTGAATCAACCGAATCACTCGGCTCAAACGATCAAATGAGTCGGCTGAATCGATTGATTTACCCGAGTGAGGTATTTGGGGCTATGTCGCCTGCAGTTGGGCGGCAGCCCGTTTATGCCAGTGTATGGTCATACGGCAGCAGCTTTGCGGTGGTGGAACACTTCCTCGTTGGTCAGATAGTCGCCCGCCTCAAAGGCAGCTTCTGCCTCGTCGAGCATGTCATCTATCTCCTGCATGGTGTAGGGGCGAAGTTGTTCGTCCTGTTCCTTCTTAGCGTACTCTATAAGGTGCTCTCCCACCCATCGCATGTTGCTGGGCGAGAGTGTGCCGTAGAGGTAGCTGAGCAATCCTTCAAGTGCCGTTGTACTCATATTGCGTCATTTCTTTTATTGTTTGACGGTGCAAATATACAACAATTTTCTTAAATGGCTTTCTTTTTTAACATCAATTTCCATGAATTACCCACGAATTATCCATTAATGATAAATAATATGGGCCACTTAGACTTGTCTGCATTTTACGAGAGAACTTGTTTTGAACGGAATCTTAAGCAGTTTTTTATCTTTTCAGGCTTTATTTTTTGTGAAATCGAAAAAAGAATGTATCTTTGCAGTTCAAAGAAAGTATTTTCAGGACGTGGAAATAGACTTTCAGGCCGAAGAAATAGAATTTTTAGCACGGGAAAAGACATTTGTTGTTAAGACTTGAGTCTTTTTCGGTTAAGCATTATAACTTTTGCTGTTAAGTGTGAAAACAATTGTAAGTAAGATCGGAAAGATGATTGGTAAGTAAAAAATTAAATGCAGCGAAGTAAAAAATATAAAGCGGTGAAGGCCCGACCCGGACTTACTGAGGAGAATGAACGAGAAGGCAACTTTCAAAAACGATGGCGTAGAGTTTGTGCCTCTAAGGAAAAGCCGGTACAGTCGCGAAGAGCGTCTGGCAAAGGCCAAAGAGATTATCGACAAGCAGGGATTCATGACGCTATCTGACTATGCTGAGGCAACCGGTCTGTCCTTGAGCGGTGCCTCAAGAGACCTCAGGCAACTGATGGCCGAAGGCAATTCTGGCATCGTCATTATGGGGGACCACACGCATAAAATCTGGGTTAGAAGTAAATAAGCTGCCAGGTCAGGGTTAGGTCAGGGTTACCTCAAGGTTAAGTCAAGGGTAAGTCAAGGTTAGGTCAAGGTTATAACCTTAGGGAAACCTTACGGTAACCTTAGGGTACTCCAAGGGTAATCAAAGCGTATAAAAGAGGGGGATGAACCGGATGGCCCACCCCCCAAACATGGTTGATAATAACTTAGTTTCGCAAAAATGTCTTACTTCTGAATGAGCTTCTGACCGTTCTTGATAACGAGGCCCTTATAGCTCTCGTCAACACGCTGACCAGAGAGGTTGTAGATGTAACCATTGTTAACCTTCTCAGTCTTCACAGTCTTGATACCTGCCAATGTTGCCTCTGTGCCCAGAGTGATATTGTAAACATAGTACCAACCGGCGTTAGAGATAGCAAGCTTGGTCTGAACAGTCTTACCCTCAGCGAAAGGAATACCAGAATCAGGATTGTTCCATACATTCAGGTTCACCTTTGTGCCGTCGATAGACTCATCGTCGAAGTAGAGCTGAACACCCGTATCCTCATCGATGTACTGGCCCTGACCATTAATGAAGCCACCATCAGCCCAAGGCAGAAGTCCGCTGAAGCTCTCGATAGGATCATCCTCAGGATCATCTGGCTCCTTAATCATGAACAGTTTCATACCGTCACCAGACTTAGGATTCTTCAGGAAGTCGAAGTCCTCAAGCTCGAATGTGGTCAGCATATTAGCCATATCAATCTGGGTAGCCTTTTCTTCTTCACCCTCGTTGATAGGCAACTGAAGTTCTTCAGGATCACCCAGCGTACGGTCGCTGTCCAATACATATTTCTCTGTGAATGAGAACTCATCAACAATCAGATAGAAATTATTGTCTTCACCCTCGAGAGGAACGCAGTCGAAGGTAATAGTCTGACAGCCATATTCGGAAGTTGGTTTACCTACGCCTGAAGGAATAGTCTTACCTTGAGCTTCACCTAAGTTAAACTCAGTCCAATCTGTACCGATGGGGAAATCTGTCTCACTTCCAAACGTGTTATAATCCTTATATTGACCAGGACCAAAATGTGCCTGTGTACCCAGAGAAGTTGGCTTATCAGCCTTTGCTCTGAACTTGAACCTATATTTCTCACCAGGAACCATCTTATGCAGTGTAGAGACAAAGAACTGACACATCCATCTTGCAGGAGCGGCAGCACCATCAGGATTACCATTGATACCAGGCACCAATCTACCGTCATTCCAATAATATACACTCTTCATCTTCTCATTGCCATCATCATCATATTGTGGCTGGCCTTCTTCATCAAGATCTGGTTCTTCTACAATCTTATATCCTTGTACAGGTATATGCACAGCCATCACGCCGGGTTCACCAGGAACCTCTACAACGGGTGCAGGCTGCTGCTGTTCACCCTCAGGCTTCGTAAGGTCTTGGAAGGTATAGTTTGTACACTGGAAAGTTGCACCCTGATCATTTTTGCCTACGATATTATCCTTCGAATAAATACCCCTTCTCATGAAGTTAATCCAAGCACCAGCATCACTGCCATCGTCCTGTTTTGGATCTCTCATCTGCAGTTTCACATCGTCAAAATAGAACACATTGCCTTCCTTATCTGTTGAGAGGTTGAAAGCAACACTCTGGAATGCCTTACCATCAGCTTCCTTGCTCTGATCAGCAGTAACAGTTCCTTCAAGAACGACCTTCTGCCATTCAGTAGTAACACTAACATTACCAAAAAGCTGATAATGGTTGTAATCACCAGGCCCCCAGTGAGCCTGTGTCTCGATAGAGCCAGCCTTATCACCCTTTACCCACATGGTCAGGCGTACTTCCTTTCCCTGAGGCATGGGTTCTGTAGCGTAAATAAAGAACTGGCAGTCCCATGATGCAAGCGCGCCATTGGCCTCTGTTCTGTTTCCTGCAGCAATAGCTTGTTCATCACTACGTGCAACAACCTTTGCACAACGGGTGCCATTGTTACCAACACCATCAACAATAGTGACTGTACCCTGATACTGTGTTTCACCAGCTTCGCCTTTTGGCCACTCGTGTACCCAGAAGGAGTTCCATGCATCAGCAGCCATACCATTGTAATTCTCGTAGGCAGGTGCTTCAGCTTCGAAATCGCCATTCACGACGATATTCGTCCAGTTCGCTTGTCCGAAAGCAGAACCTGCCATCAGAGTACCAACTAATAGAGTAAATAGTTTCTTCATAAATAAAAAAATTAGTTAATAATAAATTAAAATATTGAGTAAATCTACATTCGAATTTCGTTCAAAACTTTTTGTTTTTGTTTATTCAGGTGCAAAATTACTGTATTTTAAAGAAATATACGTTACAAAATGTAACACGGATATTAGAAAATGTAACTTAGAAGAATTTGATAGAAATACGAATGAGAGGGCGAACCGACGGCCCACCCTCTCAGACAAGTGTATTTTCAAGTGATTTTATTTCTGAACGAGCTTCTTTCCGTTCTTAATCACAAGGCCTTTGTAACTATTATCTACACGTTGACCAGCCAAGTTATAGATCATGCCATTGCCAGTATTGGCAGTCTTCACGGTTGAAATACCGGTAGCCTCATAAGCCTCCTGACTCATCAGGGTCACGTTGTAAATATAGTACCAGCCAGCCTTCGAGATGCAAAGCCGCGTCTTGACGGTATTGCCATCAGCGAAGGAAATGCCAGCCTCAGGATTGTTCCAGACATGGAAGTCGATCTTGCCGTCAGCAAAGCTATCCTCATCGAGACCCACTTCGATACCATTGATATCCTCCCCAATGAAATAGCCCTGTGCATTGACGAAACCACCATCCGTCCAGGAATCAACAGCCTTGAAGATCTCATCCGGCTCGTCGCCCTCTTCTTCGGGAACCGTCAGTCCGATCAGTTTCAAAGCGCTGCCACGCTCATTCATGAAGCTGAAGTCTTCAACGCCAAACGCATTCATCAAGTCAGACACGTCGACCGTTGTGAACAAAGGCTCATCGCCACCATCATTGACAGGCAATGCAATGTCGGCTGTACCCAGGGTGCGCTCTTCGACTTTCACGTTACCATCCGTGAACGACAGCTCTTCGAAACGGAAATAATACTTATTGGCCTCCTGCAACTGATAGCAGTCGAAGCAAATAGAGTAGGAGTTTCTGGCACTGCTTGATATAACTTTGTCTTCATTCACACCAATTTCATACTTTTGCCATTCTGTGGTGACGGGGAAATCATCCGGACCGCCCATGGAGCCATAACTCTTATACTGGCCAGGGCCATAGTGCGTCTGCGTATTCAACGAAGCCGGCTTGTCGGCCTTAACCCAGAACACCAGCCTGTACTTCTCGCCCTCAACAAACTTGTGAGGCGTGGTGATAAAGAGCTGGTAGTCATATTTATTAGGTGCACTGCTGCCAGAACTTCCTACCAACGAGCCGTCAGCCCATTTATAGACGGTCTTCATCACAACTTCACCAGTGATAGAGTCGATCTGCTGCTGTCCAAGGCTGTCAAGATCCTCAACCTGTTCTGACATGAAATCGGGCGTTGAGAAGACGATAGTCTTTTTCCCGTCAACATCCTCGACAGGTGCCGACGCCATACCAGAAGGTTGTTTAAGCGTGAAGGTCGTGCAGGCATAAGGATTACCACTCTTATCCGTACCGAAGCAAGAATCGTTTGTCTCGGTACCGAACTTCAGGAAGTTGATAAAGGAATTAGACGTATCTCCCTGCTGCTCGATGATAGGCTCTTCATCGCTCATCACCATCGAGATATCATCGAAATAGAGGTTATTACCCTCTGTGAAAGACGTAGAGGACAAGTTGAAGCAAACCGAATGGAACTCGTATTCCGTTCCGCTCTTAGTGGTATGACTGGAAGTCACTTGAACGGCTTTTTCAATCTTCGTCCACTTATTAGCCTCATATTCTATTCTGCCACAGAAATCATTACCGATATGTTTTCCCGGCTCCTGGTGTGTCTGCGACTGTGCACTACCGGCTACGTCACCTCTCACTTTGAATTTCAGATGAATCCACTTTCCAACAGGAATAGCCTGCTTGGAATAGATAAAGAACTGGGTATTCCATTCTACATAAGAACCGCCCGAGTAACGTGCATTACCGGCTTCCACCGCTTCTGCCTCACTCATCACATGCACCTTCACACAATGGTTGCCAGGCTTGAACGGATTGTCGACAATGGGAGCAAAGAATTTCCAGCCACCCGTTCCATCAGAGTGAGTTGCAGCCTCCTGTCCATACTCCGTAGGGCCATCCTTACTCGGATCCTGAATCCAAAAGCTGGACCAGCCTGCCTCCTGCTCTCCCTCCAAGTCACCATTGATGACAAGTTCCTGTCCGAAGGCACTGCCTCCCATCAGGACACAAACCACAAAAGTAAATAGTTTCTTCATAAGTTGATTAAAATTAGAAATTAGATGATAAAACTAAAATAAAAATGATGTTAGTATATTATAAATAATGTGTAAATGGTATGTTACGGTATTCGAATTCAGTACATTTCTTTTTCTATTTGTATTTCCGAATGCAAATTTAGCGTATTTTTACCAATCATACATTTTTAAATGTAACACGCACTTTATGTAATGTAACTTCTAAAGAATTTGATAGGATTTCGTAATCGGTATTATAAAATAATACATATCTTTGCATTCGTTTAAAAAATTAAGCTAAAAACGGCAAAATAACTTATAATCAACAAAAATAAAAACCAAAAAAATTTTTATGAAACAGAAACAAATCTCAAAACAACGGCATCAATTGGCCCTTGCGGCCTTAGGCCTGTTGGTAGGGACCTCGGTTCTGCAAGGTTGTAAAGACGACGACACGCTGACCGGACAGCCATCTTGGCTGGGCAACTCTATCTACGAGCGCCTGGAGGAAGACGGCCAGTACAAGACGATGCTGCGGTTGATTGATGACCTGGGCCAGCACGAGGTGCTCAGCCACACAGGTTCAAAAACGCTGTTTGCTGCCAACGACTCGGCTTTCCAAGCTTGGTTTGCAAAGAACAACTGGGGCGTAACCAGCTACGAGCGTCTTTCTTTGTCGCAGAAGAAACTGCTGCTCAACAACTCGATGGTCAACAACGCCTATCTGATCGAGTTATTGTCGAATGGTAAGCCTACAGGTGAAGACAACCATCCCGAGGAAGGTCGCACCATGCGTCGTGAAACGGCAACCAGCATCTTCGACTCTGTGCAGATCATGAAGCCCAGTCAGATGCCCAACACAGAAGTATGGGCCAGATTCAAGGACAAAGGCAGAAGCATTCCCATCTTGAGGGATGACAGTCCATCGCCGATGATCCACTTCCTACCCGCTTTCATGAGGTATAACAAGATGACGAATACCGATCTGGATGTGCTGACCAACCATCAGGCCAACGATATCAAAGAGGCCTGGGTAAACGGCAAGAAAGTCATTGAGCGCGACATCACTTGTAAGAACGGTTATATCCAGAAGGTAAACGGTGTGTTTGAGTCGTCGCCCAACATGGCGGAGATTATCCACCAGCATCCGAAGATGTCGCATTGGGCTGAACTGATGGACCGTTTCTGTGCACCTTACTACAGCGCAGAGGGCACCAAAGAGTTCAACCGACTCTATAACAATCAGGACTCCGTCTATGTGCTCCGCTACTATAGCGACTATTCTGGCGATGGAGAGAACATCATGACACCCGACGGCAAGGCCATCACAGCCAAGTTGCCGTTCGACCCGGGCTGGAACCAATATGTGAGCACCTCGGGTGATGCCAACATGAACTACGACGCCGGTGCCATATTCGTGCCTACGAACGAGGCACTTGATGCCTGGTGGAACGAAGGCGGAAAGGATCTGAAGACTGAATATGGCGAGATTGACAGCATCCCTGAAGCCACAATAGCCAAGCTCATCAAAGTCAATATGCAACCGTCCTTCACGGAAGCTATCCCATCACAGTTTCCCTATATCCTCAACGACGCGAAAGTTGAGATGGGTATCAAGATCGCAGATATCGACTCTTGCTTTATGGGTTGTAACGGTGTGGTTTATATGACCAACAAGGTATTCACCCCGGCAGAGTTCCAGTCGGTAGCCTATCCCGCTCTGGCCCACCCCAGCGTACTGAACGTCGTGTACTGGGCCATTTCTGCTGCCTCGAGAGTTGCCCCAACTTATTCTGGACCAGCACTGCAACTCAACTTCCTTCCCTATCTGCTATCCATGGACTCGAAGTACAGTCTGATTCTTCCCACCAACAATGCCATGCTGTGGTATGTTGATCCTTATACCTATGGCAACCAGAAGGACGGTATGGAACATCCTGACCTGCTACAGTTCTTCTATGACGAAACAAGAGGTGAAGACCAGAAAGTGAGAGCCTACCGTTATAAGTGTTTCGTTGATGAGAACGGTGAGATTACCATTGATGAAAGTGTTTCCAGAACAGAAGAATCCAGCCGTGACGTCATTGCTGACTGTCTGAAGCGTCTGATGGACCAGATGATTATCGTCGGCGACATTGAGGATGGTCACGAGTTCTATAAGTCAAAGGGCGGCACACCAGTCCGTGTGTTCAGGACAAACGACGGCCGTATTGCCTTTGCCGGCGGATGGCAGACTGACCACAATAACAAGCCCCTGCCTGTGAACTCAGAGGACATCTACACCAAAGACAATGGTAAATCCTATATCATCAATACCCAGATGCCATTAACCACGGAGAAATCCGTCTATCTGACATTGGAAGAACGCGAGGAGTTCTCGAAGTTCTTCGAGTTGCTGGATAACGACGGTGCCGATCTGTTCGCAACCACCGTCACCAAGAACAACTACACAGCCGGTATGGCGAAGAAGTCGAGCAAGAACCTGAAGTTGTTGGACAACTATAATTATACGATTTACGCGCCCACGAACAACTCTATACAAGAACTGATCGACAAGGGCCTGCTGCCTACGTGGGAGGACTATGAGGCTCAGACCGACTCCATCTGGGGTTCTGAGGAAGCAGCAGCACAAGCCCAGGCTATCATCAAGGACATCATCGTAGGCTTCGTACGCTACCACATTCAGGACCACGCCATTCTGATTGGCATGGCGCCCGAGAACAACAAGTACGAGAACTCTTTCGAAACGATGAGACGTAATCTTCAAACCGGACGATTCTATCCCTTGATTGTCAATAACGAAGGCAATCAGATGTGGGTACAGGACGGACTTGGCAACAAACGCAATATTGTCAAGACCGATGGACTCTACAACCGCATCTGCCGTGAATACTGGTTCAAGAGCACCGGTCAGTGCTACATGGCATCGGATGCCGTCGTCCATCAAATCGATGGTGTGCTTCTCGCTGAAGAGATGAAACCCTGGAAAGAATTACTTAATAAAAATGTAAGGAGGAAATAAGGTATGAGAATACTCAAATCCATCATGATGATATTAGCGTTGATGGCGACAATGGCTGTCAACGCCCAGGCTCCTATTACGTCAGTTCACGGAAGTGTCAGCGATGACATGGGTCCCCTGATGGGTGCCACCGTCTGTGAGATCGACGGTAACGGACGTATTATAGAATCAACGATTACTGACCTGAACGGTAACTTCACCATGAGGGTAAGAAATCCAAAAGACCGCATCCGTTTCAGTTATGTGGGTATGAAGACTGTCACTCAGGCCATCAACAAGACGACCTTCAAGATTCAGATGCAGAGTGCTACCCAGCTGAAGGAAGTGACCATCAAGTCACAGAAGCGTGTCACCGGTAACGGTCTGCCTATCCCACAGCGTGAGGTGGCCAACGCTACCCAGACCTTCTCGATGAAGGAGGTGGAAGGTATGGCCTTCACCACCGTCGACGAGGCTCTGCAGGGCCGTATCGCCGGTTTGGATATCATCAGTAACTCAG
>Ga0310694_10005663_pt1 | contig 11918 bp, 12 predicted proteins | sample 174DNAGHGhighgp2_FD_203884 | JGI IMG/M metagenome (GOLD analysis project Ga0310694, IMG submission 203884) | Sheep rumen microbial communities from Palmerston North, Manawatu-Wanganui, New Zealand - 1742 DNA GHGhigh gp2 (v2) (version 2) | ecosystem: Host-associated > Mammals > Digestive system...
CGACGTTCGGAATCGTTTCCTGCTCCACCGATAAGGTGTAGTCTGATGTCGGGATTGTCAATCGAAGAAAATGCACTTAACAGGACGTGGATGCCTTTGACGTAGTTGATGCGGCCGACGTAGTAAAAGTTTATTACTGATGTCTGATGTCCGATGTCTGATGTTTGATGTATCGGGATGCCGTGGGGGATGACGGTGATTTTGTCGGTGGGGCAGCCGTTGCGTTTCAAGGCATCGACAATGGCGTTGGATGGCGCGATAAAATGGGTTGCTGTGGCGGCAAGTTCTTGCCAGTCCCAGATTTTCTGTGTTACTATCTGTCCGGTTCGTCCGATAGGGGTGAGGAATGGAACTGTCGGCAGTTTTTCAAGGCGTTCCCCTATACGGCAGTAATGTTTTTGGCTGTAGCGTTTCAACAAAGGATACCAGAACAATCCGGTCGGGGTGTTTCGCAGGTAGCACTTGAGGCAGTGGCTGTAATCGGCCGGAATGCTGCATATTTCATCATCGGTGTTTAGCAACGCGCCGGCAGGGCAGACCAGTCCGCCGTGATGGGCTGTAACAATGCAAGGTATGCCAAGCTCTTTGCAGAGCCTTGCGGATAGGAGTTTTTCTCCGTTGGAGTGGACTATGTCAGGGTTTGTCTTTAACAGTACCTCTCTGAATGATTGTTCGTTGTTGACCAGAAAGACGTCAATGCCCTTGTATTTTTTTGTTTCTGATACTTGCCCTTTGCAAAATGAAACAACGACTGTGGTGACATCCTGTCGGCGACAGAATTCATTCACAATGTTGCGGACATACACCTGCCCTCCGCCGTAGTCGGAAAAGAAATTGCCCGAAGCAACAATCGCCACTCTCATTTCTTGCGTATTTTTTTCAACAGTTCGCTGAGTCTTTCGTACTGCTTCATCAGGTTGTGCTTCTGTGCAAAATAGTATATCCTGCCACGTTCGTAATAGGTGTCGAGCCACGACGACTGGCACCAGTGTATGGCTGTCTTGTCGTGAAAACAGTAGCGGTTGCCGTAGTGGTCAAGGGGGTATACGGTCACGCCGTTTGATAGTTTCTGGTATTTGTTTTCAGCCGTATAACCATGTTTGGCAAGATGATCTACCATGATGTGGCACACAGTGGGCTGCTCTTTTCCCAGATAATGGGAGTTATCGTAGTACTCCATGCACTCTTTTATGAACGGATGGCCGGCTTCTGCTCCCATTATAGCAGCCTCAAGGTCATATTTGACCTCATTGTTGATGATATATGGTTCTGTGCCAATAAACATTTGATTGTCCAGATACTGGTCGAAAGATTTCAACACCTCAACGTCGCTGTCAAGGTATATTCCGCCTTCAGTATAAAGGCAGTATAAACGCAAGTAGTCTGACACAAAGGCCCATTTGCGAGCCTCCCATGCTTCTTTGACGTAAGGAATGCTGTTGAAGTCGAAGCTGTTGGCGTCCCAAAGTCTTATCTGGTAGTCGGGAAGATGTCTTTTCCAACTTTTCAAACAGCGTTTAATCATTTTGGGATATTCCTCGCCGCTGAACCAATGGAGATGAATGATCTTAGGTATCATCGGAGCATATTTTCAATACGATAATATAGTTTCATCAAATCAAAGCGTTTGCAGAATCGGAAGAAAACGCCACGGTTGGAGAAATCGAACCATGAGCCGAAGTTCTGATGTATTGCATAGTTATTTTTCCAAACCGAAGGCTCTGGAAGAAACATATTTGAAAAAACAGATGTTGGATAAACCGTTATTCCATTCATTGTCTGAAGGGCGTTGTCATAGCGATATCCATATTTTTCGGCCACCTTGCTTATTACTACTGGCATAACGATGTCTTTACCTTCACGTTCCAATGAGAAGTTGTTTTCCTTATAGAAAGACATGCAATCGCGAACGAAAGGATTTTCTTTTTGCGCGCCCAAAATAGCCGCTTCAAGTCTATAAAGCCTATTCTCTTTGCTACCGTAAGTTTCTGTACCGCAAAAGAAATCGTTTGACAAAAAAGAATCAAATGGTTTCTGTACAAGCACATCGGAGTCGAGATATATACCACCTTCTGTGAATAGAGCATATAAACGGACATAGTCAGATGCGGAAGCATACCTTTTTAGTTCCATAGCTTGCTTGACATATGGTACACTGTCGAAGTCGAAACTGTTTGCATCCCAACACTTGATAGTATAGTCTGGCATTATTTTTTTCCAGCTATCGATGCATCGTTGTATTGTGCGCGGTTTCTCCTCACCGCTAAACCAGCAATAATGTATCGTTTTAGGTATCATTTTCTATGTATTATTTTTTCTATAAAATGGTAAAATGGCATAATACTCATGTTCCAGCATAGTTTATAGAAAAACCTCTAGGCTTTGGCTGAAACCACGACATCTCACCCCAATGGTATGTGTATGCACCTTGACTTTGTTTTGGCGCTAATCTGTCGGCAAAAACATCAGATGGATATACTGTGATTCCTTCGTTCAATATTTGTTTTTCATCAATCACTTTAAAACCATATTCTTTCTGAAGAATGTCTGACATAGTGTAGTTAATAACCGTGGTATCTGGTATTCCATCTTCTTTCAAGAAAGAGATAGAGGCGATTTTTTCATACACTTTTCAATGTATGGATGTTTTTTCTCACAGCCAATAACACCTATAGAAAGATTGACCCTGACACTTCTAATTTTCTTAGTCTCGTCAATGCTAAAAACTTGTGTGAAAATAAATAATCTGTTGTTGAGAAAATCATCTAAGGGCCTTAGAACCTCAACATCTGTATCAAGATAAACACCTCCATAATTGTAAAGAGCCCAACATCGAATATAATCAGCTGCAAATGCCCATTTCTTGGCATTGTAGGCTTGTCGAACAAACAATGGAGCCTGAGAGATGTCGAAATTGCTCTCGTCCCAAAGTCTTATCTGGTAGTCGGGAAGATGTCTTTTCCAACTTTTCAAACAGCGTTTAATCATTTTGGGATATTCCTCGCCGCTGAACCAACGGAGATGAATGATCTTAGGTATCATCTTACATTATCTCTTTATATGTGTTTATTAACTGGTTCAGATGCTCCTCCATTGTCACATATTTAATCATTCTGGGTGATGATGGGTTTTCAATGAAGTTACTCATTGCTTTGTTCATTTCATTGACATTATTTGGTGCTACAAGCCATCCATTCTCATTTTCAATGATTTGATCTTCTGGACCACCACATTTTGTGGCTATTACTTTTTTTTCCGATAGACAATGCTTCGGCAATCGATAGTGCATAGCACTCGTTCCCTATGGATGGATGTACCAGAACATGATAATCTTTGGCTATATTCATCAGCTCTTTGTGTTCCATTTTACCGTGCCAAACAATTCTTTTGTCACTCGAGTATTTTTTCTTCAGTTTTGATGAGTAATCATTGTTGTCGTCGCCTATAATATGGAGTTCACAATTATTATTTTTAATCTCATTGAAGGCGGACAGCAGAATATGCACTCCTTTCGAATAGCACACTCAGCCAACAAAGTAGAATTTTATGCCCTTATCTGTAGAGGGGAATGTAGTATCTATTGTCGGTGCAGGAATTCCATTTTGTATAAGCTTGATTTTTGAAGGGTCAAGACCATTCGAGATGGATGCTCCTACCATTCTGTTTGAAAGGAGTATCACTCTATCGGCTGAACAAATATTCTCTTTCCAAAAATCTATTTTTCTCTGTATCTTGAGGGCCGCTTGACCAATAGGTGTGATAAGCAATATGAAAGGCTTGGTGTCAAGCGACTTGCCAATCTTAATATATTTTTCATCGTTAATATTTTTTACTATGGGGAAAAAGACTTTGCCGTATTTTATTTTGTTCAAATAGCATCTTAGACAATTCTTTATTGTCATTGGTTTGTTGCACAGTCTCTCCTCGTAATCTATGTGCGTGTATACAGGACAAATGTACATACAATCGTGAATTGTAGTGACACATTTTATCCCAAGCAGATGACAGGACGGAACAATTATTTCAAACAAACCGTTTGCATGAACAATATTTGGACGCTCTTTTGAAAGAATACTGCATGCATCATCTTTATTGCTGATGTCGTATATTTTAATTCCTCCATATTCACGCATTTATGAGTGTTGCCCGAATTGCAAGACGAATAGTTCTATGCAATTACTCGAACGCATGTTATGGAAACCGTCAACTAAACTTCTGACATACACTTCGCCACCGCCATAGTTTGAGAAGAAGTCGCCTGTAGATACTATGCAGAGTTTCAAGTTCATCTTCCGTTGTTCCATAGATGCTGTTTGTTGTATAATTTATATACAATCTAACTGTGTAGCCTTTCGACAAAATGGTAAAGATTCATCAGGTCGTGTTTTCTACAAAAACGGAATAGTTTGCCTCTCCCTTTATAATTTATCCAAGAACCTGAATTCAAATGTATAGCGTATAGTTTTTCGCTGTTTGTGACGTCAAAACATATAGAGTTTGAAAAAATGCTTGTAGGATAGACCGTTATTTCATTGGTCGTCTTTTGCGACTTATTCTCTCTAATATATCCATGCCTTTCTCCTGCTTCACTTATGACATCTGGCATTACCTTGCTGCTATTATCATACGCTCCATCTTCTTTGAAAAAGTTATTGTTTTCGTAATAACTCATACATTCTTTTATAAATGGCATCTCCTTTTGTGCTCCCATTATTGCCGCTTCCATTCTGTATTGCACTTCATGTTCAACTTCAAAAGCTTCAGTGCCACAAAAGAATCGATTGTCAAGCAAATCGTCAAACGGTTTATAGACCATTACATCGCTGTCAAGATATATTCCTCCTTCTGTATAGAGCGCGTAGAGCCTGACATAGTCTGATGCGGCGGCATATTGTTTGACACTCATTGCTTCACGTACAAACGGTACACTGTCGAAGTCAAAACTATTGCCATCCCAGCATCGGATTTCATAGTCTGGCATTATACGTTGCCAACTTTCAATGCAGCGTCTGATTGTCCGTGGCTTTTTGTCGCCGCTGAACCAGCAGTAATGTATGATCTTAGGTATCATCTTTAAGCTTTTTCAATCCGACAAGTGTGTTTCTTTGTCCGGCGGTCATAGTTGATGCCGACGAGGAGGATATTGCCCATATAATCGGCAAGTTTTGAAGGGTAGTTTTTTTGCTTTATCTGACTGATGGCGGCGTTAACGTCCTTGTCGCACTTTAGTTCGACGAGCAATGCGGGTGTGTTGACATTTTTCCGTGGGATAAAGACAAGATCGGCAAATCCTTTGCCACTGGGTAGTTCACGGTGTATGATGTAGTCATTTTGAGCATAGTAGTATGCCAAACTTATAACACACGAAAGCGAGTTTTCGTTGTTATACGACAGTATACTCGTATTTTCGTCATGGGCAAGCTCTATGCCGTGAACCACCGCCTCCTCATCGCCATTCAAAGTGGCCTTGAGCAATTGTCTGGATGCTTTGAGTGAGTTGATTACATTATTCCATTTATTGTCCTCTACGGCATTGGATATTTCATTGGCCACTTCCTTATTCGGTATTTTGCATTCTTGCTTGACCCTGTCGTATGAAAGATATCCAAGATGAATTAATACTGTTAGCACGTCATCCTTCGAGTCAATAATTGACATATCATTCTGGAAACGTGTGGTGTTTACCTTACAACTGGCACCTGCCAGCATCGCGATGATGTCATCTTTTAATCCTTCGAAATTCATACTTATATATGAAGCAACTGTATCGTATGTTCCAGTCTTTCCCCAATAACTCTCGCACCATTGACTAATGACTGCTTGCATAACAGAGTTCGGATTAAACATAGAAGTCTCGGCACCTATCTGATATCCATCATACCATTTCGTCAACTCATCAAAATCCATAGCATGCTTGGATGCAAGTTGACTAACCTCATCTTTGGTGAATCCAAAATATCGTGCGAGGTTGCGTGGTGAAATCATCGAGTATTCGATGAAATTATTTAATGCAGATTCTGTCTTGTATTTTTTTATGGGAAGTATGCCTGTCATATAAACACCGGAAAAAACATTTGTCGTGTTTACATCTTTGAACAGGCGGCGCAGCCAATTAACGTATGTATCCATGGCTGTACTTTCGGAATTAAATTCCCTGCATATTGCGTCCCATTCATCTATAATAAAAATGAATTTTTGTCCAGTTTGCGACACAATTTTTATTAGCAAACTCATTAAGTCATCATTATTATCAGGGATGTCCGGATATAACAAACACACGTCATTGCGTAATTCTTTATCCATTATCTTCACAATATCTTCGCCCTTGAAACGTGTGATGAAAGATGTCGTATCCAGATATATGACAGGGTATTTGTTGAGATGCTTCTCGAACGACGGGTCGTTGGCAATCTCAAGATCGGCAAACAGGCTGCGCGAGTCGCAAGACTGGTCATAATATGCATTGAGCATCTTGGCGGCCATTGACTTGCCGAAACGGCGGCATCGGCTGACACAACTGAAACGGAATTCCGTCTCCAATGTACTGTTGATGACAGAAATCAGTTCCGACTTGTCAATGTACTCGCTGTTGCGGGCTGACTGAAAACCGGCATTGCCTATATTAATATATGTCCCCATTAATTGTATATTTGGTTAGAACGGTCTATATTCGCGTTGTCTCGCTGGTATAAATACTCCGAGAATCAGAAGATTGATGGTGATATTTACAGCCGTTATGATCTTCGCTTTCTTCTTTTCTTCTTGTCGTGTGCGTCCTATCCATATTCCACTCAGCCAACTGCAAAGCGTGGTGAAGGCAATGAGGATGAGGAAACGCCAGTCCCACCAGCCATAGAAGAAATAGGAGGCTGCCACAATAAAGAGATTCTGCAACCACAGTTTCCCTTTAAAGACAAACCAATAGAGCAAAAATACTATTGGAAGAAAAACAAGAAATTCAAATGAATTGAATATCATCCTTCCTTATCGTATTTTTAAAATATTTATCCGCAGAATTCTCCACAATCTTACGAAGGCTATTCCATGCTTCCGCTGTCGTCCACAATATGCGTATAGTGTTTTGCTCTTTTCTTTCAACCATCTGTCGTATGAGCGCAACTCTTTGTCAACGCCCTCACTGCCACCTGCATATACCGGCGACATCATCAGGTAGTATGCCTTCAGAAGTGTCCCTTTGACGGTCTCCTCTATAAAATGGCGAAGGTCGGGTTGCAGGGTGGTCGGTGTCTCCAAGAGGAAGGTGGTTATACGCTGACTCATCTGCACATAGTCTTTGTAGTGCTTGGCATAGCCGCGTGTGCTGGTGCTCTGCTCGTCGCTGCCACGGAAATAGACGGTTACGCCAAATGGCAAGACGCAAATGGTTTCCACATGGGGCAGGGGATAGAGGTTGTATTCGATGTCGCCGTAATAGCGGTCGCCGACATGGATGCCACTCGCACGGAGCACCTCTGTACAATAGGTTATGGCGTGGATAGGAAAGTCCCATGCGGTGGGGTGCTTCTCCCAGAAGTCATTAAGCGACATCGGCTTGCTGTAAATAGCCTTGTCGTATGTATGGTGCTCGTCGCGCCCCTCATGCTCAAGGTGTTCTGTGTATTCGGTGGCTATATAGTCGATGTCGTGTTCTTTCAAAAATGAGATATATGCCGGCATATTCTCGCTGTTGACCCAATCGTCGGCATCCACCTCTTTCAGGTATTTTCCTTTGGCCTCTTTGATACCCAGATTGATGGCCGTACCCCATCCTCCGTTCTCCTTGTCAATGACGCGGATTAAGGAAGGGTAGCGTTCTTCATAATCTCTCAATATGTCAAGTGTATTGTCGGTCGAACCGTCGTTGATGCAGAGTATCTCAATGTCATCGTGCACTTTTTCGCTTAACATGGAGCTGATGCAACGCCTCACGCAACCTGCAACGTTATAGCACGGAACAAGAAAGGTCAATGTTTTCATCTTCAATAACCTACAATTTTATAAACAATATTTCCAAGCCATTCGTTCAGCAGCTCATGCCAGTCGGTCAACGTTTTCCAGCGTGGTATGAAATCTGTTGCGCGTGGATGCGGTTTGGGGTAAATGTTTGTGGCATAGGTGTCCAGCTCCCATCCCTCAGTGGCGAAACAGTCGCGACTGCGTTTGATATGCGATGCCGATGTGACCAGCAGGCACTCTTTGTCCTTGAAGCCCAACGAATCGAGCATTGCAATACTGTATGTCGCGTTTTCTCTGGTGTTTCGCGCGCGCTGCTCAAGGATAAGGTCGTCAGCGTGAACTCCGAAATCTCCTATAAATTCTCTGAATGCATCGGCGGTGCCGTTGCCGTCTGCATCTACGGCTATCGTCGCATCACCCGAGATGAGCAGTTTGTCGGCAATGCCTGCCTCATACAGCCGGATGGCCTCCCACAGCCGTGCACCACGGTCTTCGATATAGTGGAGCTGCATTGTGGCAGTGTCCATGCTCGCGTAGCCTCCCATCACCAGCGCCACACTGTAGTATTGTTTCGGCAATTTCTGATGGCTGTAGCTTCGCGTAGTCATATACTGCGACCATTCGAGTAACGGCTTGTTGCTGAACAACAACAATATCGCTATTGCCGCTATGAAAAAACCTCGGTGCCACTTCTTGTTCTTGACGCAATAAGCCAATATAAGCAGCAACACTATCCACGTGAGCGGATAGATGAAAACCTTCAGTATTTTGGAAACAACAAAGAACATCGGATTTTAGTCGCGGTGTATCAGTCGTTTGACAAAGTCGTATCCTAAGTTGTGCAGACGCATGAAATAACCTATGCGGCTGATGATACCAAGATCGTGATGTTTCTTAAAGGCCGTGGCAAGCGTTTCGTCCATTTGCACGTCGGGGTCTATTTGTGTCTTGTTGCCGCGCAACTCCACATTGTGACGCTCGTCATGCCATCCCACATGGCTTGTGGAACTCTTCAGGCCGATGTTCTGCACTTTCGATTGAATGGGATTGACAGTCAACATCTTGTTCTTCGATGCCGCGTATGCCCAACGCACTGCCCACGATTCTATGCGCTCGTTGTGCTCCATTTCGAGTGTTCGGAACAGGTCATTGCCGCCTCTGTCAAACTCCTGACGTCTTTTTTTGTTGCGTGCCACATTGTTGTAGTCGCTGACTTCCCAGTCGACAAGCTCCCAGCGGTCGCGCCACGTAGCCCATCCCCAGCATTGCGCACGGGGAACAAGGAATACACCGTTGGCATCGCGTTCGACAAGCTCCTTGAGGTCTGGGGTATAACCTGAAATGCTCCAGATGTCGGCACGGTTGCGATAGACCTCCACGGCTTCATTCATAAACGTCAGAAAATCGGGAGCCACCACAAGGTCATCTTCTAAAACTATCACATCTTCATGCTCTTCCAGCACTTTAGTCACGCCCGATATTACGGAATTGGCCATTCCTTTGTTCATGCGGGCAGGGTAGGGGTGTATCTCTTTGAAACCCTTGATGTCATCAAACAGTTCGCGCACACGTTCTACCTCTTTGGCTTCGGAGTCGTTACGCGCCTCGTCCATAAAGACGTACAACTCGCTGTCCTTGCATTCTGGACAGGCAAGTAGCGATTCAAGCATCAGCTTGGTTGTTTCGTATCGTTTGTAAACAAAAATACAGATAGGAGACATGGAAGTATAAATTAGTTAAGTTTTTTCAAAATATTCATTCTCAGTTTGTATGGCACGAATGACAGTATTATGTAGAACACCATTTTCTTGTTGCGATGCCATCTGCAAGACGTTTGCGCCTCGCTTCTGCTTTTGGAGGAACAACCGGGCAAACGCAGATAGATGGAGGCTCGCATCTTGTGCCAGTGGGCTATATAATTCTTTATTCCCGGCAGTGATGGATTGTCATTATAGATAGCCTCAAGTCCTTTGCCTACAGGGTCTTCCGGGTCTGGAATACGTTTGGGTTTGCCCATGGCATTCTCTTCACCTGTGTAGAAGATGCTTTGTGGCTCACGGCAGTATGCAATTTTGTACTTTGATGCCAGCCGCGCCCACGTCAGCAAGTCCTCTCCCTGATGAACGCCCTGCGGAAAACCGCCAATGGAAATCAGGGCGCTCTTCTTTGCCATTATTGACGAAGAATGTATTGGAGGGTCGCTTTGAGATGCCACTTCAAAATAATTGTCAAAAACAAAGTCCTTAGACTCTTTAGTGCTGTTCAGAAGAATTTCTTGTTTTTGGCCATCTTTTGCGCATCGATAATATGCTGTGGCACAAACATCACATTCTTTATATTTTTCAGCAAGCTTCAGTACTGTTTCAAGAAACGTGCTTTCCCATTCGTCGTCAGCATCGAGAAAAGCAACCCATTCATATTTAGATTCTTCGATTCCTTTATTTCGGGCGGCAGAAACGCCTTGCTTGTCCTGATTGATTAGTCTAATCCTGGTGTCATTTATTTGACGTACAATTCTCTCACCACCGTCAGTAGAACCGTTGTCGACAACTATGACCTCATAATCCCGAACTGTTTGTTTTAGGATTGAACGCAATGTCCTTTCAACTGTAGCGGCTTTATTGTATAATGGTATTACTATCGAAATCATATCAGAAATTCAAGCCTCGTTCGGAATACTTATATGATGGTTTTTGAACTTTTGACAGCATCCCGAGCATGACACCATATAGCGCAAACGGATATCCTGTTGATGCCATGGTGTATGTTACAACATTCTCACTGTACATTGCAGCATAACATCCTGCTAAACTTGCAGCAACTATCATAGCACAACATTTTATATGGTCGGGAATATTATTTCGAAGACATAAAATAAAACAGTGTATAAGAATAACCGCACCAACCGTTATATATAACCAGAAGCCTATTAGTCCTGTATCGCAACGCATCTGAACATAGTCGCCGTGTGTCTGCTTGACGACTGCGGGGTTGTCATATAGGAAATGCTGACAGCTACCTATACCACTACCTTTAAGCTCATGTCCTACATAAAACTCTTTCTCAAGCATTCCCCAAAGGGCCTCGCGTCCATTATTGCGAATATCGTCTGATGTGATGGTGCCTTCTCGCACATCACTTATGGTCAGTTCGTTTTCTGCATCTTTCCAGAACATCTTGTCGTGCACAGAAGGGACATAAAAGACTATGGCCAAACCGATAGCTATAATACCAGCGATATATGGTAGTGATATCCACTTGTGCTTGTAGAACATGAAGACGGCTATGGCGACAAACGATGCAAGCATTCCACTTCGATGTACCATAAGCACGCTAGGGAATACAAACAGAATCGCAAGAATCAAGTCTTTCTTGTCCTTGCCATAGAAATAGTATAACCCGAATGATATGCAAGAAACAGTAACATAGTTGAGGTTCATAGCGGTGGCATACCAAAATGTTCCGCCAAACAAGTTGAATAATCCTGGAATATATGATAACACAATGCTCACTATCGCCACCCTTCGTGCCCACACGCAGAGCGCCAGAAACATCTTCTCATCACGGATGATGGCTGAGGCCACTATCATCATAATGAATGGATAGAGGTATTTGAGAATATAGCGCACCCCATATTCTATTGAACCACAGTAGGTGAGCGAATACACAAGCCACAGGATATAAATCAGATACGCGTATGTCCCCACTCCCCATTTGGGCTTCTCGACGCAGACAAAAAGCGACATCAGCAGTGAGACCTCCAGCAACAGTAATCGTATGGCCTGTAGGTTGAGACCTCCGCCTGTGCCGTGGCCGCCTCCCGACGACGACAATGCCAATGTGCCTGTGGCAAAAAGTAACAAGAAAAACATCTCAGTACCTTCGATGAGCAGGTATTTGCTGCTGTTCTGCGGATCCTTGATGCGGGCGCTGTAACGGAACATAAAAATGAAGAAGTATCC
>Ga0310694_10005665_pt1 | contig 11917 bp, 8 predicted proteins | sample 174DNAGHGhighgp2_FD_203884 | JGI IMG/M metagenome (GOLD analysis project Ga0310694, IMG submission 203884) | Sheep rumen microbial communities from Palmerston North, Manawatu-Wanganui, New Zealand - 1742 DNA GHGhigh gp2 (v2) (version 2) | ecosystem: Host-associated > Mammals > Digestive system >...
CGTTGTCAAGCCCATCCAGGACGAATATCCCCTGTACCACCACGAGTGGGTACAGCACAACATCGACTATGTGAGCGAGAAGACCGGTGGCCGCGTGGGCTACATCTATATCCCCGACATGGGTCCTGAGGGACTGCGTGAATTCTCGCGCTACTTCTTTGCCCAGACCGACAAGGAGGCCCTCATCGTCGATGACCGCGGCAACGGCGGCGGCAACATCTCGCCCATGGTGATCGAGCGCCTGCTGCGCCAGCCTTACCGCTTGACCATGTTCCGCGGCAGCAACTACAACGGCACCATCCCCGAGCGCACGCTCTACGGTCCCAAGGTGCTGCTCGTCAACAAGTACAGCGCCAGCGACGGCGACCTCTTCCCCTGGTCGTTCAAGGAGAACAAGATCGGTCCCGTTATCGGCACCCGCTCGTGGGGCGGCATCGTGGGCATCAGCGGCTCACTGCCCTACATGGACGGTACCGACATCCGCGTGCCCTTCTTCACCAACTATGACACCCGCGGCAACTGGATTGTCGAGAACCACGGTGTGGACCCCGACATCATCATCGACAACGACCCCGTGATGGAGGCAGCAGGCATTGACCAGCAGCTTGACAAGGCCATCGAGGTAATCCTCGACCAGCTCAAGAACCGCCAGCCCATGCCCAAGACCCCGGCACCCCGCACCCTCCACGACCTGGGAGTGGATTAAGCTCGCTGTGCTCGCTGGTTAGAGATTAGTGATTAGTGATTAGAGATTAGTGATTAGAGAGGCATCCGCATTCCTGTCGAGGGGTGCGGATGTCGTTGTTTAATGCCCATGCGCTATGCGTTACGGCCTCTTTCAGCCGTCAAGGCACTCCTCTTTTTCCACTTTTTCCACACATGTTTGGCTTGCAGTAGGATGGTGTGGCATAATTCGTGTCTAATATTTTGATCGGCCTAACCCAATAAGATCACCTTAATAACAAATCAATAAGGAGATTGATATCGGCAACGTTCACCTCCCCATCGTTATTTAAATCATACTCAGATTGAAACCTTTCGGTAATTACCAAGTCAATCATGACATTGATATCGGCAATAGTAACCTCGCCATCTCCATTGACGTCGCCTAGCTGCTCTATCTTTCCAACAGTCACGACACAACTAGCACTCTTGTTGCTCCCGTCGGTCGTGCGGGCAGTGATGGTAACCGTTCCCTCGCCGATGGCTCCGATATTCACGCTGTGCGTGTCATTAAAGATTTGCGTCAGAACCACATTGTTCTCAGGAATTTCCCATTCCAGAGTCTTGTTCTCGGCATTGTCAGGAGTGATGATGGCATTGAGTGTCACCATGTCATCCAGCTCCAATTGATAGCTGGTGGCGCTCAACGTGATGCTCTCCACCATCAGATTAGACACCGTCACGCGGCATCTTGATTCCTTATTGTCAACATAAGCTACAATATCGGTCACACCATTGGCTATGCCTTTGACAAGGCCTGCCGAGGTGACTGTTGCAATACTGGGATTGGTGCTTAGCCAGGTCACTTTCTTAGTCGTCGTGTTACCAGGCATGATGGTAGCTACAAGTTGCCGCGTCGATGTCCTCTGTAACGTGATAGAATTGGCGTCAAGAATAATCGAATCGGCGGTCACATAATCATCACTGAAATCTTTCACCTCAATATTGGCAAACTCGCACCAGCCATCGGCCATGAAGTATTTCATCTTGGTGCCTGCCGGAACATAGAGCGTCTGAGGGTTTGCAAAAGCTCCCGCCGAACACGGGCGAGGTGTATCGCAGCTCACATAGGCCGTCGTGATACCGTTCTTGAATGCCCCAGCAGCAATGCTTTCAATGTTGTCACCGATGGAAACGGCCTTAGCCGCGCCATTGAAGGCCCCGGCCTCAATCGTCTTGACACTATTGGGCAATATAAGATTTCTTGTGCTCATGTTGAACTTAGGGAAGTTAGCGGGAATGCGCTCCACTTTATCGCCGAAGGATACCGCCTGGAAATACAGGTTATTATCAAAAGGACTACGCCATGATGAATCATCATCAGGTATATTCCCTATCTCGGTGCAGTTAATGGCGTTGAAGTTTAATATTTTGAGATTACCGCAGTTGTAAAAAGCCCTCGCCTTAATACTGGTAACCGATTCGGGAATATCGAGTTTTACGAGACCCGGGCAATCGGCGAAAGCATACAGGCCGATAGTTTTCACGCCATTAGGGACAAATGACCCATTGCAGCCGAACAGCAATGTGTTAGTTGCTGTCTCTATGATGGCATTACAGTTGTCTCGGGAATCAAATGTTGTGTTGGCTGGATCCACAACAATACTCATCAAATTAGAACAGCCTTTGAATGGATTATAGTCAAAGTTGTTACTCATATCATAAGCCCCTATCCCGTTAAGGTTCTTACCTATCGTTACACTTGCCAAATCCTTGCAGTTGGAAAAAGCACCATAATTAAGGCCAAGCAGCGAATCGGGTAATTTCACGCTCCTGAGACCTGTATTAGCAAAAGCACCTGGCATAACGTAAAGAAGAGTATTCGGTAGTTCTATTTCGGATAGCTTGGTACAACCGTTAAAATCACTGCTTCCGATATATAGTATTCCTTCATGGAGAATTACCCGAGATAAGTTTTTACAACCAAAGAACAGTGCTTCTTCGTTGTAAAAGCTTAGTGATCCTGGAATTTCAATACTGGATAACGCTGTGCAAAAAGCAAATGCTTCTGAGCCGATAGACTTAACAGAATTACCCAACTCAACTTCGCCTAATGCCTTACATTCTCTAAAAGCTCCAACTCCTATTGTATTTACTGAATTAGGAAGCCTGATACTTGTGAGTGAAGAACATAGCTTAAAAGCATAATTACCTATGCTAATAACTGAATTGGGTCTGCTCAAGTCGGTAAGAGAAGAACAGTCTTGAAATGCATTATCACCGATTGTTACTACTGAATCTCCCATGACCACACGCTCTAATTCCTTACACTCCTGAAATGCGCCGCTTCCTATCGTTTTAACAGAATTAGGGATGTTGATGGATTTGATTTTTGAATAAGGCACAAAGTCATCGGGCACTTTTTGCACACCTTCACCAATAGTTACATCTACAAGATTCAGAAAATATGAAAGTTCAGCCATAGTATCGCAATCAATTGCATTCCATACTAAGGTTTCAGGCTTAGGCAATCTTTCATCATTTGAGTATGAAGAGAAAGCAGCATAACCTATCTTGGTAACTGATTTCCCAATAGTTATTTTTTTCTAGCCACCACATGCAAAAAAAGCAAAATCACTGATTTTAACCACCAAATCGGGGATGACTATTTCTTTAAGAGCTATACAGTTTGCAAAAGCGCCTTCTCCTATGCTGGTTACTTTATCTGGTATTGATACTTCGGCTAATCGCTCACAATTCCAAAAAGCGTAATCATTTATTAACTTTAGCGTACTTGGCAAGTAAACACTTTTAAGATTGGTACAATTGGCAAAAGCATGAGGTCCAATAGAAACCACTGTATATGCTTCACCATTATAAGCGAAAGTCTCAGGAATGTAAACATGCTCACCGTAAGAACCGTTGGTCGTGTCCCGAAAAGTCACCATCGCCAGGTTTCCTGTCACATCATTCTCAACAGTGGTGTAGTAAACACCACCCACCTCTATATCATAGGCAAAAAGGGGTGTCATGGCCAGTACGGAAGCAAGCGTGACAAGCAATCGCTTGGTTGTCAAGAGTAGTTTTAAGTCCATAGCAACAAAAGTTTGAAGATGAATATTATACTTATTATTTAAAAAAACATAATGAATGGCCTGCTAAGAAGATGTCATGCAGAATTACGCGGCAAATATACAAAAAAGTTTGGAAAGTTATCTCTTTGAGGTACAACTTTTACTCACTGTGGTTCAGGGTTGCTGTCTGACAGGACAGCAAGTCTTCAGCTAATCATACTCCACGCTAAGCCGCCATGTCACTAAATATCTGATTATCAAGCTATTGGGATATTCTATTACTTTTTGTAATGATTAAATTCTTCACGCTGCCAGTTGGCATAGAAAATAGCTTTTATAGATTATAAATAACTTAAAATCAATCCTTAGCGACTTAGCGGCTTAGCGTGGGGCAAGTTGGCTGAAGAGTCACGCTTGATTTCTTTTCAGTTAATGTAGTTTAAATATGTTGTCGGTGTCGGGGGAAATATGTACTTTTGTAGTTTGTAAATATATGGAGACTAAGATACAGAGACGTAATATAGCGGTGCTGGGCAGCACGGGGTCCATCGGGCGGCAGACGCTCGACATCATTGCCGAGTACCCTACCCTGTTCCGGGCCTGGCTGCTGGTGGCACGCAGCAGTGCCGACCTGCTTATCGCCCAGGCACGCCTGATGCGCCCCCACATGGTCATCATTGCCGATGAGCAGTACTATGACTACGTGCGTGACGCGCTCGAGGGGACCGGCATCGAGGTGGCCACGGGCAGCGCCGCCATCGCCCAGGCTGTCACCGCTCCCGAGATAGATACCGTGGTCACCGCCATGGTGGGCTACAGCGGCCTGGAATCGACGATTGCCGCCATCGACGCGGGTAAGCGCATCGCCCTGGCCAACAAGGAGACCCTGGTCGTGGCGGGCGAACTGATTGACCGCCTGCTGAAACACTCCGACAGTGTGCTCTACCCCGTTGACAGCGAACACGGCGCCTTCTACCAGTGCCTGATGGGCGAAAGGATGCAGGACGTGGAGAAACTGTGGCTCACGGCCTCGGGCGGTCCGTTCCGCACGATGCCACGGGAGCGGCTGGAGACCGTCACGGCTGCCGACGCCCTGAAGCATCCCAACTGGTCGATGGGTGCCAAAATCACCATCGACAGTGCCACGATGATGAACAAGGGCTTTGAGATGATCGAGGCACGCTGGCTCTTCGGCATCGAGCCCCGAGACATCGAGATCGTGGTGCACCCGCAGTCGATTATCCACTCGATGGTCGCCTTCAAGGACGGTTCGGTCAAAGCGCAGCTGGGTCTGCCCGACATGCACCTGCCCATCCGCTACGCCCTGGGTCTGCCCGACGGACGCCTGGCGAGCGATTGCCGCAAGATGACCATCGAGGACATGGCGAACCTGACGCTGGAGCGTCCCGACTTCGACAAATTCCCGCTGCTGGGCACGGCCTATGCCGCCGCACGCACGGGAGGCACGGCCCCCTGTGTGATGAACGCCGCCAACGAGATTGCCGTGGCCGCATTCCTGCAAGACAAAATCAAATTTACCGACATCTATCGAATCATAGCGACCACCATGGACAAGGTGCCCCTGATCGAGCAACCCACCTATGACGACTATGTGGCCAGCAACGCCCAGGCCCGCGCCATCGCCCAAGAGTCGCTGAAAAACTGACAACTGAAAACTGACAACTGACATAATGAATCCGACACTGATAAAAACGCTTGAATTTTTCCTGTCATTGGGTCTGCTCGTGATGATCCATGAGTTGGGACACTACACCTTCTCACGCCTGTTTGGCGTGTGGGTAGAGAAATTCTACATGTTTTTCAACCCCTGGCTGAGCATCGTCAAGTGGAAGCCGGGCAAATACATCAAGTGGTTCTCACACGGCGACGAAATGGGATCCATGGAAGCGCCTGCCGAGACTCAGAACGGTGAGCCCGCCGCCATCGAGGAGAACAAGACCTCGTGGCGTGCCACCGAGTACGGCATCGGATGGCTGCCCCTGGGCGGCTACTGCTCCATTGCCGGCATGATCGACGAGTCGATGAACACCGAGGCCATGAAACAGCCCGCCAAGCCCTACGAGTTCCGCAGCAAGCCTGCCTGGCAGCGCCTGCTCATCATGCTGGGCGGTGTGCTGTTCAACTTCCTGCTGGCCATCGTCATCTACAGCGGCATTGTCTATGCCGTGGGCGAGCAATACATCAAGTTTACCGACGCCACCGAGGGTATGGAATACTGCGAAGGAGCCCACAAGGCGGGCTTCCAAGATGGTGACATCCCCCTGATGGCCGACGGCAAGGAACTGGACTACCTGAACTTTGACGCGGTCAACGCCATACTCATCGCCAAGCAGGTGACCGTGCTGCGCAACCACAAGGACACGGTCAACATCACCCTGCCCAAGGACTTCCTCTCGCTTATCGAGCAGGACGCCGAAAACAAGGATGCGTTCATGGCTTACCGCGTGCCCGTGGTCATTGGGAAGGTGCAGCCACGAATGGGAGCCGAGAAGGCTGGCCTGAAAGCCGGCGACCGCCTGACGGGAATCAACGGCACGGCAACACCCAGTTTCACTGAGTTCACCGAGATCCTGCAGCAACACAAGGGGCAGAACGTCATGCTGGAATACCAGCGCGACGGCAAGACCTATACCGCAGCCAATGTTGCCATCGACGGCGACGGCTTGATCGGCATCCTGCTGGCTCCAGGTGTTGACGTTTTCAAAACCACCGTCAAGCACTATAACCTGCTGCAATCCATCCCGCGCGGCATTGAGATGGGCTGGGACAAGCTCGTGTCCTACGCCAAGTCGCTCAAACTTATCTTCACGCCCGCTGGCGCCAAGAGCCTGGGAGGTTTCGGCACGATCGGCAGCATTTTCCCGCCCACATGGGACTGGGTGGCATTCTGGGAGCTGACGGCATTCATCTCGGTAATCCTGGCCGTGATGAATATCCTGCCCATTCCCGCCCTGGACGGCGGCCACGTGATGTTCCTGCTCTTTGAGATCATCACCCGCCGCAAACCCAGCCTGAAGTTTATGGAGCGGGCCCAGACCATCGGCATGGCCATCCTCATTGCCCTGCTGGTGTTTGCCAACGCCAACGACATCTATCGGTTTTTCATTAAATAGGCCTTAGGCTTACTGCTAGAGACAAGAAACTGAAACAGAATAAATAGAATAAGCATGATTTATAAAAGTGTAACGCTCAAGCGAGGCAAGGAGGATTCACTACGGCGCTTTCACCCCTGGGTATTCTCGGGGGCCATCGCAACAGCCGACGATACGATCGAGGAGGGCGACCTGGTAACGGTATATGCCCACGACGGAACGCTCATCGGCAACGGCCACAGCCAGATCGGCAGCATTGCAGTGAGATTGCTCACATTTGACGACACGGCCATCGATGAGGCCTTCTACGCCAAACGCCTGGAGGACGCTTACCGCATGCGCCAGGCCTTGGGGCTCCAGCGCGAGGACAACAACGCGTTTCGCCTCGTGCATGGCGAGGGGGATTTCCTGCCAGGACTGGTGGTCGATATCTACGGCCCCACGGCGGTCATGCAGGCCCACTCTCCCGGCATGCACTTTGCCCGCAACATGATTGCCCAGGCCTTGACCCAACTGCCTGACGGCATCGTGCGCAACGTGTATTACAAGAGCGAGACCACCCTGCCCTACAAGGCTCACCTCGACCCGATAAACGACTACATCATCGGCAACATGGAGACCGACGAGGCCCTGGAGAACGGGCTCCGCTTCCATGTCGATTGGCTCAAGGGGCAGAAGACCGGTTTCTTTGTCGACCAGCGCGAGAACCGCCGCCTGCTGGAGCATTACAGCCCCGGGCGACGGGTGCTCAACATGTTCTGCTACACGGGCGGATTCTCGGTCTATGCCTTGCGTGGCGGCGCCCAGCTGGTCCACTCGGTCGATAGCTCGGCCAAGGCCGTCCGCCTGACCGACGACAATGTGGCCCTGAATTTTGCTCCCGAGGACGGACGCCACAAGTCCTTTGCCGAGGATGCTTTCAAGTTTCTCGACAATATGGAAAAGGATGCCTACGACCTGATCATTCTTGACCCGCCTGCCTTTGCCAAGCACAAAAGCGCGCTGCGCAATGCCCTGATCGGTTATCGCCGCCTCAATGCCAAGGCGCTGGAGAAAATCGCTCCGGGCAGCATCCTGTTCACCTTCTCCTGCTCCCAGGCGGTAAGCAAGGAGCAGTTCCGCCTGGCGGTGTTCAGCGCTGCCGCACAGACCCGCCGCAAGGTGCGCATCCTGCACCAGCTCACACAGCCCGCCGACCATCCCATCAACATCTACCACCCCGAGGGCGAGTACCTCAAGGGGCTGGTACTGTACGTGGAATGAGTTGGAAGTTAGGAGTTAGGAGTTAGAAGTTAGAAATTAGAAATTAGAAATTACAACATAAAAATCATTAATAACAGTTTATTTAAAAAATGAAGAAATTTTCTATTCTTTTTGCTGCCGTGGCTTTGATGGCCATGACCGCTTGCAACGAGAAGCCCGCCAAGGCTACCGACGATGCCAACAAGGCTCCCGCCGAACAGGTTGACACAATCAAGAAGGCACAGCCCAAAGTGAATGTGGAACGCGCTAAGCCCACCGAGGACGGCAAGGACCACACCGTAGCCGAGTTCAACACCAAGGAGTACCAGGTACGCCTGGAGAACCTGGCCGACGGCACTTTCCGCCTGAGCATGTGGGATGCCGGCAAGGACAAGAACGGCGAGCCCAAAGAGAAAATCGAGACCAAGAACTGCGTGATGCAGGGCGGCAATTACCTGATGAAGGGCAACGACGGCAAGATGTACATCATCTCGGCCAAGGGTGGCACCGAGCAGCTTACCATCATGACCGAAAAAGCCATCGAGTATAACGGCAAATCCACCAAGTAATCTGTTATGAAAAAAACAGCACTTTTACTGGTCCTCGTCGCTTTGACACTGGCCTCTTGCTCCAAGCAGGAACGCACCGAGAGGAAGCTGGTCGATGCCATGCTGAGCGACGACTACGAGGCCTCGTTTGCCGCAATGGACGAGTTCTTCAACTGGATTAAGACCGACAAATCCACCATGACCCACGACTTCAACTATTCAAGGGAAAAGCTGGGCATGAAAGTGAATACCAGTTCCGATGGCCAGGTGCGCACCTACAGCTGGGTCACCGGCAAGTCGGACAGCATCAGCACCTATGCCAACATCGTTCAATGGCTCTATGGCGACAATCTGATCGGGTTCACCGGACCCCTGGATGCCATGCTCACCGGGCGTAAACCCACCATCAAGCGCACTTGGTCGCTGGCACACAGCATCGACACGATCTACGACATCGAGGGCGCAAACCCGCCCATCTACATGTTTGTCGAGTCCTACACCAACGAGAAGGGCAAGACTTTCACCTACATCTCGGCAGGTATCAACCAGGGTCTGAAGATCGCGATTCTGCCGTTCTTCTTCAACGGCATTGAGACGGCGGGTAACCGCGAGTACATCGACGATGGCAAGCTCAACCACCGCGACCTCATCAAGTGGGACGCCAAGGCCAAAAAGCTCTATGCCTATGTCACCGACGAAAATCTGCATGTCATCCCGGGCAAATATGAGGTGTACAACCTGACCGCGACCCGATTTGTCAAGGAAGAAAACAAGGAAGAGAATCAAGAACAATAATCGGCATAAGCCTACGTAATTAAAACTGAAATAAACGAAAACCAATGAAGAAAATCATTCTTGCCGCTCTTGCTACGGCGGCATTATCAACTACCGCAATGGCACAAACCGACAACTTCAACTATTCAGTTGACCGTTTTGCCGACATCGAGGTGCTCCGTTACCAGGTGCCCGGCTTTGAGGACCTGTCGCTCCAGCAGAAGGAGCTGGTCTATTACCTCACCGAGGCTGCCCTCAACGGCCGCGACATCCTGTTTGACCAGAACTGCAAGTACAACCTGATGGTCCGTCAAGCCCTCGAGGACATCTACCGCAACTACAAGGGCAGCAAGACCGACAAGGACTACCTCGCCTTTGAGAAGTACCTCAAGCAGGTGTGGTTCGGCAACGGCATCCATCACCACTACTCGATGGACAAGTTCATTCCGGAGTTCTCCAAGAATTTCTTTGACAAGCAGTTTGCCGCCCTGCCCGGTGCCAAGAACCGTGCCGACGAGAAGAAGGTCCTGGACCGCGTCATCTTTGACCCGGCCTTCATGGCCAAGCGCGTCAACCAGGCCGATGGCGAGGACCTGATTCTCACCTCTGCCTGCAACATGTACGAGGGCGTGACCCAGCAGGAAGTCGAGGATTACTACAACAACCTCAAGGACACCACCGACCTCACCCCCATCTCATGGGGCCTGAACTGCAAGGTGGTAAAGCGCAACGGCAAGATTGTCGAGGAGCCTTACAAGGTGGGCGGCCTCTACAGCAAGGCAATAGAAAAAATCGTCTATTGGCTCCAAAAGGCTGCCACCGTGGCCGAGAACGAGGGCCAGCGTGCCTACATTAACGAGCTCATCAAGTTCTATCAGACGGGCTCGCTCAAGACCTTCGACGACTACAGCATCATGTGGGCCGAGGAAACCAAGAGCGATGTGGACTTCATCAACGGTTTCATCGAGAGCTACGGCGATCCCCTGGGCATGACCGGCTCATGGGAAGGTATGGTCAACTTCAAGGACAAGGCCGCTTCGCGCCGCAGCAAGCTCATCAGCGACAATGCCCAGTACTTCGAGAGCAACTCGCCCGTTGACAACCGCTTCAAGAAGAAGAACGTCAAGGGCGTGAGCGCCAAGGTCATCACCGCCGCCATCCTGGCCGGTGACAGCTACCCCTCGACACCCATCGGCATCAATCTGCCCAACAGCAACTGGATCCGCGCCGCCCACGGTTCCAAGTCGGTGAGCATCGACAACATCACCGATGCCTACAACAAGGTGGCTGCCGGCACTGGCTTCAACGAGGAGTTTGCCTACAGCAACGCCGAGGTGGAGCTGATGAAGAAGTACCTGGACATCGCCGACGCCCTCCACACCGACCTGCACGAGTGCCTAGGCCACGCTTCGGGCCAACTGCTGCCCGGTGTTGACCCGGACGCCCTCAAGGCCTACGGCTCGTCGCTCGAGGAAGGCCGCGCCGACCTGTTCGCCCTGTACTATCTGGCCGATCCCAAGCTCGTGGAACTGGGCATCTTCCCCAACAACGATGTCTATAAGGCCGAGTACTACAAGTACATCATGAACGGCCTGATGACCCAGCTCACCCGCATCGTGCCGGGCAAGGATATCGAGGAGGCCCACATGCGCAACCGCAAGTTCATCAGCGAGTGGTGCTATCAGCATGGCAAGAAGGACAACGTCATTGAGTATGTGAAGCGCGACGGCAAGACCTACATCCGCGTCAACGACTACGAGAAACTGCGTGGCCTGTTTGCCCAACTGCTGGCCGAGGTGCAGCGCATCAAGAGCGAGGGTGACTACGAGGCCGGACGCCAGCTGGTCGAGACCTACGGCGTGAAGGTTGACCCCGAGATCCACAAGGAAGTGCTCGCCCGCTACGAGGGTCTGAACATCGCTCCCTACAAGGGCTTTGTTAACCCCATCTACACGCCCGTGTATGACAAGAACGGCAAGCTCATCGACGTGAAGGTGTCCTACACCGAGGGCTACATCGACCAGATGCTGCGCTACGGCCAGGACTACTCTCCCCTCACCCACTAATCTGCCGAGAGGGAGGATATTATTGATTTAATTAACGAGAGGGTTGGGCTATGCTCAGCCCTCTTTGTTTTGCCTGGCGTACACGCGCGGACGAAATGGACGAAATGGACGAAAAAAACGAAATGAAATCATGCAAAACATGAACATTGTTAGTATATTTGCAAAAACTTAACCACTTCGTCATTATGAGAATACAACAAATCATTTTTTGCCTACTGACTGCATCGATGCTTGCCTCTGCTGCGATGGCACAGGGCTCTAGGGCCGATTACAGGGTGGTGCCCCTGCCCGACAGGATTGACGGCATCAAAAGTGCCGACTTCAAGCTGACGAACCGCTGTCTGATTGATTATCCGATTGGCAACCGCGACATGGAACGCAATGCAGCAATGCTGAGCGGTTATATCGAGGAATTGGCAGGAATGCACCTGAGTATC
>Ga0310694_10005666_pt1 | contig 11915 bp, 10 predicted proteins | sample 174DNAGHGhighgp2_FD_203884 | JGI IMG/M metagenome (GOLD analysis project Ga0310694, IMG submission 203884) | Sheep rumen microbial communities from Palmerston North, Manawatu-Wanganui, New Zealand - 1742 DNA GHGhigh gp2 (v2) (version 2) | ecosystem: Host-associated > Mammals > Digestive system...
AAGCCTCGTAGTGCACGGTTAGAATCTTTGTGCCGGCATCGCGGAAACGCTCCACATACTGGTCGGGATTGACAATCATCAAGTGCACGTCGAGCGGCTTTTGAGAGCTTTTATTAATGGCTTTCAGAACAGGAAAACCCATTGAAATGTTCGGGACAAACACGCCGTCCATAATGTCAACGTGCAGATAATCAGCTGTGCTGGCATTTATCTCATCAATGTCGCGAGCCAGATTGCCAAAATCGGCCGATAGCAGCGACGGTGCAACTTTTGCTTCCATCATTATTTTGTTTTTTGTGCAAAGCTAATCAAAAGTTGGCATTCGAAGTCCTTTGTGTGAGAAACAAAAAGAGGATATCGAAAAATCGATTTTTTATATATTTGCGAGAAAAATCATATATAAATGAAACCTACATCAATATTTCTCGCGTGTGCTTTGTTTGCTGCCACAATAGCAGCTTGCGACAAAGACGATTCTACAGACGATTCCCATCTGAAAGACCTTCCCGAAAATATTCAGGGTGACTTTTCCTCCCGCTACCCTGATGCGAAAGTCGACGGCTTCTGTTTGTTTGGTGATTCGTTAAATATGGCCGAAATCGACTTTTATGACAAAGACGGGCTTTCGAACATGGCATACTATAAAGATGGCAAGTGGCTGTCGAACAGAAAAAAAATAAATCTTGATGCGGATTCCGATTTGATACCGGTAATCGACATTCTTGACAAAGACGGGCCTTCAAACATGGTATACTACGAATGGATGTCGAACAGTAAAAATATAACTCTTGATGAGGCTTCCGATTTGATACCGGAAAAAGTCCATGACACATTTTCAAAACTCGGAATCCCGAAAGCCCAAATTTTTGAGCATATTTTCGAAGATTCAAAGAGCGGCATAGAACAGAAGCAATACCAATTCGCTTTCGTGGGTACATACAACTTCGGTATGGGTGAAATAGATAATTACGCCAACAATATAATTATAGCCGAAGACGGTACTCTGCTATCGTACAACGACTACCAGCTTTGTGACCCGGTAAAGATTGTTCCCTATGACCATACTGAATTTATTCAACTTGCGCAGAGCAAATACCCCGAGGCTAAAATCCTTGGCTCGACTTATGACGGAAGGAATGTGGTTGTGTTCATCAGCCACGAGAAGATTGTTAAGCACGTGGTCATTTATAAAGATGACAGTAACAAATTATCATGGGTGAAAACATGGTATCCGCTCGAAATCAATACCAATTTGCCTGAATCGGCAATTGCCGACAAAAATGAATATTCGTTGCAGCACCCCGATGCGAAACTGACCGAAATACGTTACGAAGAAGATGCAAAGGGCGCGTATTATAGCTTTACTTTTTACATAACGCAGGATGGTGGTGAGGTAATTTATTCGCCTGTAAAATAGATACTTCCGATAGCAAAAAAATACAAAGTGATGCCGGATTCCGCCGCATCACTTTTTTGTTTTGGCGGTAAAAAAGAAAAATATACTTTTGCGGTCGATTATAAACGCATAATAATTCAGAAGTAATGAATAAAAATACCAAAATCAATTTCGTTTCGGCCGAGGAGGCTGTAAAGGTCATCAAATCGGGCGACCACGTGCATTTGAGTGCCATCGGCAATGCGCCGCAGGTTCTGATTAAGGCAATGTGCGAGCGCGGCCGGCGCGGCGAGTTGAAGGACGTACATATTCATCACTTTCATACCGAGGGCGATGCTCCATATTCGGCACCTGAATTTGAAGGAGTGTTTCAGCACGATGGCTTTTTTGTCGGCGCCAACACCCGCAAGAACGTGCAGGCTGGTTACGCCGACTATATTCCGGTGTTTCTGGGTGAGGCTGCACGGCTCTACCGCGAAGGCTATCTGCCTTGTAATGTGGCAATGATTCAGGTGTGCCCGCCCGACGAGCACGGATATGTATCGCTTGGTGCATCGGTCGATGCCTGCCTGGCTGCCATGGAGGTGGCCGACTATGTGATTGCCGTTGTCAACAGCAATGCGCCGCGCGCTTTCGGTCAGGCAATGATTCACATGAGCCGCATAAATATTTTTGTGCAAGACGACTCTCCGCTAATCGAGAAATTCTACGAGGAGCCGAGCGAGACCGACCTTGCCATCGGCCGCCATTGCGCCGAACTAATTGACGACGGAGCCTGCCTTCAGTTGGGCATTGGCTCGCTGCCGAACGCCACTCTGGCTTGCCTTGGCAACCACAAGGACCTCGGTATCCACACCGAAATGTTTGCCGATGGTGTGCTGCGGCTGGTTGAAAAAGGCGTCATCACTGGCGCCAACAAGGCTCTCGACCGCGGCAAGATTGTATCGACATTCCTGCTCGGTTCGAACAACGTTTACAAATTTGTCGACAACAACCCGCAAGTACTGATGCAAGACGTGGCCTACACCAACGACCCATTCATTATTGCGCAGCAGCCGAAAATGACGGCCATCAACTCGGCCATCGAGATTGACCTGACCGGTCAGGTTTGCGCCGACTCAATTGGCACAAAGCAGTTCTCCGGCGCGGGCGGACAAATCGATTTCATCTATGGCGCATCGCGTGCCAAGGGAGGAAAAGCCATTATTGCCATGCCTTCGATGACCAAGAAGGGTGTGAGCAAGATTGTGCCGACTCTGACACCGGGCGCAAGCGTTGTCACCACACGTTTCCACATTCACTGGTTTGTGACTGAGTTTGGCGCAGTGAACCTTTACGGACGCACCATGCAGGAGCGTGCGAAACTGATTACAAGCGTTGCGCACCCAAGCGTGCAGGAAGACCTTGACCGCGCCGCATTTGAGCGCTTCGGCCCGCACTATCACTTTGGTAAATGATTGAAGGATTGAATGTGTGAATGTGTGAAGGACTGAAGGAGAGAAGGATTGAATGCGTGAAATGCCTAATTTCCAACACCCAACACCTGTCACCTAGTGCCTAATTCTCAATCCTTCTGAATGAGCACTACAGCGTAGGCCGACATTCCCTCTTCGCGGCCCTCGAAGCCGAGTTTCTCGGTTGTGGTGGCCTTGATTGAGATGTCGTCGGTGCTGATGCCGCACACTTCGGCCAAAGTGCGCTGCATCTGCGGTATAAAATCCTTTATTTTAGGCCTTTGCAGGCAAATGGTCGAGTCGATGTTGCCGATTCGGTAACCCTTTTCGGCAATCAGGCCAACTGTTTTTTTCAGTAATATTTTGCTGTCGATGTTCTCGAAAGTTGCCGACGTGTCGGGGAAATGATAGCCGATGTCGCGCATATTGGCCGCGCCAAGCAGAGCGTCGCAGATGGCGTGGATGAGCGTGTCGCCGTCGGAATGGCCGAGCGGGCCCTTGGTGTGCGGAACCTCAATGCCGCCAACAACCATTTTTCGGCCCTCGGTCAGTTGGTGGACATCGAGTCCGAATCCTACTCTAATCTTCATAGCGGTAATTTTTAGGGGCAAATATAGGCAATAGTTTGGTGTTAGGTATTAGGTGTTTGGTGTTGGGGAAAACGTTAGTATCAGTATCAGCGTTTACGTTTTCTGTTTTTCGTTTACGTAAAAAAAAGCGCCCGACAAACGCCGGACGCTTCTCACTGTATTGTAATATTATAGGTTATACAAGACCTTGGTCGAGCATTGAGTCGGCAACCTTGATGAAGCCACCGATGTTGGCGCCCTTCACGTAGTTGATGTGGCCGTCGGCCTCTTTGCCGTACTTAACGCAAGTCCGGTGGATGCTAATCATAATCTGGTGCAGACGAGCATCAACCTCTTCGCGTGTCCAGGGCAGACGCTCAGAGTTCTGAGTCATCTCAAGACCTGAAGTTGCAACACCGCCGGCGTTCGAAGCCTTGCCCGGTGAGTAAAGGATGCGTGCGTTCTGGAATACCTCAACGGCCTCAGCTGTCGACGGCATGTTAGCGCCTTCGCAGACAATCTTAACACCATTGGCAACCAATTGTTTGGCCTCAGCCTCGTTGATTTCGTTCTGGGTAGCGCAAGGCATTGCAACATCGCACTTGATGCCCCACGGACGCTGGCCTTCGAAGAATTTAACACCGAATTTGGTAGCATATTCCGAGATACGGCCGCGACGAACGTTCTTCAAGTTGAAGACAAAGTCGAGTTTCTCTTTGGTGATGCCGTCCGGGTCGTAGATGAAGCCTGACGAGTCAGACATTGTAACAGGTTTTGCACCGAGTTGGATGAGTTTCTCAACAGCATATTGAGCAACGTTGCCCGAACCCGAAACGCAGACTGTCTTGCCTTTGATGTCGTCGTTCTTGGTCTTCAGCATCTCTTGTGCGAAGTAAACCACGCCGTAACCAGTAGCTTCAGGACGGATGAGTGAGCCACCCCAGTTCAGGCCTTTGCCGGTCAAAACGCCAGTGAATTCGTTGCGCAAGCGTTTGTATTGGCCAAACAGGTAGCCAATTTCGCGGCCGCCAACGCCTATATCACCTGCAGGAACGTCGGTATCGGCGCCAATGTGCTTGCTGAGCTCGGTCATAAAGCTCTGGCAGAAGCGCATAACCTCGTTGTCCGATTTGCCTTTCGGGTCGAAATCAGAACCACCTTTGCCACCGCCCATCGGCAGAGTGGTAAGGCTGTTTTTGAACACCTGCTCGAAAGCCAGGAATTTAAGAATGCCTAAGTTAACAGTTGGGTGGAAGCGCAAGCCGCCTTTGTAAGGGCCAATGGCGCTGTTCATCTGAACGCGGAAACCACGGTTGATTTGGATTTCACCTTTGTCGTCCAACCATGGAACGCGGAACATGATCACGCGCTCTGGCTCAACCATACGCTCAAGAATCTTGCCTTGTTTGTACTTAGGGTTCTCGTCGATGAACGGCATCAAAGATTCAACCACTTCTCTAACTGCTTGGTGGAACTCAGTCTCACCGGGGTTTTTGGCGATAAGTTTCGCCATAAACTCGTCAACTTCTACATTTAAAATGTCTGACATTGTTTTATGTTTTTAAAGATTAAATATCGTTTTTCAACGGGTCAAAAATATATTCTGACAAAATACCACGATGTTGATTGTCGGGGTTTTACGAAAATTACGTAGCACTTTGTGTGGTTACATTTTGCAATTGTATTATTTTGTGTTTCAGAGTGTTGCAAGCATCATTTATATTCTTCTGCAACCGGCTATAGCAGAGTATCACGTATGAAAAACACGGATTTCCTTTTTCGATTGTCTTTGCTTAACTTGCGCCAAAATGAAATAGCTATGGATACCCAAAAGAAACTGACCATCAAAGAGTGGAACGCCGATGACCGGCCGCGCGAGAAAATGCTTACAAAAGGAATTTCGGCTCTGAGCGATGCCGAGTTGCTTGCCATACTCATATCAACCGGCACCAAAACGCAGTCGGCGCTCGATTTGGCGCGGGCAGTTCTGTCGTCAACCGGCAACAACCTGCATCTTTTGGGCAAACGCACCATAAACGATTTGATTAAAATCGGAGGCATAGGAGAGGCAAAGGCCGTGACCATTATGGCGGCGCTTGAGTTGGGCCGTCGGCGCCGCAATGCCGACCTTGAGAAGGTCGAGATAGTCTCGAGTTCAACAATATTCGACATTATGCACCCTGTTGTGGGCGATTTGCCGTATGAACAATTTTGGGTGATTTTCTTGAACAGGGCCAATCGCATGATTGACAAGGCGTTGATAAGTTCGGGGGGAGTCAGTGGCACAACGGTCGATGTGCGCTTGATTATGAAGCTTGCTATTGAAAAACTTGCTTCGGGTATTGTTCTGGTGCATAATCATCCGTCGGGCAATTCTTCGCCGAGTGCCGAGGATAAGAATATTACCAATCGCATTTTGGAGGCCGCCAGATTTTTCGACATTCGAGTTGTTGACCATATTATAATAGCCGATAAACAATGCTTTAGCTTTTCAAATGCCGGAATCATTGGCTGAGTGTGAATTTAGTTGAGGGCTGTTTTGCGCAAAAAAAATCAGCATCGTTTCCGATGCTGACTCTTGCTTTTGTAGCGGGGGCCCGACTCGAACGAGCGACCTCTGGGTTATGAGCCCAACGAGCTACCAACTGCTCTACCCCGCGATGTTAGGTAAAACCTTTGTCGGTTTTGCGACTGCAAAGATAGAGTTTATTTTTTAAATGACAAATTTTGTTTTGCGAAATAGTTGCGACATCAATCAAGTTGAATCACAGCTGATTGGGAGCATTAATGGAATTTTTAGGCGCAAGACCGCGCTATTCCATCACATCGTCGGGAGTGAGTTTCGGGAATTTTATCTTCGAATTCACAACGTAAGAGTCGGGGTAAAGCTCGCGGATTTTGTGGTAGAAGGCGTTGGCTTCACCGCGGCTGCGGAAATCGCCCACGCTGAGTTTGAAATACGGCGTTTTGTATTCGGGATAAACCTGTGCGGGGTCGAAATCGGGGAAGTTTTTCAGAAACTGCTGGCTGGTGGTCTGCATTGTGGCGCGGGCGTTCTGTCCCGAACCCGAGTAAATCTGAATGCGGTAGCCTTTTATGCCGTCGCGCTTGTTGGCATCGGCGTAAGCGCCAACCATTTGCGTGAGCTTGGCGTCTTGGTCGAGCGTAACCTTGCCGTAGCCGGGCTGCGAGTCGTTGAGCTGGAAGAAAAGGTCGTTGCCTTGCGCGCGGGCTGCGCCTGCGGCAATTACGGCAATCAGTGTGGTGAAAAACAATCTTTTAGCCATTGCGTTTCAGTTTTTGCGCCACAAAGATATAAAAATGTGGAATGTTAAATGAGTAAAGTGTAATGAAGTTCCAACGCACAAAACCATCCGCCGCACACACCAAAATTCTTTTACCTTTGCGCTAAAATCGTACGAAAAATGACAGACAAGAAAACTGCCACCCCGCTGTCCGATTTGGGCGAGTTCGGGTTGATTGAGCGGCTCACAAAACCGTTCGGCATCAAAAACAGCGCAACTGTGAAGGGCATCGGCGACGACGCCGCAATCATAAAATCGGAAGGCAACGACCTGGTTGTGACAAGCGACCTTCTGGCCGAGGGCATCCACTTCGACCTTGTTTACACACCGCTCGCGCATTTGGGCTACAAAGCGGTAATGGTCAATCTTTCAGACGTTTACGCAATGGGCGCCACGCCAAAGCAGATTACAGTTTCGCTGGCCGTGTCGTCGAAATTCTCGGTTGAGGCGCTTGAGCAACTCTACGACGGCATCCGCCGCGCCTGCGAGCGCTACGACGTTGACCTTGTGGGTGGCGACACCACGAGTTCAATGACGGGAATGGTCATCAGCATCACGGCCATCGGGCAGGTTGAGCCTGGCAAGGCTTTCTGCCGCAACGGTGCCAAGGCTGGCGATTTGGTGTGCGTATCGGGCGATTTGGGCGCGGCTTATGCAGGATTGCAGATTCTGCGCCGCGAGAAGGACGTGTATATGATTGACCCCAACACCCAACCCGACCTGTCGAAATACGACTATGTGATTGAGCGTCAGTTGAAACCCGAAGCGCGCTGCGACGTGATTGCCGCCATCCGCAAAAACGGACTCACACCAACGGCAATGATTGACGTGAGCGACGGACTGTCGTCGGAACTGCTGCACATCTGCAAACAGTCGGGCACAGGCGTGAAAATCTACGAGAACAAACTGCCCGTTGACGCGCAGACCGAAGCCGTGGCCGCCGAAATGAATATGGACGCCACAATGCTTGCAATGAACGGCGGCGAAGACTACGAACTGCTATTCACCATCCCCGCCGAGCAGGTTGAGATTGCGGGCAAAATGCAGGAAATATCCATCATCGGCCAAATCACCGACGAACCCGAAGTTTACACGCTCATCGGCCGCAACGCTGGCAGTGCGCGAATCTCGGCGCAAGGTTGGAATGCGTATGGGAATGGTAAGGGGTGAGAGTTGAGAGTTAAGGGTTTAATGGCGAATTGGTAAATCGTTAATGAACTAAAGACTACAGACAACGGACAACAGATTATTGCGTGCACGTAGAGACGTGGCACGCCGCGTCTCTACAATAGACAGCGCAGTCGCACAATTCGTAATTCATAATTCGTAATTAAAATCTATATTTGCCAAAAAACAATTTTGAAATGTTTGAATTAGGACGAGTAGGAATAATTGGTGGTGGCAGTTGGGCGACCGCCATTGCAAAGATAATTGAGGAAAAACCGCAGCCGCTGAACTGGTATATGCACGACCCCGAGGCGGTGGAACATATGAAAAAGGTGGGTACTAACCCGCTCTATTTGAGTTCGGTAGAGTTCGACACCAAAAATCTGAACCTGACAACCGACGTGAACGAAGTGGTCCGCAACAGCGACACCATCCTGTTCGTTACGCCGTCTGCCTACCTGAAATCGGCGCTTTCGGGCCTGACCGAATCGCTCACCGAAAAGACGGTGGTTTCGGCCATCAAGGGCATCATTCCCGAAGATAATCTGCTGGTTGGCGACTATCTGCACAAGGTTCACCACGTGCCGTACAACAACATCGGCATCATCACGGGGCCGTGCCACGCTGAGGAAATCGCGCTCGAGCGCCTGTCGTACATCACCATCGCTTTCACTGAAGAGGAAAAGGCTATGGCTGTGGCCGATATGATGCGCAACCGCTACGTGCGCACCGTCATTTCCGACGATATTCTGGGCACCGAGTACGCCGCAGTGCTGAAAAACATCTACGCGCTGGCGGCTGGCGTCTGCACCACTCTGGGCTATGGCGACAACTTCCTTGCAGTGCTCATTTCCAACGCAATACGCGAGATGAAACGCTTCACCGACAAGGTTTACCCAATCAACCGCGACATCAAAGACAGCGCCTACCTTGGCGACCTTCTGGTGACGGCTTACTCGCAGTTCAGCCGCAACCGCTATTTTGGCACAATGATAGGCAAGGGCTACTCGGTTGAATACATTAAAAATGAGATGAATATGGTGGCCGAAGGCTACTACGCATCGAAGTGCATCCACGAAATCAACAAGAAGCACAACGTGGATATGCCAATTTCAGAAAGTTTGTACTCAATACTTTACGAGGGTGCCAACCCTAAAGCTACAATCAAGAGTTTAACCGAAAAATTATCATAAAAAATGTCGAACTTAAAGGTCGATTATTCAAAAACGCTCGGTTTCATCAGCAAAGCCGACGTTCTGGCCTACAAAGATGCTGTTAAACAGAATATTACCGCACTTTACAAGCAAACTGGCAAAGGCAACGATTTTCTTGGCTGGGTGAACCTGCCATCGTCGATTTCGGCTGCCGAGATTGCCGACATCAAGGCTACCGCACAGAAAATGAAACAGTTGTGCGAGGTGGTCGTTGTCATCGGCATTGGAGGCTCGTATTTGGGCGCAAAAGCCGTCATCGACGCACTGTCGGACAGTTTCGCTCAACTCAAGCCGCACAACAATCCGCTGGTTGTTTTTGCGGGACAGAATATCGGCGAAGATTATCTAACTGAACTTCAGGGCGTTCTGAAGAACCGCAAGTGGGGTATTGTGGTCATCTCGAAGTCGGGAACCACAACCGAGCCCGCCATCGCCTTCCGCATTCTGAAGGCCGACTGCGAGGCGCAATTCGGCAAGAAAGAGTCGGTTGACCGCATTGTGGCCATCACCGACGCCAAACGCGGCGCACTGCGCACTCTGGCCGACCAAGAGGGATACAAGACATACGTCATTCCCGACAATGTGGGCGGCCGTTTCAGCGTGCTCACACCTGTGGGCCTGCTGCCGATTGCCATTGCAGGATTCGACATCGAGCAACTTGTGGGCGGTGCCGCCGAAATGGAAAAATCGACAGGCTCCGACATCGATTTTGAACAGAACCCGTCGGCAGTGTATGCCGCTGTGCGTAACGCGCTGTATAAGAAGGGCAAAGGCATTGAACTGACGGCCAACTACAACCCGAAACTGCACTTTTTTGCCGAGTGGTGGAAGCAACTCTACGGCGAGAGCGAGGGCAAGGAACAGAAGGGCATTTTCCCCGCAAGCGTCGATTTCACTTCGGATTTGCACAGTATGGGACAGTACATTCAGCAAGGTCAGCGCTGCCTGTTCGAGACGGTCATCTCGATTGAGAAGCCAAACGCAAGTCTGCAAATTCCGTCGGACGCGGCAAACCTTGACGGACTTAACTTCCTGTCGGGCAAGCATATCGACGAGGTGAACAAAATGGCCGAACTTGGCACCATTCTGGCCCACGTGGACGGCGGCGTGCCAAACATCCGCATCTCGATTCCGAAACTCGACGAGTTCAATCTTGGCCAACTGATTTATTTCTATGAGTTGGCGTGCGGCATTTCGGGCTACATTCTCGACGTGAATCCGTTCGACCAACCTGGCGTTGAGGCTTACAAGAAAAATATGTTCGCCCTGCTCGACAAACCTGGCTACGAGGCTGAGTCGAAAGCGATTAAAGAGAAATTGAAATAGGATTAAGTTAAACAATTGGTAGGAAATCCGTGGTCAGCGATGGCTGCGGATTTTTTTGCTTGCCAACCACAGAACACACGGAAATAGGGCATTTTGAACCTGTTAAACATGTTCGACTTGTTAAACATTTATTACCAAATAAATCATACTTTTGAAAAAAACTGAAAAAATGGAAAGTTCTGTCAATGAGGAAGGAAAATGGCGTGTTTTGGAGAGCGAATACCTTTTCAAACGGCCGTGGCTCACCGCGCGCCGCGACAAGGTGGAGTTGCCCGACGGCCGCATCCATCCCGAATTTTACGTTCTGGAGTATCCCGACTGGGTGAACGTGATTGCCACCACCGCCGACGGGCAGTTTGTGATGGAACGGCAGTACCGCCACGCATTGGGCAAGACCTGCTACGAGATGCCGTGCGGAGTGGTTGAGCCTGGCGAGGAGCTGCTGGCTGCGGCCAAGCGCGAATTGCAGGAGGAAACAGGCTTTGGTGGCGGCGAGTGGCGGCATTTTTTGTCGCTGTCGCCCAATCCAAGTTCAAACACCAATATGAGCCACACATTCATTGCCACAGGAGTTGAGAAAATATCGGGCCAGCATCTCGATGCCACAGAGGACATCAGCGTGCACTTGTTAAGCCGCGACGAGGTGTTCGGGCTGCTCCAACGCGGCGAGATTCTGCAGGCTCTGATGGCGGCTCCGCTGTGGAGGTATTTTTATCAAATTGATAAATAACAAATTAGGCCGAAAATATTATCGCAGCTAAAATTTTCCAATCTGTTTTTATTTTCAAAAAAAGGCAGTATGTTTGCACCCGCTTAATCGGAATGGCGAGGTAGCTCAGCTGGTTAGAGCGCATGATTCATAATCATGAGGTCGCGGGATCATGCCCCGCTCTCGCTACCAAAGCACGACGGCAATCAGAAATGGTTGCCGTTTTTTTATTTTCAATGGCAACAAGCAACCGGCGAATTCTTTTAAAAAGTATATTGCGGAATATTTTTCAATAAAAATATGGTACTCTCAATAGTATTGGTCTCGGTTTTCGCGCTGATTGTTTCGGTTATTTTTGTTCTGTTTGCAATGAAAACCGCCAAGCGCGCGGCCATGTTCGACTATAATCAGATTATCCAGAAACGCACAAGCACGCTCTATTTCGATGTGAATGGGTTTCTTCTGTCGGACAACGACTCGACCAACCGCGACCATGCGCTGGGTGGCTTGCGCACCGGCGACAACATAAGCAGTTACACGCATAACCCCGACATGGCCAATTATCTGAAAACATGCGCCCGTATCCGAGGTAACATTCACTATAAAATCGATGAGTTTGTCGACGATAATGTGTCGAAGCGCACCGACCTTATTTTCTCGCCGTTCATTAGCAATGGTGTGCTGCGAGGTGTAGCCGTCACATCGCAGACCATCTACACAAAGAACCGTGAGGCCGAGCTGCTTGAAAAAACGCGCAATCTGGCCAGCAAAAACG
>Ga0310694_10005667_pt1 | contig 11911 bp, 6 predicted proteins | sample 174DNAGHGhighgp2_FD_203884 | JGI IMG/M metagenome (GOLD analysis project Ga0310694, IMG submission 203884) | Sheep rumen microbial communities from Palmerston North, Manawatu-Wanganui, New Zealand - 1742 DNA GHGhigh gp2 (v2) (version 2) | ecosystem: Host-associated > Mammals > Digestive system >...
AGAAGATGTCGCTACTCATATCTGCAATCATTGGCACGGGGCTGTCGTAGTCCTGGAGAATCTCGGTGCCGTAGATGGTGTTATTCGTTGTGATGTGGAAGTAATCGGCATCCGTCGGAACGGTGAAGTTCTTGGGGATGTAGGTGAAGTTCTTGTCCTTGCTGGAAGCCACCTCTACCACTTCGCCGAAGAGCTTTGCCTCCTTCTCGGCCTTTGTTGCCCAGACGCCGGTATTGAGGTAGGCTGCCTTCTTCTCGAGGAAGTTGTAGGGCACCATGCAGAACTCGAGGCTTGCACCGCCACCAAGGAAGATGACTGCATAGCCTTCGGGAATGTTCAGCAGCTCCTTAAACAGGGCGACGGCCTCGTCAACGACGGGCTGGAAGTTCTTGGCACGATGACTTGTTTCCATCAGGGAAAGGCCGCTGCCCTCGAACTCAAGGCAGGCAGCAGCAGTTGCCTCCATCACTTCCTTGGGAAGGATAGAAGGACCGGCATTGAAATTGTACTTCTTCATATTTTTCAGATTTATGATAGATTGATAATTGTTTACGCCACAAAGATACAAAAAAACAATATATATAATGTATTTGCAGACGAAAAAAAGCATGAAGTGAATAATTTTTCACTTTTCACTTTTCACTTTTCACTTTTTGTTGTACCTTTGCACCGCTTTTCGCACGACATAGCGATAAAGTTCGGGGTGTAGCGCAGTTGGTAGCGCACCTGGTTTGGGACCAGGTGGTCGCCCGTTCGAGTCGGGTCACCCCGACTTTTTTGTTTGCCCGCATAGGAACCCCTGTTTCGCTGTCTCTGGAAACGCACCGTGCTGCGATTGCCAACGCACCGTGCCGCGACGGCCAACTTAGCGTGCCGCGTTGGCAATCACACCGTGGTGCGTCTGAAGACACTCAGCAAGCCTCTCGGATATGCCGCCTACAAAAAAAGGAGGAGAACAACATAAATGTCGTTTTCCTCCTTTGTTGATTTGTAAATCTCAAAGAGACAAAGTGCCTTGCGGCTTACTTCACCTTTGCCACAACGGCCTTGAAAGCCTCGGGATAGTTGACGGCGAGGTCAGCGAGCACCTTGCGGTTGATCTCGATGCCTGCCTTGTGCAGCTGGCCCATCAGCTGGCTATAGCTGAGGCCTTCCATGCGTGCGGCGGCATTGATACGCTGAATCCACAGGGCGCGGAAGTTGCGCTTCTTGGTGCGGCGGTCGCGGAAGGCGTATGTGAGACCCTTCTCCCAAGTGTTCTTGGCAACGGTCCACACGTTCTTGCGGGCACCGAAGTAACCTCTGGTCAGACCCAGAATTTTCTTTCTCTTAGCTCTTGAAGCTACATGATTTACTGATCTTGGCATAATTTTGTTTCTTTTTGAATGTTAGCGACGCTGTGCGTTCTTCATGTGCTAAAGCATTCGGTTAATAACTAAAGTTAAAACTCCTTCCTTCTGATTCAGAGGTTTAGCGGAGGCAGAAGAGGTCGCGAACCTGCTTCATGTTCTCGGTCACAACGATAGCGCTGTGGTCGAGGTTGCGCTTTTGCTTTTTGGTCTTCTTCGTCAGGATGTGGCTGTGGTAGGCGTGATGACGCTTTACCTTGCCAGTACCGGTGAAAGTGAATCTCTTCTTTGCGCCGGAGTTAGTCTTTACTTTTGGCATAATTGATTTTAGTTAATTATTAATTATTATTAATGACGTGGCAACGCATATACCAGGGCGTTACGCACAATCCTTTTCTTGTCAATTCATAATTGTTAATTCATAATTATTTTCTTAACGGTTTTCCTCTTCTCAACTCCAATTCAGCCGCCGCCAAATTATGAATTGAGAATTATGAATTATGAATTGAGGCTTTTTAGTCGTCGAAGTCCTCTCCTTCAACCTTCGGGCCTGTGTATTCCTTGCGGGCCTTCTGCTGCGGAGCCTTCTTCTCGCGGACAGGCTCATTGGCATTTGCATCGCTGGTTTCCTGGGGCTTCTTGCCGCCTGTCTGCTTTTTCGGCGCGAGGAACATTATCATGCGCTTGCCCTCGAGCTGCGGCATCTGTTCCACCTTGCCATATTCCTCCAGGTCGGCAGCAAATCGAAGCAAGAGCACTTCGCCCTGCTCCTTGAAGAGGATGCTGCGGCCCTTGAAGAAGACGTATGCCTTCACCTTGTCGCCGTCGCTGAGGAAGCCTTGGGCATGCTTGAGCTTGAAGTTGTAGTCGTGGTCGTCCGTCTGGGGTCCGAAGCGGATTTCCTTGACATCCACCTTCACTTGCTTGGCCTTGATTTCCTTCTGGTGCTTCTTCTGCTGGTAGATGAACTTGCTGTAGTCGATGAGCCGGCACACAGGGGGGTCTGCATTGGGCGAGATCTCCACAAGGTCAACGCCACGCTGCTCTGCCATCTGCAGCGCCTGGAAGGTTGGAACGACCGTGCTCTCTATATCGTCGCCAACGATACGGACTTCGCGGACGCCACGTATCTGCTCGTTGACGCGATACTGCTGTTTCAGGTTAGGTTTCTTCATTAATTCTATTTAAGCGGGTGCAAAGGTAGTACTTTTCGGTGAAAGTACAAAATTTTCTTCATCTTTTTTATCACACATTTGCGTCAATGGCATCAATTGACTTAATTGTGTTTTGCTTACACGCCTATGCATGTCAGTTGATTGAATGGTTTTGCAATCCGCACGCAACGGATATGGGGAACGGCAATCTCGCTAAAATGTGCAAAACTTCAGTCTTTCCTGACACGGCAGGGCTGATGAAAACGAAGCGCCTGCATGGGGTAAGTTTCTATATACCTTAATATAATATATGACTTTCCGCGATCCTGCCATCAAAAGAGGCTGCAGGCATCTCGCGGCACGATTGTGGGAAATCATAATGAATTTCTTTGTCTTTCTTGTAGAAGTGTTAAGTTTTTTATGTATTTTTGCAAAAAAATATACGACTATGACACAGAATCATCCGTTTTATCGTTTCTTTTTGCTTGCAATGCTGGCACTCGTGTGTATGCCTGCCGTGGCACAGAAGTATCCTTATCAGAACAGCAAGCTCACTCCCAAGGAGCGTGCCAAAGACCTTTGCGGCCGTCTGACGCTGGAGGAGAAGGTCGGGCTTATGATGCACTACTCGAAGCCAGTCGAGCGGCTCGGTGTTCCCGTCTTCCAATGGTGGAGCGAGGCTCTGCACGGCGTTGGTCGCAACGGTCATGCCACCGTTTTCCCCGTCACGATGGGCATGGCCGCGTCGTTCGACACCGTGCTTGTGGAGCGCGTCTTCACGGCCGTCAGCGACGAGGCTCGCGTTAAGCACAACCAGGCGCACCGCCTCGGGACACAAAGAGAGATGTACCACGGCCTCTCCTTCTGGACGCCGAACATCAACATCTTCCGTGACCCCAGGTGGGGCAGGGGGCAGGAGACCTACGGAGAAGACCCTTACCTGACGGCTGTGATGGGCAAGAGTGTGGTGCGAGGCCTGCAGGGGCCGACGGATGCGCCTTATCAGAAGTTGCTCGCTTGCGCCAAGCACTATGCCGTCCACAGCGGCCCCGAGTGGAGTCGTCACCGTTTCAATGCCGAGAATATCAAGCTTCGAGACTTGCACGAGACGTATCTCTATGCCTTCCGCGCCTTGGTGAAGGAGGCGAAGGTGGCCGAGGTGATGTGTGCCTACAACAGCTTCGAGGGCAAGCCCTGCTGCGGCAGCGACCGCCTCTTGCAGCAGATACTGCGCGAGGAATGGGGCTTCGACGGACTTGTCACCAGCGACTGTTGGGCGGTCGATGACTTCTGGAAGGAAGGCAGGCACGGCTACAGCGAGAGCAAGACAGCGGCGGTGAGCCAGGCGGTTCTTGCCGGGACGGATGTAGAGTGCGGCGAAACCTTCGGAAGCCTGCGAGACGGTGTCAAGGAGGGGCGCATCGACGAGGCAACCATCGACAGGAGCCTTTGCCGTCTGCTCGAGGCACGCTTCCGCTTGGGCGACTTCGACGACCCCCATCTCAACCCGTGGAACAGGATTCCCGACGAGCGCCTCTGCTGTCAGGAGTTCGCTGACTTGGCCCTCGAGGCAGCCCGAAAGAGCATCGTCCTCTTGAAGAACAACGGCATATTGCCAATGAAAGACCCTTCCCAACCTTCCCTTAAAGGGGAGGAGTCCTCTCCCTTTAAGGGAGAGATAGAGAGGGTCTTTGTCATGGGCCCCAATGCTGTCGATAGCACGATGATGTGGGGCAACTACAACGGTTTCCCTCTGCATACGATAACCCTTGCCGAGGGCATCAGGGACATCTGCCCATCTGCCAGGCTCATCCCGTGGAAGAGGGATGTGCAGCAGCAGGTAAGGGCAGCCGCAGATGCCCAGACCGTCATCTTCTGCGGAGGCATCTCGCCAAGACTTGAGGGCGAGGAGATGGAGGTCAAGGAGGAAGGCTTCAAGGGCGGCGACCGTACCATGATAGAGCTCCCGCAAGACCAGCGCGACATCCTTGCCGCATTGCACCAAGCCGGCAAGCGCGTCATCCTGGCGAACTGCTCGGGCAGTGCCATCGGGCTTGTGCCTGAACAGCAATCCTGCGATGCCATCGTGCAGGCATGGTATGGCGGACAGGCCGGCGGACAGGCTTTGGCAGAGGTCATCTTCGGTCGCTACAACCCCAGCGGCCGCCTGCCGGTGACCTTCTATCGCAATGTTGACCAACTCCCCGACTTCGAGGATTACAATATGGAAGGGCATACCTACCGCTACTTCCGTGGCGAACCGCTCTATCCTTTCGGCTACGGCCTCAGCTACAGCAGGTTCGTCTATGGCAAGCCCCGCTTCGCAAACGGCCGGTTGTCGCTTCCTGTCAGCAACAAGAGCAAGCTCGACGGTACGGAAACCGTGCTTGTATATATCAGTAAGGTAGGCGACACCGACGGCCCCATCCGCACCTTGCGAGCCTTCCAACGGGTCGAAGTTCCCGCAGGAAGTACCGAGGAGGTCAGCATTCCGCTCCCCGACAGCGCTTTCGAGTGGTGGGACGTCAAGTCTAACGCCATGCGAATCCTCCCCGGACAGTACATCATTCAGGTGGGCGACAAGCGTCTGAAAATCACAAGGTGAGGAGAACGGTAAAACACACCGTGCCGCGTTGACCAACTTAGCGTGCTGCGATGACCATCGCGGCACGGTGTGTTTGGCATCGCAGCACGGTGCGTTTTCCCTCCTCCTGTTCCTTCTCGGGAACAAACCTTCTTTTTGTGTGCTAATAAAGTGTATTAAGTGTTAAAAGACCTTAATAGACGGGCGCGTTTTGTCTATATTTCATAAAATTGTTGTACTTTTGTGACGATTTCTTTCTGCAAGGCATACTATTTTGCTACGAACAAGAGAACACATTATATATTTATTATTAATTATCAAAAATCAACTGTAATGAGAAAGATTACCTCTTTCGCCATCCTCGGCCTTATGTGGCTCGCGGGCTCGGCAGCTTTTGCGGACGATCACGGATACGTCAACGGTATCTGTACGATGCACGACGATTGCGACGAACACTTCGAGCGCCCACAGCAGGATGCGGACGGCTTCTACATGCTCTACAACGTGGGCAATGTGGAATGGATTTCGCAGCAAGTCGCTAACAACAACATCGACCTTGACTGTAAGCTGATGAACGACATCGACTTCGAGAACATCGAGAACCTGCACAGCCCTATCGGGCCTAATGACGGCAGGAAGTACAATGCCACTTTCGACGGTCAGGGACATCGCATCAAGAACATGATCATCAATCGTCCCGACACGGAGCGTCAGGGCTTCTTCGGCGACCTTCGCGGCAACCCGAACTCTCGCGGCAAGGGTACGGTCATCAAGAACCTCATCATCGACAAGAGCTGCTCCATCACAGGAGCCCTGCGCACCGGCGGTATCACAGGTACGGGTCAGAACAATGCGATGGAGATTAACATTATCAATTGCGTGAACGAGGCTTCCATTACCACCACCGCCAAGAATGCCGGCGGCATCACTGGCGGCAGCACCAGCAATCATCCCATCTGGAAGATTATCAATTGCGTCAACACAGGCACGATTACCTCTCTTGGCGATGGCGAGTCTGGCGGCATCTCTGGCTGGCTGGGCGACAACGGCTCTACCATTGTGAGGAATTGCATCAACATTGGTGAAGTAAACGGCATTGATGCCAGCGGTCGCGGTGTGTTCCGTCAGAGCAGAGATTGCGGCGTGAACTGCTATGACCTCAGCGGCAACGAGATGGCCTTCCAATATGTTGACCATGATTTCACTCCCGAGGATATCCTCAACGGTAGGGTTGCATACTCTATCAACGCTTTGGCAGGCGAGATTGTCTATTGGCAGACGCTTGGCGAGGACGAGTATCCCATGCCCTTCAGCACCAGCAAGCAGGTCTATCTGCAAGGCGAGTTGATGTGCGACGGCACTCCTATCGAGGGCGGCACCTACACCAACGACCCTGTTGAGCCCGTCCGTCCGCCTCACGAATATGATGAAGGCGACTACCATTGCATCAATTGCGGTGCCATCAGCAATGACTATTGCGAAATCGTGGACGGTTTCTATCAGCTGAACAACGAGCTGGACGTATGCTGGTTCGCTGAGTTCGTCAAGGCTGGTAACGTGGAGGTGAATGCCAAGTTGAACAGCGACCTTGACTTCACCGAATATCCCGATTTTGCTGGTATAGCAGACCGCGACCATGGCTTCAAGGGCATCTTCGACGGCGGCTTCCACACCATCAGCAACATGGACATGACTTGGCGTTATGACGAGGAATGGGTAGGCTTCATCAACTTCCTCAACGGCGGCGCAACCGTCCGCAACCTTCGCGGCGACGAAACGTGCCTCATCTACGCCCGCGGCAATGCCGGCCTAATTGGCGGCTCAACAGCTCCTGGCGACATCTTCTTGGAGAACCTCGGCTTCGAGGGCGACGTCAGCTGCACAAGGGCTGGTGCAGGCGGCATCTTGGGCTGTAACACAGGTTCGCAGGCCATCATCTACATGACCAACTGCTACTCTACTGGCTATATCTCCGGTTCTGAAGTTATGGAGAACGGTGCGTTGAGCGCATGGCTTGGCAGCGACGGTGCTGTAATCACCAATTGCTGGTCAAGCGCAACGGTAAGCGGCTATCAGAACGGAGATAAGTACTTAGCCCGTTTCAACAGCGCCACCTTCAACAACTGCTACTGCGCCGTGCCTGAAGAAGACATCGTACCCCTTCAGACAACGGTCATTCAGTACGAGGACATCGAGAGCGGCGCTCTCTGCTACAAGCTTAACGGCAACCAGGAAGAGATTGCCTGGTATCAAAACATTAACGAGGACATGTTCCCCACCTTCATGCCAGGTCACAAGCAGGTTTACGCTATTGCCGAGATGCGTTGCGACGGAACCTTCGTCGGCGACGATATCATCTATACAAACACATCGGGTTCTGTCATTCCCGACCATAAGTTTGCCGACGGCTTCTGCACAGTCTGCCATCAGCAAGACCCGGACTTCCCCTTCCTCGATGTCTTTGCCAATGCCGACCATGACATTACGGAAGGTTACACGACCAACAACTCCGGCGACGGCAGCGGCTTGGCCATCAATAATAGTGTTGCCGAGCATTGGAACATGCAGTGGTTCGAGACCTATCAGACAATCACGGGACTTGAACCTGGCATCTATCGCCTGCGTCTGCAAGGCTTGCAGCGTGTACAGGCATGGAACGACCAGAATAACAAGGGCAGCGGCAACAGCGAAGGCGAAGCATACGAGAACGGCGTGCTGAGCGAAGAGTTCGCTCCTCTGTACCACAGCAGTCAGTACTTCGCAGAAGTGAACGGCAAGAAGGTCGCCAATCGCTTCATGGATATTGCCGAAGGTCGTCAGGAACAACGTGTCAACGAAACCGAAGCTTACAATGAAGTTACTGGTATGTGGGCACCCAACTCACTGGCTGCCTGCAACAAGTACTTTGCTCGTCAGCTCTATTGGAACGAGCCGCTTTACTTTGCCATCGAGAGCGAAGAGGACACCGTCAACATCGGCGTAGATAACAGTCTTTACCTTTATGGCAACTGGACGGTATGGGACGCATGGCGCCTCGACAAGCTTGAGGCAGGCGACATTGCCCTCATCCGAGCACAGCAGGTCGCAGCCATTCAGGAAGAACTTGACGAACTTGAGCCTCAGGTTTCCCTGAAGGAAGCATACGACGAAGCAAAGGAGGCCATCGAAAATGCAAACACCCTGGAAGAGATTATGAATGCAGCCGATGTGCTGGCTCGCACGCCCAACCTCATCCGTCGAAGCCATCTTGCTTACGAGGCGTATAAAACAGCTATCGAGGCTCTTGTAGAAGAGCGTTCCAGCCGCGACGACCTCAACGGCGCAGCTACAGACCTGCTTGACAAGTATCTTGAAGAGGATGAGGAGGCAAGCGATGACCTGCCCAACGGCACGTCTCTGAATATCCTCGAAGCCCGCACCCTCAGCGAGGAAGAGCTTACCGCAGAGATTGCCTTTGCAAGGTCATTGTTTGAGAATGCCATTATGTCAAGCATCATTGCCGGTTCTGATATTAGCCATATCATCAAGAACGCAGGCTTCGACGAGGACGGCAACTTCAAGGACTGGGAAACTGAGATTACATTCCGAGGTTCGGCTGGCTCTAACTTCAGCTCAAACACAGGCTTTACTGATGTCTATCCCGTAGCCGGCACATGGAACACAGCCTTCAGCGTCTCTCAATTCATCGTAGCAGACATCCCCGACGGCATCTACGAGCTGGAGGCTCCCGCCTTCTATCGTCCTGGCGGTAATGGCGCAGGCGACCTCGAAGGCAACGACTATGTTCCTGCCGACCTCTTTATCAACGACTACTACACGCCCATTATGAACATCTATGCGGGTCGCGTGCTCTATGCCGATGCTATCAACGGCGTGAACTGCCGCTACGATTCAAGTAGCGACCCCGATGCTCCTCATAACGGCGAGACACCCGAATCCCAAGACTACGATACGGGCGACGGCTATGTTCCTGAGATGCGTCAGGCAGTCAGCTTTGCATTCGGCGGCGGTCGATATGTAAATAAGGTATATGGCATCGTTACTAATGGCGAGCTTCGTATTGGCATCCGCAACACAGGCAAGCCTTGGTATGAGAGCGGCATGACGATGTGGGGAAGGTTCAGGCTCATCTATCGTGGTCAGAGCGAGGGAGCTATTATTGCAATGATGGACAACTTTAGGTCTCGTCTTGCAGCCCTCAAATATGCCCATGATGAAAATGGACAATATGTCATGTTCTATAGCCAAAGTCATGTCGATAGGCTTGATTCTCTGATTGATGTTGCAGACAATACTCCTCTGGAGGAAAAGCTGCCCATCATCAAGATGATTAACGATGAGTTCAACACCATTCTCGACAGCTACGATGCTTACGCAGAGCTTCTGTCCTTGGGTGAGTACTGTGACGAAAAGGCAAACGATTATGCGGAAAGTGATCCTGACTTGAGTACGGCTTTCGGCGCGGCAAGTGAAGAAATTATGAACCACTACGCCACCGGCGATCTTACCGACGACGAGGCCCGCAACTATCGCGAGACAATCCTTAACAACCCGGCTCTTGGCGGCGGCTACTATGTGCAAGGAGACTTGCTCGACGCTGAAGGCAATGAGCTTGCATACGGCATCTCCAACACGGTCTATCCGATGACACTGCAGGATGACGGCACTTACGTCGCTACGGGTGTCAAGGTACAGAACCGTGCCAACCGCGATAACAACAATGCTCGTGCAGGCATCTATATTAGTCGTATGGAGGAAGTCTATAAGGCAGATCAAAGCAGACGTCGCTTTGTGACTCCCGCAAACACGACCTTCACCTTGACAAAGAACGCAGGCAATGACCTCCAGATGGTCGGCGGTGAGTTCAAGGTGACGTTCAATCCTTCTACCGGCGAGACGAAGGTTGAGGCTATCGACTACAAGTGGCACGACAAAGTCTATGTTGTAGGTTCCATCTACGATGTCAACGGCGAACAGCATCGCTGGAAGAACGACGAGATGGCTCCTCTCGCTCATCAGGGCAACGGTGTCTATGAAGGTGTCGTTACCTTCTTCCAAGACCCGAATGAGAACCTCTATCCCAACTTCACCATCTTCTCCAACCGCTCCAACGTCGGTTCTATCGAGCACTCCACTGCAGCCCGATCCGGATGGAACGAAGGCCGTTACGGCAGCGACGAGAACAAGATTATTCTTGAGAACGGTGCTACTGTGGGCGACCTGATTCGCGGCGAAGACCGCAAGTGGTACATGAATTGGGACGAGCGTTGCAAGTCCGAGGCTCTCAAGTACCGCATCGTCTTCGACATGAATAACAATACCGTTGTGACTTATTGCCTGCAAGGCGACGCCAACGGCGATGCAGCGATTGACATTGCCGATGCTGTAGCCGTATTGAACGCGATGGCAGGCAAGGAGGTTGCCGGCAATGCTGATGTGAATGGCGACGGTGTAGTTGACATTGCAGACGCTGTGGCTGTCTTGAACATCATGGCAGGCAAATAAGTTTGTAATACTTTATAGAATGGTAAGGCCCCTTGCAGCAGATGCAGGGGGCCTTTATGTTATATAATTCATCACTCATCATTCATAATTCAACTTTTCTTCGTACCTTTGCAAGGCAAATGACAAATGACAAAGGGCAAATGCTTAAAAGGATGATAGATATTGTGCTTCTGCCGATACGCAAGGAGAGGGCGCTCTTCGCGTTCCTCTTGCTGATGTCGTGCGTAGTGATACCCGTGATGTGCTATGCCACAGGGGCTTTCCCCAAGCCTTTTGTCTTTGCGCCTCCCATCTTCGACTGCTATCTTGTTGTCTTGCTGGCATACCTCCTCGGACGCATCCGCCTGTCGTGGCTCGTCTGGATAGCCAGTATCTTGCTGCTTGGCGGCGAAGTGTTCAGCATGTTGTGCTATCAGTCACCCTATTCGATGACGGTGCTTCAGCTCCTTCTGGAGACAAATGGCCGCGAGGTGACGGAGTTCCTTCGCGGTCATGGCGTAGCCGGACAGCTCGCCTTGTCAACAGCCATTACGCTGGGAGTCGCTGCCCTCTTCCTTCTCCCCTGGCGGAAAGGGGAAAAAGCCTCCCGTCGGGGAGGGTGGGCAGAGGCTGCCTTTTTCTTCCTTCTCCTCCTCTCCGCCTCTTGCCAAGGCTATTCCTACTATCGTCTCTACCAAGCCTATACGGCCGACGTGACGACGACCATTGCCGAGAACAAGTACATGCCGCTGCGCAACAGCCCCTTCATCCGCTTCTGCTACGGCCATGCCCTCAATGTGGTGAGCACGAAGGAACTGGGGAAACTCGTGAAGACCGTTGAGAAGACGGAGGTTGACAGCTGTTCCTTCCGAAGCCCCATCATCGTGCTGCTCATCGGCGAGTCGTACAACAAATACCATTCCCCGCTTTACAATCCCGATGCACGGCAGACGACGCCCAACCTCTGCCGCTTGAAGGAGCAGGGCAACCTCATTGTCTATGACGACGCCCTCTCGCCCTACAACGTCACAAGCAAGACCTTCCGCCACATGTTCTCAACGTACTATCCCGGCTGCGGGCGCGAATGGGTGGATTGCACGCTCTTCCCCGCCGTCTTCCGAAAGGCAGGCTACCGCGTGTGGTTCATCACCAACCAGTTTGCCGGAGAGGAGAACAACAAGGACCATCACGACCATGCAGGTGGCACCATCTTCAATCAGAGGGAGTTGAGGCAGTTGCAGTTCGACCACATGAACACGGAGGCCACCCGGTATGACATGGAGCTCCTTGCCCAGTTGCCGCCTGCCGACACCCTTGCCGCACAGCCGTCCCTGCTCATC
>Ga0310694_10005669_pt1 | contig 11909 bp, 10 predicted proteins | sample 174DNAGHGhighgp2_FD_203884 | JGI IMG/M metagenome (GOLD analysis project Ga0310694, IMG submission 203884) | Sheep rumen microbial communities from Palmerston North, Manawatu-Wanganui, New Zealand - 1742 DNA GHGhigh gp2 (v2) (version 2) | ecosystem: Host-associated > Mammals > Digestive system...
TCGCGCGATCGACGCGGCCTTCCGAGAGACCTTCCTGGAGCTGTTCGGCGGCGGCAAGGCGGCGCTGGTGCTGGAGGACGAGGAACATGTGCTCGACTGCGGCATTGATATCAAGGTGCAGCCGCCCGGCAAGGCGCTGTCCACCATCAGTCTGATGTCCGGCGGCGAGATGGCCTTTGTCGCCATCGCGCTCTATTTTGCGATCTTGAAGGTACGTCCGACGCCGTTTTGTGTCATGGATGAGATCGAGGCCGCCCTGGACGAGGCGAATGTCAGCCGTTATGCCTCCTATATGCGCCGGATGTCCGACAAGACACAGTTTCTGGTCATTACGCATCGGCGCGGCACCATGGAGGAGGCCGATATGCTCTACGGTGTCACCATGCAGGAAAAAGGTGTTTCCACCGTCCTCCAGCTTGATCTGGAGGCGGCGCAAAAGACGATAGAGGAGTAAGGAAATGGGATTTTTTGATAAAATGTTCGCCGGTCTGACCAAGACCCGCCGGAACATGGAGGAACTGGAGGAGCTGTTCCAGAACTACGCTCCTGACAAGGAGTCGTTCTACGAAGATCTGGAGGAGCTGCTGGTGCTCTCCGACGTGGGCGCGGCCACGGCAGAGCGAGTGGTCTACCTCATGCGCCGCAAAACCTGGGAGGATCGCTTCCGCCGGGGCGACGAGGCCAGACGGGGACTCATCCAGGTGCTCACAGGTCTGTTGAACGTGGGAGAGTCGGAGCTGAAGCTGAACACGAAGCCCTCGGTGATTTTGATGGTCGGCGTCAACGGCGTCGGCAAAACCACCACCATCGGCAAGCTTGCCCACCAGCTCAAGCAGCAGGGAAAAAAGGTCATGCTTGTTGCGGGCGACACCTTCCGCGCGGCGGCGGCGGAGCAGCTTGGCATCTGGGCAGAGCGCGCCGGGACGGATATCGTGCGCCACGAGGAGGGGAGCGACCCGGCCTCGGTCGTGTTCGATGGGCTGAGCGCGGCCAAGGCCAGAGGCAGTGATGTGGTCATCATCGACACCGCCGGGCGGCTGCACAACAAGGCCAATCTGATGAACGAGCTGGCGAAGATCCGCCGCATCATCGACCGTGAGCTGCCCGAGGCGGACGTGGAGACCCTTATGGTGCTCGACGCCACCACCGGGCAGAACGGCCTGATCCAGGCGCAGCAGTTTTTGGAGACAGCCGGCATCACCGGCATTGTCCTGACCAAGCTCGACGGCACGGCCAAGGGCGGCATCGTCTTTGCCATTGCAAACGAGCTGAAGCTGCCGGTCAAGTTTGTCGGCGTCGGCGAGGGGATCGACGATCTGATTCCTTTCAACGCGGAGAACTTTGTTACCGCGCTCTTTAAGACGAAGTGAAAGGGGAGTGCCGCAAGTGCCATTGACCAGTAAACAGCGCGCCCAACTGCGCGGTCTTGCCGCCGAGCAGGACACCATCGTACAGGTGGGCAAGGGCGGCGTCACGGAGAACGTGATCGCCTCGGTCGCCGCCGCGCTCAAGGCGCGGGAGCTTATCAAGGGGCGGGTGCTGGAAAACTCCATGCTCACCGCGCGGGAAGCCTGTGACGCGCTCTGCGAAGCCTGCCAGTGCGAAGCCGTGCAGGTGATCGGCACGAAGTTTGTCCTGTACAAGCGCAACAACAAGGAACCAAAAATCGTTCTGGTGAAGGATAAAAAGCGGGCATGAAGATCGTTCTCTATGGCGGAAGCTTCAATCCGCCGCATTTGGGCCACCATGAAGCGGCCTTCACGGTTTACGAGGAGCTGAAACCGGATATCTTTTATATCATGCCGGACAACATCCCGCCCCACAAGGAACTGGAGGACGGCTGTCCCACGGCGCTTCAGCGCCTGGAGCTGTGCCGCCTGGCTTTCGGGGATATCCCGGGCGTGATCGTCTCGGACCTGGAGATTCAGCGCGATGGCAGGAGCTACACGGCGGATACCGTTCACACCTTGCGCGAGCAGTACCCGCAGGACGAGCTGTATCTTGTCATGGGAACGGATATGCTCCTGTGCTTTGAGGACTGGTATCAGGCGGAGTACCTGATGGAGCAGTGCGTCCTGACGGTGCTGGCGCGGGAGGATCACCAGGAGGCGGCGCTGGAGGAAAAGGCCGCCGCGCTCGAGGCGCAGTACGGTGCGCGGGTGCGTCTCATCGGCAACACGCCGCTGGAGATGAGCTCAAGCGAGATTCGCGAGCGTCTCCCCCTGCGTCTGCGCTCGGGGCTGCTCAGCGACGCGGTGTACAGCGAGATCATCCGCTGCGGCTACTACGACGCGCTGCCGGAGCTGAGCTGGCTGCGCGAAAAAGCTTATGCCTTCCTCGACCCCCACCGTATCGCGCACGTCGTCGGCTGCGAGAGCGAGGCGGTCATGCTGGCCAAGACCTGGGGCGAGGATCCCGACACGGCCGCCACGGCTGGCATCCTGCACGATATCACGAAAAAAAACCGTGGGGAAGAGCAGTTGAAACTCTGCGAAAAATATGGTATTGTGTACGATGAGGCAGAGGCGCGCAATACCTCCATTCTCCACGCGCGCACAGGCGCCGCGATGGCGAGGGAGCTGTTCCATGTCTCGGATGAAATCTATTCCGCCATCCGCTGGCACACCACCGGTCGGCCGGATATGTCCACCCTGGAAAAGATCCTCTACCTTGCCGATTTTATCGAGCCGACGCGGGATTTCCCCGGTCTCAGTGAGCTGCGGGAACTCTCCTATAAGGATTTGAACGCCGCTATGGCGCTGGCTCTGTCCATGAGCATGGGCGACCTGCGGCGGCGTGAAAAGGAAATATACAAGGATACAATGGACGCATACCGTTGGTATTGCGAGGAACACGAGTAAGGAGGAACCGTCCATGACACTATCACCCGAACAGATGGCCGCTATCGCCGCAACTGCCCTGGAGGATAAGAAGGCCAAAGACGTGAAGATCCTGAAGACTGCGGAGCAGACTGTGCTGGCCGATTACTTTGTCATTTGCAGCGGCAGTACGGCGCCGCACATCAAGGCTCTGGTGGACGAGGTGGACAAGCGCCTGTCCGAGGCGGGCGAGCCGCCTATCCGCCGTGAGGGTCTGCGCTCGGATATCTGGGTGCTGATGGACTTCGGCAGCGTGATCGTACACGTCTTCACCGAGGAAGCCCGGCGCTTCTACAACCTGGAGCGTCTCTGGAGCGATTCGGAGGAGGTGGCTCTCTCATCCCTGCCCAGCCCCTGATTACAGGGGCATACGGACAACTACTATTCAGATGAGAGGAACTGATTTTTCATGAGATACGATTTCACCGCCATTGAGAAAAAATGGCAGGATAAATGGGAAGAAGTCAAACCCTACGCGGCCGTGACGGGCGATCCGCGCCCCAAGTTTTACGGACTGATCGAGTTCCCGTATCCCAGCGCGGCGGGACTGCATGTGGGGCACCCGCGCCCGTTCACGGCGATTGATATTGTCACGCGCAAAAAGCGCATGGACGGCTATAACGTTCTCTTCCCGATCGGGTACGACGCCTTCGGCCTGCCCACGGAGAACTTCGCCATCAAGAACCATATTCACCCCGCCATCGTCACGAAGCAGAACATCGCAAACTTCACCCGTCAGCTCAAAATGCTCGGCTACGGCTTTGACTGGGATCGCGTCGTCGATACCACCGACCCGAAGTATTATAAGTGGACGCAGTGGATTTTCCTGCAGATGTTCAAGAAGGGGCTGGCTTACAAGACCACCATGCCCATCAACTGGTGCCCGAGCTGTAAAATCGGCCTGGCCAACGAGGAAGTCGTGGAAGGCGTGTGCGAGCGCTGCGGTTCTCCGGTCGTGCGCAAGGAAAAGAGCCAGTGGATGCTGCGTATCACCCAGTACGCCGACCGTCTGATCGACGACCTGGATGATCTGGACTTCATCGAGCGCGTCAAGGTGCAGCAGAAAAACTGGATCGGCCGCTCCACAGGCTGCGAGGTCACGTTCAAGACCAACACGCCCGACGCCATCACCGTCTACACCACCCGCGCCGACACGCTCTTCGGCGTGAGCTATGTGGTCATCTCCCCGGAGCATCCGCTGCTCGAGACGTGGAAGGATCGGATTTCCAACTGGGACGAGGTGCAGGCTTACCGTGAGGCGGCTTCCCGCAAGTCCGATTTTGAGCGCGGCGAGCTGAACAAGGACAAGACCGGCGTGCAGCTCAAGGGCATCGAGGTGACAAACCCCGCGAGCGGCGCGATTGTCCCGATGTTTGTCTCCGACTATGTTCTCATGGGCTATGGCACCGGTATCGTCATGGGCGTACCCGGCCACGATCAGCGCGACTGGGAGTTTGCTACCAAGTTCGGCCTGCCCATCGTTGAGGTGGTCAGCGGCGGCGATATCACGAAGGAAGCCTTCGTCGCCAAGGACGACAGCGCCATCATGGTCAATTCCGGCTTCCTCAACGGCATGACCGTGAAGGAAGCCATCCCCGCCATGAAGAAGTATGCCGTTGAGCAGGGCTGGGGCAAGGAAAAGGTCAACTACAAGCTGCGCGACTGGGTCTTTACCCGTCAGCGCTACTGGGGCGAGCCGATCCCCCTGGTCAACTGCCCGACATGCGGCTGGGTACCCATCCCGGAGAGCGAGCTGCCTCTGGTTCTCCCGCAGGTGGACAGCTACGAGCCGACCGACGACGGCGAATCGCCCCTGAGCAAGATGACCGACTGGGTCAACACCACCTGCCCCTGCTGCGGCGGTCCCGCCAAGCGCGAGACTGACACCATGCCCAACTGGGCCGGCTCCTGCTGGTACTACCTGCGCTATATGGATCCACACAACGACGAGGCGCCCTTCTCCAAGGAAGCCGAGGAATACTGGGGTCCCGTGGACTGGTACAACGGCGGCATGGAGCACACCACGCTCCACTTGCTCTACTCCCGTTTCTGGCACAAGTTTCTGTATGATATCGGCGTTGTCCACACGAAGGAACCCTATGCCAAGCGCACCTCCCACGGCATGATCCTGGGGCAGAACCCCCATTATGTCGGCAACGTCAGCACCGAGGAGGAAAAACAGGCGCTGATCGAAAAGTACGGCAGCCAGGCGCTGCGCTCCTCGGTCAAGATGTCCAAGTCCCTCGGCAATGTTGTCAATCCCGACGACGTGGTGAAAGCCTACGGCGCGGACACCATGCGCGTGTATATCATGTTCATTGGCGACTTTGAAAAGACCGCCACCTGGTCGGACGAGGCCGTCAAGGGTTCCAAGCGCTTTCTGGATCGCTGCTGGAACCTGATGGAGTTGGCAAAGGACGATTACGCGATTTCTTCCGCCAACGAGGCCGTGATCCACCGCACCATCAAGAAGGTAGGGGAGGACATCGAGACCCTCAAAATGAACACGGCCATCGCCGCGCTCATGACCATGGTCAACGAGTTCTACACCAACGGCTGCACCAAGGGCGACCTCAGGAACCTGGTGCTGCTGCTCTCTCCCTTCGCCCCGCACATTGCCGAGGAGATGTGGGAGCAGCTCGGCTTTGCCGCTGAGACCGGCAAGATGGCCATGCAGAACCCCTGGCCGGTATACGACGAGAAGAAAATGGTGGAGGCCGTGCGGGAGATGGCCGTTCAGGTCAACGGCAAGCTCCGCGCGACAATCAAAGTCCCCACCGATTCCGAGGATCAGACGGTCATCGACGCGGCGCTCGCCGAGGACAAGGTGCAGCGCCAGATACAGGGCATGAACCTTGTGAAAACCATTGTTGTCAAAAACAAGCTGGTGAATTTAATTGTGAAACCGGCAAAGTAAAGGTTGACAAGCGGCGTGGAAACAGGTATAATACTATCCGTTCAAAAAGCCAATTTATTGGCCCTTTAAGCGTCTTTGTGCGTTTTTGGAGGGAGGGAAATACATGTCTGAAATCTACGTCAAAGAGAATGAGTCTCTGGACAACGCTCTGAAGCGTTTCAAGCGCAGCTGCGCGAAGTCTGGCGTTCTGGCCGATCTGAGAAAGAAGGAGTACTATCAGAGCCCCAGCGTCAAGCGCCGCAAGAAGTCTGAGGCCGCGCGCAAGAATAAGAACAAACGCTACTACTGATTCTTTATGATTCCAAGGCTGAGGCTTTCAGCGTGGAAGAAAACGAAAACACAGCGGTTCCCGTCCACCTGCGGGAATAGCTGTGTTTTCGTTTTTTATGTCGGCGCTGCCCGGCCCACTTCTATTTGAAGTGAATAAACTATCAATAATCATTCAAAAACCAAGAGTCCAATGGCAAGATCAGACTTTTGTCAACGTTTCGCCTTACTGAAAAAAATTTTCACTCTCCTTGTTACTTTCTGTTGACCTTCCAGTCAGAATTTGATATCATTACATAAAATGAGTCGAAAATCGTCTTTTACACTTTCACACTCTGCTATGGATTCCAAATTCACTACATGATAACGGGAGGCTTCACGGATGCGTTCCTTTTCATCTGCCCTTCTTCAAAATACCGTTGTATCCTCGCGAAAATCCCTCAAGCTGAGCCTGGCTAAGCTGTCTGCCGCGACCGGGATCAGCCGCAGTGTTCTCAGCGCCATCGAGCGCGGAGAGGCCGTGCCCAGTATCCCTCAGCTTGACGCGCTGGCTGCCGTGCTGAACTTTGACCCCGCCTCGCTCTATGTGGAGCAGAGCGGCACGGAGGAGACTGTCGAGCGTCGCTGCCGCATCGCCGTGGCCGGGACGGGGTATGTCGGGCTGTCCCTTGCGGTGCTGCTGGCGCAGCACCATGACGTGACGGCTGTCACCACGACGCCGTCGAAGGCGGAGGCCATCAACAGCTTCCGTTCGCCCATCCAGGACGATTATATTGAAAAATATCTCTCAGAGGCCGAAAAGGGCGAGCGGGAGCTGCACCTGACCGCCACGACCGACGGAGCCGCAGCCTACAGGGACGCGGACTTTATTGTCCTCGGCGTTCCGACCAACTACGACCCGCGCACCAATTTCTTTGACTGCTCCGCTGTAGAGAGCGTTCTGGAACTGGTCAAAACGGTGACGGCCGACCGCGCGGACAAGCCCGCCGTCGTCATCAAGTCCACCGTCCCGGTGGGCTATACGCGCCAGATCCGCGAGCGCATGGGGATGGACAATATCCTCTTCAGCCCGGAATTTCTGCGGGAATCCAAGGCGCTCTACGATAATCTCTATCCCAGCCGCATCATTGTCGGCTGTGAGGAGGATACTGCGCGGCAGGCGCGTGTTTTTGCCTCGCTGCTGCGTCAGGGGGCGATCAAGAACCCCGTTGAAACCCTGTTCATGGGCACGACCGAGGCGGAGGCCACCAAGCTTTTTGTCAACACCTACCTCGCTCTGCGCGTGAGCTATTTCAACGAGCTGGATACCTATGCCGAAATCAAGGGTTTGGATACCGCCGCGATCATCAAGGGCGTCTGCCTCGATCCGCGTGTCGGCGACTTCTATAACAACCCCTCCTTCGGCTACGGCGGTTACTGTCTGCCGAAGGATACCAAGCAGCTTCTGGCCAACTATCGGGATGTCCCGCAGAACCTGATCCACGCCATTGTGGAGTCCAACCGTACCCGCAAGGATTATATCGCCGACCGCGTTCTCGAGATCGCGGGCACCTACGGCAACAGCGAGGAGTACTCCGCTGCAAAGGAGAACCGCCAGCAGGGGATCGTTGTCGGCGTCTATCGCCTGACGATGAAATCCAATTCCGACAACTTCCGCCAGTCCTCCATCCAGGGCGTGATGAAGCGCATCAAGGCCAAGGGAGCCGAGGTCGTGATCTACGAGCCGACGCTGGAGAACGGCACGACCTTCTTTGGCAGCAAGGTCGTGAACAATCTCGGCCGCTTCAAGAAGTTGTGCGGCTGCATTATCGCTAACCGCTACGACCCGGCGCTGGACGATGTGAAGGACAAAGTCTATACGCGCGACCTGTTCCGGAGGGATTGACGATGGGAAAACAGCCTGTTGCATTAAACAACAAAACGATCCTTGTCACCGGCTCCCCCGGCTTCATCGGGAGCTATCTGGTTCGCCGTCTGCTCCGTGAGCTTACGGGCGGCACGGTCATCAGCCTCGACAACATGAACGACTACTACGATCCCCGCCTCAAGGAGTACCGTCTCGCGCAGCTCGAGCGGGAAGCGGCCTCCTCGCCGGTCAGGCATGTGTTCATCAAAGGCTCAATTGCGGACAAAGCGCTTGTCAACGACCTGTTTGAGACCTACCGTCCCGCCGTGGTGGTGAACCTGGCCGCCCAGGCCGGGGTGCGTTACAGCATCGACCATCCGGATGTGTACATTGAAGCCAATATCATCGGCTTTTACAATCTTCTGGAGGCTTGCCGTCACTATCCGGTCGAGCATCTGGTGTACGCCTCCTCCTCCTCGGTCTACGGCGGCAACAAGAAGGTACCCTTCAGCACCGAGGACAAGGTGGACAACCCGGTTTCCCTCTACGCGGCCACGAAAAAGAGCGACGAGCTTTTAGCGCACAGCTATTCCAAGCTCTACAACATTCCGTCCACCGGCCTGCGCTTCTTCACGGTCTACGGCCCGGCCGGGCGGCCGGATATGTTCTACTATTCGGCCACGAACAAGCTTGCCGCCGGGAAGACGATTCAGATTTTCAATTACGGCAACTGCAAGCGCGATTTTACTTATATCGACGACATTGTGGAGGGCATCCTGCGCGTGATGAAAGGCGCGCCGGAGAAGGCGGTCGGGGAAGACGGCCTGCCGCTGCCGCCCTATGCCGTCTACAACATCGGCGGCGGGCAGCCGGAGAACCTGCTGGACTTTGTCTCCACCCTGCAGGAGGAGCTGGTTTCTGCCGGAGTGCTTCCGCCGGACTACGATTTTGAAGCGCATCGGGAGCTGGTGGGCATGCAGCCGGGCGACGTGCCGGTGACGTATGCTGACAGCGAGGCGCTCGAGCGCGATTATGGTTTTGTCCCAAGAATTACGATACGAGAAGGGCTGCGCCGTTTCTCCCGGTGGTATAAGGAGTACCACATCGACGGCCGCGGTTGAGAGAAAGGCTGGGGAATCCATGAGAACGACGACCGATAGTCGCTGGATGAAGCATTGGGATTTTATATTGATTGATCTTGCCTGTATGTTCCTTTGCGCGCTGATCGGTACGCAACTGGCGCACGGGCTGCACAATCCTATCCCGGATGCTTCGTCCCGGTTTCGGATTCTCGTGCTGATGGGTGCGCAGGTCTTTGTGATAGCGTTTTTTGAGAATTATGACCGTATCGTTCGCCGCACGCTGATGGAAGAATGGCTGGCCGTTCTCAAGTTTACGGGCGCAACGACCGTTGCTGTGCTGGCCTTCCTGTTTGTCTATCACGCATCCCAGAGCGTCTCACGTCTGGAGTATGGGTTCACCATCGTGCTGTATATCGTTGTGGATGTCCTGGCACGGCAGCGCAACAAGCGGCGGATCCTTGCCGGCAGCCACGACGGAGCGGATAAACGCACGCTGGTGCTCATCACCTCGTCGGAGCTGGTGCAGGAAGCCATGCGTAAGCTGTATGACCGCTCAACGGTGCGCGGCTTCGATGTGACGGGGATTGTCCTCATGGATCAGGACGCTGACCCGGAGCTGTTCTCCGATTTCAAGGTGCCCGTCTATACGATCGGCGAGGAGGCCATACAGTTTATCTGTCACAACCATGTTGACGAGGTGTTCATCCTTCAGACGGACAATATGATCTTCCCCCGGCGGATTCTCGATACCATGATGGAAATGGGGATCGTCATCAGTTATTCCAACACCCTCATGGAGCAGTATACGGAGTATCACCGCCTGGGGCAGTTCGATGTGGTGACGACAAGTGTGCGCTCCGTCTCGGCCGGTGAGCTGCTGCTCAAGCGTCTGCTGGACATTCTGGGCGGCATGGTAGGCTGCCTGCTGACAGGGATCATCTTCCTCTTCATTGCGCCGATCATCTACAAGCAGTCCCCGGGGCCGATTTTCTTCGCGCAGGAGCGCGTGGGGCAAAACGGCAAGCTTTTCAAGATGTACAAGTTCCGCAGCATGTACATGGACGCGGAAAAGCACAAGGCCGAGTTGATGGACAAAAACCGCATCCACGACGGACTGATGTTCAAAATGGACGACGATCCTCGCATCATTGGCAGCGAAAAGAAAGATAAAAACGGAAAACCGGCCGGAATCGGCAACTTCATCCGAAATACGAGCCTGGATGAGTTTCCGCAGTTTTTCAACGTGCTCAAGGGGGACATGAGCCTCGTCGGCACCCGACCGCCCACGAAGGACGAGTGGGCGAAATATAACCTCCATCACCGCATCCGCATGAGCGCCAAGCCCGGCATCACCGGGATGTGGCAGGTCAGCGGCCGCAGCAAGATCACCGATTTCGACCAGGTCGTCGCGCTCGACCGCTATTACATCGAGCACTGGTCACTCGGCCTGGATCTCAAGATCCTGTTCAAAACCGTTCTCGCCGTAATCAAGCACGACGGCGCGTTGTAATCATTTATTTTGTATTGAATTGGGAGAAGACTATGAACATTATCCTTCTGTCGGGCGGTTCCGGAACCCGTCTTTGGCCGCTTTCCAACGAGGTGCGCTCCAAGCAGTTCCTGAAAATTTTCAAGACCGAGGACGGCGCACGGGAGAGCATGATCCAGCGGATGTACCGCATGATCAAAGAGGTGGATCCGGACGCTACCGTCACCGTCGCAACCTCGCAGAATCAGATCGCCTCCATCCACAATCAGCTGGGCGGCGGCGTGAGCATCAGCATTGAGCCGTGCCGGAGAGATACCTTCCCGGCCATTGCCTTGGCCACGTCCTTTCTGAGAAAGAACGGTGTTGCGGCGGATGATACGGTGGTCGTCTGCCCGGTTGACCCCTTTGTCAACCGCGACTATTTTGAATGCCTCAAGCGCCTCTCCGATACCGCTCAAAGCGGCGACAGCAATCTGACCCTCATGGGCATCGAGCCGACCTTTCCTTCCCCGAAATACGGCTACATCATCCCCTGCACGGCGGAGGAGATTTCCCGGGTAAAGGAGTTTAAGGAGAAGCCCGATACCGAGACGGCGAGGGAGTATATCCGGCAGGGGGCGCTGTGGAACGGCGGCATTTTTGCCTATCGGCTCAGCTATGTTCTGGATATCGCCGAGGCGCGGTTTGGCACCAGCGACTATGACGAGCTGTTCTCTCATTATGACGAGCTGGAGAAAATATCCTTCGACTACGCCGTTGTAGAGCGGGAGAAGGCGATCCGCGTGATCCGCTTCCACGGCGAGTGGAAGGATCTGGGCACCTGGAACACGCTGCCCGATGCCATGTCCGATGAGACCTCCGGCAATTCCACCGCCGTGGAGTGCGAGAACACCCATGTTATCAACGAGCTTTCCATCCCGCTGATCGCTATGGGCATTCGGAACGCTGTGATCGTGGCCACGCCGGACGGTATTCTGGTGGCGGACAAGGACACCAGCTCCAAGCTCAAGAATTATGCCGCCGAGGTGGCTACGCGCCCCATGTACGAGGAGCGCATCTGGGGCGAATACAAGGTGCTGGATTACGAGGTCGATAAGGACGGAGAGAGTTCACTGACCAAGGAGCTTATCATCCGCCCGGGCAAGAGCCTTTCTTATCAGGCGCACCACCGCCGTTCGGAGATCTGGACGGTTGTCAAGGGCAGGGGACAGTTTGTCCTCGACGGGGAGCTTCGCGAGGTCGGGCGCGGCGAGAGTCTCTTTATTGACAAGGGCAAAAAGCACTCCATCCGCGCGCTGACGCTAATGCATATCATCGAGGTTCAGGTCGGCGACGAGCTGGTAGAGGATGATATTGAGCGCTTCCCCTATGAGTGGGAATAAGGAAAGGGCGGGGCAAATAGAAATGAACGATCCGAAGCTTATGCGGG
>Ga0310694_10005670_pt1 | contig 11906 bp, 7 predicted proteins | sample 174DNAGHGhighgp2_FD_203884 | JGI IMG/M metagenome (GOLD analysis project Ga0310694, IMG submission 203884) | Sheep rumen microbial communities from Palmerston North, Manawatu-Wanganui, New Zealand - 1742 DNA GHGhigh gp2 (v2) (version 2) | ecosystem: Host-associated > Mammals > Digestive system >...
TTCGGCAATTGTTTATTTTCTTTTCAATGTTGCATGGGAAACGTTTGAAAACATCAATTTGATTCCTGGATTGCTTGCTGTGGGAACAGTTGCCGTCCCAATTTCTGCACTGATATTCTTCTTTGAGGTGAACGCACGGCGAAATATTTCACTTTACGTTGTAATTAGAATGGTGTTGCTTGGTGGAATCGCATCGTTACTGTTCTCCCTGCTTTTGTTCAATCTGCCGCTTTCAAAAGTGAAGTTTCTTGGTGCTTCTGTGGCTGGGCTCATAGAAGAACCTGGAAAACTGCTGGCTTTAGTGTTTATTGCACGGTCGGCAAAATACAAATACAAGATAAACGGACTTTTGCTAGGTGCTGCAGTTGGAACGGGATTCGCAATATTTGAGTCGATGGGATATGCTTTTCGCGCATTGCTAATCTCTCAAAACAAGGATTTTATGACAGACATAATAGTACTAAGAGGCGTCCTCTCTCCTTTCGCGCATATTGCTTGGACGGCAATAGCTGGAGCGGCTCTTTGGCGGGTAAAAGGGGAGCGCCCCTTTTCATTTAATATGGTGTACGATGGGCGCTTCTGGCATCTGTTTCTTATTCCAGTCGTTTTGCACATGTTATGGAATACTGACTTTACTCTTCCATATCATCTTAAAGAGATTTCCCTTGGTGTGGCGGCATGGATTGTGATACTCGCTCTAATTCAGGAAGGTCTCAAGGAGATTAGATTAGAGAAAGTGGCTATCGTAGAACTTGCAAAGAAGCTAAGCCCAACTGATGTCGATGCGGCGGATTGCACCGTGCGGCGGCGTGAAGCGGCGGGGGACTGGGCGTGACGTGATCCAAAGTCCGTCAAGCTGATATGATGAGAAAGCCTCTCCATTGAATCCGACGAGGTGATCCGCACCTTCGGCGGCTGGCGGCGTGAGGGAAATGAAAAGCGGCGTGGATTGCTGTTCAAGGCATTCGACGGGAAGCGGACTGTTTGCGAGAAACTCCAAATTCTCCGGTGTATTCTCCGGCGAGGCTACGGCGCGGACTACGCCAAGGTCTGCAAGTTGCGCCAGCGCTGCGCGGTTGAATGCGTAGAGGGTCCAGTCGGCAGTCACGTCCGTGACGCCTGCCTGACGTAGGATCCGCAGCGTTGCGAGGTCACTCGCCTCCCAGCGCGTGTAACCAGCGCGGATGAGGTGCTTCACGGCGGTGCGCAATGAGTTGACGTCGCGTTCATGCGTGAACACAGGTAGGGCGAGACGCAGCGGCAGGTTAGCGAATGGAACAAGCGCGGACTCTGCCTCACGGCCTGCGATGTGTCCAATGAAAACTACAATTTCGCCGTAGCGCGTGGTGTCGTTTGGTAGGGATTGGTCGATGCGCTGTTTTAGGACGTATGGAGGGACGGGCTTTTGCGCATCGATGGCCGAAGGAACGTGTTCAAGCGCATCCATGACGGACGCGATTTTATGTTCGCGGTCGTCTGTGCGGATTGCGTCAAGACGTTCAATCAGTTGCCGACGGGCTTCATTCATTATCGATGCGGGAGCGAAAAGGTGGTCCGGATCGACAAGCGTGAGATTTCCAAGCGACCAGTTCGTCCCACCCATGCGGGCAAGGGCCTTCGTAACTGCGGCGGCGGTGCCGTCAGGATGTTTGGCTGGGGTTAGGTCGGCATCAAGGTGTACGTCGGCTTTCCCTGCCGCCAGCGTGACGCCGTTCGGGGCAAGCGTGGCCGTGACGTCAACGGGCGTGCCGGCGTTCACGTCTGATGGACGGAAGGATGGCACGGGGAAGCGGCGCTTGATCTCGTTTGAGGCTGAGCAATAGACGGTTGCGCCGTCGAGCGGTGGAAGCTCTGCGAGGCGGTCTTCTGGGATCAGCACTTCGACGTCCGATCCGGCGGGAGTCTCGAAAATCGTTGTGCGAGAAATCGCGATTCGCATTTCGGATATGCCGAAACCGAAAGGTTTGCCGCCGGTGACGCCGAACTGGAGACCGTCGTGTCGTTCGATTGCGCGGTTGGTGTGGAAGCGCAGCCAGGAACGACCTTCGCGGTCTTTGGTGATACGCTTGACAGTGCCAACAGGCGTACCGAGGTGTCCGAGCGAAGTCGGGTCTATTGGGTCGTCTGCTTTGCCGTGAATGTAGAGAGAGGTCGTGCGGCGGGAGAATACCGTCTCGAGGTCTTCTCGCGTCGTGGTGACGGGAGCGCCGTCGAGCAACTGGCGGTAATGGCTTGTGACGGATGCTACGTACAGCGCGGACTTCATGCGTCCCTCGATTTTGAGCGAGGCGACGCCAGCGTCCTTGAGTCCTTCGAGGCAGTCGTCGAGCCGCAAGTCGCGCATGGAGAAGGGGAGCGTCTTAGCGCCGGTGGAGTCTGTGTACGGCAGACGGCAGCAGTAGGCGCACTTGCCGCGGTTTCCGCTGCGGTTCTTCTCCATTGCCGAGAAAAGGCAGAGTCCGGAAACCGAGTAGCATAGTGCGCCATGCACGAACACTTCCGTCTCGATCCCGGCACGTTTGGATATGGAGCGGATTTCCTCCAGCGACAGTTCCCTTGCGAGCACTACTCGAGTGAAGCCGAGTTCCTTCATGGCGAGTACGCCCTCGAGGTTGTGGGCGACGAGCTGCGTGGAAGCGTGCAGGGCGAGCGAGGGGAAAAACGAGCGGATGATGCGGGCGACTCCGAGGTCCTGTACGATCAGTCCGTCGGGCTGCAATTCGTTGAGGATTGCAAGTCGTTCCACGGCTGCGGGAAGGTCGGCGTCGTCGATGACGGTGTTGAAGGTGACGTAAACCTTGCGTCCGCGCGGCTTTGCGTACGCAATGAGCTGGCGAAGTTGCTCCGGCGAGAGATTCACCGCCTCGGCGCGCGCGGAGAATGCGTCAAGGCCAAGATACACTGCGTCCGCCCCAGCCTGAAACGCGGCCAACGCGATCTCAAATGATCCGGCAGGTGACAGAAGCTCGACGTCATGGGAATATTTCATATTCATTCCCTTAATGAAATTGGGAAATGGTCGGAGCGGAGGGATTTGAACCCTCGGCCTTTTGGTCCCGAACCAAACGCGCTACCAGACTGCGCTACGCTCCGAGCGGAAAACGGGAAATAGTATATACTTTTTCCGCGCAAAAGTCAATGGTCAAACTTACGTAAAAGTTCGGCATTTGAGGTGAACGTCATTACGGGACGTCCGCGGGGGCTGACATACGGCATCCGCGTACGCGCAAGTTCCTCGACTAGTTGCGTGGCGGCTTTTGGCGCAAGCTGCAACGATGCGCGGGAATAGGACCGAGCCACGCTCTTGGCGACAAGTTCGTCACGCCAGCGCGTACCGCCTCGCTGCGCTCCGGCCTCAGCTATGTCCGAGGCGATGGAAGCCAATAGCTCTGGAACGGGATAGCCGTCAAGCAGCGATGGTACTGAATCGACTTTCCACGTGTCGCGGCCGAATTCCTCGACGGCGAATCCTATGGCCTGCAGCTCTTTCAGGAAATTCCTTATGCGGGCGGATTCCGTCGGCGGGAGCGTTACCGTCTCCGGGATCAACAGCGGCTGCGTCAGCGCTTCGTGCGCATCGATCAGTTTTTCGTATGCAATGCGCTCTCGTGCGGCGCGTGGGTTGAGGGTCACAAGCCCCGCATCAGTTTCAAGAAGTACCCAGCCGGATGCGGTCTGTGCTAGGAACTTGAACCAGCGCCAAGGGCCAGTGGTCGTCTGGAGCGGCGGATCATCTGCCGGAATGGGCGCAACGGAGGTTCCCGTTTCGGGAGGTAATTCCGTTTCGGGAGGGTCGCACTTCATGGCGGCCGTGGACGATGGCGCAGCAGGATGAGGAAGCGATGGTTGGAAGGGGACGGAAAAGGGCTGCGGCACGGACACTGGCGATTCCGGTGCGGGAATGTCGCGTTTCAACACGGTCGGCTCATTTTCGCCTCTCTGCGGCGTGAATGCGGCGAGGATCGCATCACGCACATCTGCCGAGCGGCGGAAGCGTACTTCGCGTTTCGAGGGGTGTACGTTTACATCCACCTGCTCCGGCGGAAGGTCTATGAAAAGTACGAGAGCCGGACGGACGTCGGTGCGCTGTCGGGGATAGGCTTCGCGAAGGGCGTAGGTGATGGACGCGGCGGTGGCGGGGCGTCCGTTCACGAATACGAACTGGTCTCGGCGCAACGTGGAGCCGTGGTCAGGACGCTCTGCATAGCCGTGTATGCGAACACCGTTGACGTCGGACGCAATTGGCACGAGCGATTCCGCAAAGGATGCGCCGAAGAGGTCGCGTACGCGCTCCTCAAGGGTTGCTCCAGGCGGGAAGCGGTAGATTTCGCGTCCGTCGAGGTTCAACGAGAACCCAACGTCAGGATGGGCGAGAGCGTGGACGGTGAACACGGTGCGAATATGCCCTTCCTCGGTGATGAACGCCCTCAGAAACTTGCGCCTAGCAGGGACGTTGCAGAAAAGGTCGCGCACCTCTATGCACGTACCAGGGGGGGCGCCGCAGTCCTTTACCTCTGCAAGTATGCCTGCGTTTACGACGAGGCGGGTTCCTTCTTCGGCATCTTCCCTGCGGGTGGTAAGCGTGAAGCGCGAGACGGACGCGATGGACGGTATGGCCTCGCCGCGGAATCCAAGCGTGGCGATGCGTTCGATGTCGTCCACGTCGCGGATCTTCGACGTAGCGTGGCGTTCAAGCGAAAGGAGGGCGTCTTCGCGGTTCATGCCACATCCGTTGTCGCGCACGGAAACGAGGTTGCGTCCGCCGGCGGTGACGGTCACCTCGATACGAGTTGCGCCGGCGTCGAGAGCGTTTTCAAGGAGTTCCTTGAGGACGGACGCAGGACGTTCGACAACCTCGCCTGCGGCGATCTTGTTCGCCACGTGGTTAGGCAGGAGTCTGATATGTCCGTCCGGCGGCATGGTCCTATCTGTCGAGCGTTAGCTGGCGACGGATGAACGTGGGGATGTCGAGGTCTTCGTCGTTCCACATCGTCGCGTCAGAGTGACGGAAGCGGTCCGTACGCGCAAGGGCTCGCTCGCCGGCGCGGTCGCGCGCAACGTGGCGTACCGTCCCCGGCATCGTCTTTTTCGTGGCGGTTGCGCTTTCGTTGAATATCAGCACGACGACGGTGAGCCGTCCGGAGAACGTGGCTTCGTCGTTTACGGTACCGAGTTCAAGCGTGGCGCCGAGGCCAAAGGCGGCAGAAAGACCGCTCGCGACAGTACCGACTTCGGAAAGCAGGAGGTCGTCGCCGGCGAGTACGCCTACTAGGAGAGTGCGCACGTGGGCGGAGTTGGCGTCCTGTTTGAGAAGCGGGCTTTCGGAAAGCGAGGCGAGGATGTCTTCCGCTCTGTTGGGGCCCATCGCGGTGGCGGTGGCAAACTGGGCGCGTCCACAGTCGGAGAGGATTGTGCGCAGGCGTTCTGGATCAAATCTTATGTAGCCTGGTTTTTCGAGGACGCGCCAGAGAAGAGTTACTCCGAGAGACATTGTGTCGATGCCGCGCGCAAGGGCGTCGCGCATGTTGTCGGTGTTTGCGCCGGCGACGAGTTCGTCGAGCGGCAGGAACACGGACACATCGGCGTGCTGCTCAATTGAGCCGATGGAGGCGCGCGCCGTGCGGCTGCGCTCCGCTCCCTCGAATGCGAACGGCATGGTCGCAAACACTAGCGTTGCAATGCCTAGCGTATGGAGGTGCTTCAGTATCTCGCCCGTGGCGCCGCCGCCGGTACCGCCGCCGAGCGCGGTCACGATCACGACGGTGCGGACGCCCTCAAGCGCCGAGTCAAGCACGGAAGGCGTGTCCTGGAACGCGGCGCGAGCGGATGCGGGCTGACCACCGGTGCCGCGTCCGGCGAGGCGGTTTCCGCCGAGCAGCAGGAAGAGCATGTCTCCCGCGCCGCCGGACTGCGCGTCGGTGTCGATCGCGAGAGCCCGGATGCCGGGTCCGTACGAGCGGAGGATGCCACGAACCATTGCGGTTCCGGCACCCCCGACGCCGAGGAGGAGAATGGGTGATGGCTGGCTGTTCATTTTTTCTTGTTTCCTCCGAAGAAGCTGCGCACAGCGTCCATGAACGACTTGTTTTCAGATTCTGCGGGAACGGTCTGGATGAGCGTTCCGACGATGGTCGCAAGCGCGGACGGATTCGCCTCGTTTTCGAGTCCCTCTATCTCCGGCACGATCTGCCCTATGGACACGGCGCGTCCGAAAACGTTGGAGGCGAGCGGCAGGATGTTCTTCATTGACGATCCGCCGCCAGTGAGGAACACGCCTGCGTTCAGCCGGTGGAGCAGGTTCACCTCGTCGAGTTTCGTGCGGATTATCGTGAAGAGCTCGCTAAGACGGGCGTTGACCACGGTGTTGAGCGCACGGAGGGAGATCGATGCGTCGTTGAAACCGGGCGTGGAAGCTGGCAACGGTATGCGCACGCTTGCGTCGTCTGGTCCGATCATGGCGGAGGCTGAAGTGTTTTTCAGGTTTTCCGCCTGGGCAAGAGAGATCGAGAAGGCGTAGCGGATGTCCTCCGTCACGTGGTCGCCGCCGACGCCGATTACGTCGGCGTAGAGGAGGCGCCCGTCGGCCCACGCCGTGAAGTTTGTGGAGCCGCCGCCGAGGTCGATCACGAGCGCGCCGTCGCGCTTCTGCTGTGGTGTGAGGACGGCGGCCGCCGCGCTCGTGCCGGCGTAGCATACGTCGAGAATCTCAAGTTTCGCGGCGTCTGCGGCGTTCTTCGCGTCCGCGATGCGCTGCGCCGAACCGTGGATGCAGAGCGTGCGAAGTTTGAGGAGGTGTCCGCTCATGCCCTTTGGCGATGTGACGTTGTCGAGGTCGTCGAGCCCGTAGCTGAGGCGGGCGATTTCAAGCGCCTGGCGGTCCTGCGGCAGTGCGACGTCGTACATCCGCTCGCCGATCTCCTCGATGTCCTCGTCGGTGACTGTCGCGCGCGGCAGCTGCACCTGCACCGAGAACTGGTCCGTGCGAATCTGGGGGCCTGACACTACTAGGTACGCCTGCGCAACAGCGTAGTCGAACTGTGTGACAAGCTTCTTCTGCACGGACGCGACGGAGTACCGCGCCTGCGCCACGTCAACAATCTGGCTTTTGCGTACGCCGGACGAGGGGATGCTGTCGTATGCGGCGATGCGCATGCGTCCGCCGCCGAGGGGTTCGCCGATGGCGATCAAGGTGCGCGAGGTGCCGATTTCAAGTGCGGCAATTGGGTCGGATGGATTCATTTGCGTCCTTTCGTTTGTCAGCGTCCGCCGGCCCTCGACGGGTCCTTGGCGTAAATACGTCCGCCGGGACCGAAGTCGGTGGCAATCCAGGGCGTGGCGCGCGGGGTGAGGCGCGCGGACATGGCCTGCGCGAGACGCACCAGCTGGCGCCTTAGGCTCTTTCGCGAGCGTTCGCTGTCTTCGCCCCTGCGGTCCCAGTCGATCTCAGCCGTGGAGTAGTCGCCGAACGTGACGAAAAGGTAGTCCCTCTTCGAGGTGTCAATCTCCAGAATGCGCATGTCGGCGAGTTCTGGTTCGCTTGATTCGCCCTTGGCGTCGGCAGCGTCCGCAAGGAACTTGATGAGCTGAAGCGCGGCTGCCGCGTTTCCGGCGAGACGTTCGCCCGGAGACGCGCTGTGTTCTGAGGATTCGCGTATTATCGGCATTGGGTCGCTGTTGAAGTAGCGGAACACGACGCCGTCGAAATCCGCCACGCGCCCGGAATCCGCCTTGCCCTTGGGCGGCGCGATGCGCACGGCGGGCACGCGCTCCTCCACGTCAATTGTCACCCGGCGTGGCAGACGGCGCTCAATCTTCATGTCACGAATGTTGGGAATCCGCTTGATCAGGCTTTTTCGAAGTTCATCAAACGGTATGGTGGCAAGGTTCGCGCCGTTCGTGAGGCCGAAGTGGATTGTGATGACGTCTGGCTGCACGATGTTGCCTGAAGATGACACCACAACGTCAATACGCGTGTCTTTTACGCGGAACTGCTCATGCCACACGTCGCGCAGCGCACCTATGCTGATTGCAATACCGCAGCACGTCGCGGCGGCGCCTAAAAGCAATATGACCGCCAGCACCGCCATGCGGCGCGAGGCGGACTCGCCTTTTATGTTTTTGTTTCTCTTAATCATGTGCGGCGGTCTTCAGTATGCGGTCGCAGAGCTGGGGCAGTTCGATTCCGAGTTTCGCGGCGGCTTTTGGTACGAGGGAGTGCCCTGTCATACCGGGCGAGGTGTTGAGCTCTAGCACGTACATCCGCCCGTCCGGAGCCACGCGGAAATCCACGCGCGTCACGCCGCGGCAACCGGTCGCGTCGAACGCGTCGAGCGCGATGCGCTGCATTTCAGGACAGAAGGCATCATCGGGAAACGGGTAGCGCGTCTCGTCGGAGTTGTACTTCTCCTCATATCCGTACCAACCGTTCGGTGCGCAGATCTCAACTACTGGAAGAGCGGTGTGCCCTATCACGCCCACGGTCGTCTCGCGCCCTGGGATGTACGCCTCCACGAGGGCCTCGCCCTCGCCGCCGAACTTCTCGCGGTCTATGCGCTGCGCCTCGGCTACGGCGTGCGGGAACTCGTCCGCGCTTTTCACCAGATACACTCCGACGCTTGAACCGTCGCGCGGCGCCTTGACAACGCACGGATAGCCCACGGGTGAGTCGGCTAGCGGGTGCGACGGCGTTGCAACCGCCCATGGCGCCGTAGGCACTCCGGCTGCGTCAAGCTTTCTCTTCGTGGCTATCTTGTCCATGGCGAGACGGCTCGCCGCAGCGCCCGGCCCCGTGTAGGGGATGCCGCGCGCGTCGAGCGCTGCCTGTACCCCGCCGTCTTCGCCCCAGCCGCCGTGCAGTGCGATGTAACATGCGTCAACATCCGGTGGAAGGGCGTCTATGTTGTCGGCGTCCAGCCGCACGGGCAGGACGTCGTAAGTCCCTAGCGAGGCAAGCGCCTCCGCGACGTTTTTTCCCGATATCAGCGACACGTCCCGTTCGTTAGACGTGCCGCCCATCAATACACAAATTCTCTTCATTTCACTTGGCGCTCCTAACGCCTTTTACAAAGCGCCGTGAATTATACCACATTCGCGCCCATGTGTCTTTATCTAAATTGATTTTTCGCCAAGTGGGAATTAACGCCCGCGCACGTCCGTGTTCATCACGGCAGTCTCGTCCACCCAGTGACCGGACGCGAATACGGGCATCTGTATCTCGACGTGTCGCGTGTTGCGTCATACGGATCAACGAAGGCGTCTATCGCGGGCTTCTTGCCGCTGACAAGTTTTCGTCGTACACCAACGGGAATTTTGGTATAATGTGCGGCAATGAGACCGATAGCCACAGACACGCACGACTTCCCGTCCTTGCGGCGGGACGGGTGCATCTACGTTGATAAGACGAAATACATACATCGCCTCGTGGCGACAACGGGCACGAAGCCAATCTTCGTTTCGCGTCCGCGAAGGTTCGGGAAGTCGCTCACCATATCCGCCCTGAAGGCGCTCTTCTCCGGGCGGCGCGAGCTGTTCAAGGGGCTCTACATCGACGGGACGGACTGGAAGTGGGAGAAACACCCCATCATCCACTTCGAGTTCAACGACCTTGAGACGACAAGCCTGGAGACATTTGAGAAGTCGCTTGCGTGGCATGTTGAGCGGAAGCTTTCAGAGGCCGGGTATTCGTACGACAAGTCGCTCACGCCTGCGGACAACTTCGGCATGGCCATCGACACGCTCGCCGTCCAGAAAGACGAGGACGGAAACGATGTCCACAAGGGAGTCGTGATCCTCGTGGACGAGTACGATGCGCCGGTGGGGCATGCGCTGGGCGACATCGACTTCGCGGAGAAGGTGCGTGACCGGCTTTCCGCCGTCTATTCGCAGATGAAGAACAGGACGGGCGACATAGAGTTTCTGTTCATGACGGGCGTGAGCAAGTTCACGCGGCTTTCCGTTTTCTCCGCGTTGAACAACATCGTCGATGTCTCGCAGAATGACGAGTTCGCGACGATGTTCGGTTACACGGAGGATGAGCTTTCGGCGAACTTCGAGGAGCATCTCCGCGAGCACGCCCGTATCATGGGCAAGTCATACGACGCGTACCGTGCCGAGATGAAGCGGTGGTTCAACGGCTTTCGGTTTACGCCTGATGTCAAAACGACCCTGTACAATCCGATTTCCGTTGCGCTGACACTTGATGAGAAATCGGCGAGCGGATTCAAGGCGACGTGGGCGACGACGGGCCGGCCGTCGATGCTGATGAACTTCCTGAAGCGCGAGGACGTGCTGCGCGTCAATCCAGAGGCGACGCAAAAGGTGAGGGCCGCCGCATTCGACGTTGCGGAACTTCGCGACCTCCAGCCCATTGCGATGCTCTACCAGTCGGGGTATCTCACGATAAAGGACTACCAGTCCGGGCGCTATGTGCTTGGCGTACCCGACGAGGAGGTGCGCCAGGACCTCAACATGCTCTTGACGGGCGTTGCGGCGAACAGGAGCATGAGCTGGGCGTCGCGTCTCGGCGACCATCTCCTTGAGGCCGAGTGGGACGACTTCTTCGACGGGTTGAAGTCCCTCTACGCGGCGATGGCCTACGGCCCCTCGGAAGGGCGCGTCCATGAGAGCGCATACGGGCGCTGTCTGTCGTTCCTTCTGGCGAGCTGCGGTTACGACTTCAAGATGGAAGATGTGCAGTCGAACGGGCGCGCCGACGTCGTGGCGAAGAATCCTGAAATGGTCTGTGTCTTTGAGCTGAAGGTTGACGAGCCGGTGGATCGAGCTTTTGTGCAAATACGCAAGAAGGGATACGCTGAGCCCTACCTCGCCGACGGACGTCCCATCTGGCTGATCGGGCTCTCGTTCGACTCCAAGACGCGCCGCCTCGTCGATTACGCGGCGGAGAGATTTTGAACGATGGATCAACGGGGACTGCCCCAGCGAAATGATGAATTACCTCATGTTATAATATGCGTATGAAAAGAACGGTTCTGACTCTGTCGGCGGTCGCATGTGCGGTCGCCTCCACATACGTGAGGGCTGCGCTTGCCGCGGCCGATGTCGCCGCTGAAACATGGCGCGTGACGGAACTCGCCTTCGAGGCGGGTGCGGACTACGACGCCACTGGTGCGGACGCCGTGACGTTTGACGCCGTGTTCACGCACGAATCCGGCGAGAAGGTGTCGCGTCCCGGCTTCTGGGACGGCGGCAAGACCTTCCGCGTGCGCTTCGCGCCCACGAAACCCGGCCGCTGGAGCTGGTCCACCACCTGCCAATGCGACGGCGCACTCGGCGGCAAGTCCGGCACGCTGGAGGCAAAGCCCTACGCGGGCGACCTCGAGATCTACAGGCGCGGGTTCGTGAAGCCGGCGAAGGGCGCGAAGCACTTCGCCTACGCGGACGGCACTCCGTTCTTCTATCTCGGCGACACGCACTGGGGCCTCTACAAGGAGGAGATCGACGAGCCCGGCCCGCACGCGGGCACGACGGGTGCGACGTCCCACTTCAAGTACATCGTCGATAGGCGCGCGGCGCAGGGTTTCACCGTGTTCCAGTCCGAGCCCATCGGCGCGAAGTTCGACGTCACGGACGGCAAGGTGGACGCTGCCGACATCCCCGGCTTCCAACTCGCTGACCGCTACTACCAGCACATCGCCGACAGGGGCCTCGTCCATGCGAACGCCGAGTTCTTCTTCGCCGCGTCGATGAACAAGAAACTCGCCGACGACCCCGCCGCCATTGACCGCCTCGCGCGCTACTGGGTGGCGCGTTTCGGCGCGTACCCGGTGATGTGGACGCTTGCGCAGGAGGTGGACAACGACTTCTACTACGACCGCGGCAGGGGACACAATTTCTACTGCGCCACGAACAACCCGTGGCTGGTCGTGGCGGAATGTCTCCACCGAGCC
>Ga0310694_10005671_pt1 | contig 11906 bp, 7 predicted proteins | sample 174DNAGHGhighgp2_FD_203884 | JGI IMG/M metagenome (GOLD analysis project Ga0310694, IMG submission 203884) | Sheep rumen microbial communities from Palmerston North, Manawatu-Wanganui, New Zealand - 1742 DNA GHGhigh gp2 (v2) (version 2) | ecosystem: Host-associated > Mammals > Digestive system >...
AGCTCCAACAAGACCGACGGCTACGACGTGTTCCTGCTGGAAGTGAATTCCGACATCGTGAACGCCATTTTCCCGTCCCAGAACCAGGCCACGGTCTATGCCATTGCCAATTATGCTTCCGTAATCGTAGAAGACGAAAACAACCTGTCCGGCACTTCGCTGGCCCAACTGGGCCAGCTGCCCGTGAACACCGACTTCCTGCGGGAAAGCCCCTATTGGGAACAGGACCTTTTTGTGATGAGTGGGAAACAGGTGATCAACCTCACGTCCCGTACCCAGGTGCTGGCCGCGGAAGGGAAAATAGGCCTGGAGCGATATGCCTGCAAGATGACCGTCGCCGTGCACGTGGAGCCCCGGGTGGAACTGCCCAGCACGGAAGTGTGGGAGCCCATGCTGGGCGGCATGGAGATTTACCTGGTGAATGCCGTGGGTTCGGTGAAACTTTCCGGCGAAGACAGCATGCCGTCCTACTTCAGCTACAGCCCCAATTCCCGTCATTTTGCCACGGGAGACCAGGACGATTATCACCTGTATACGCCCTATCTGGACCCGACCACGAAGGACGGCAAGGAGTATCTGAATGCCTATCCCATGTACATGTATCCCCAGCACTGGACCTATGGCTCCACGCAGGGGAACGACCGGGAACCCTATCTGAAACTGGTGGTTCCGTGGGTGCGCACCACGGAAAACGGCTACAGGCAAACCCAGCGCCAGTATTATTACAAAGTGATTATCCCGGACGACAAACGGGAGGGCTACAGCCGCCGTTTCGTACGCAACAACTGGTATCACCTGAACGTGGATGTGGGTATCCTGGGCTCGGAAACCGACGAAGCCCTGCTGGAAGTGACGCCGGGTTCCTGTTATATGGTGTACTGGCAGGATATGGATGTGGTGGTGAAAGAGGCCGAGATTGGCACGGCCCGCTACCTTTCGGTAGAGAAGCAGGAGTTTACCATGAACAACATCAACTCGCTGAATGTCCGTTACACCACCAGTCATCCGGTCATTATCAAGCCCAATTCCATCAAGGTCACGCGGCCATATTACGGACAAGTGGCGGCAGGAAAACCCACCCTGGGCGGAACGGTCCGGAAGGCGGGAGCCAACGATGTGTACCCGCAGGGCACCATGTATCTGGAATACAGTGAGGCCCAGCGGAAGGCCCTTTCCTCCGACGGCAAGGACTGGCTGGAATGCAGCGGTGGAAAAGCCACCTTTACGCATGTGCTGAACAACAACTACCTGGACGCCAAGTTCGACCATTCTCCCTATCGCATTGCCTTCACGCTGGTGCACATGGATATGCCCAGTGACACCAAATATGCCAAGGACATCGTCATTACCCAATATCCGGCCATTTACATTGATGCGCACCGGAATTCGGACGCCGATAATTTCCGCATGATAAAGAAAGAGGATGTGGGTTACACCACGGTCAACGGCAAAGACCTTTATGTATCAGATTCCGGACATTGGGGCTATGTGTGGGTAGATGCGCAGCAGATTATCCGGCACGATGCCCGGAATAGCACCATTAAAAGCGAGGATATTGCAAAATGGAAAGAGCAGGGCTACGATTATCCCCACGCCAATGAATACAAATGGAGGGTGGTCTGGTATACCGGCGGCAGCCTGAATCTGCACCGGATCAACGTGACGGTGCTGCCTCCCCATTCCGACTTTGTCATCGGGGACCCGCGTACAGACGAGCCGGACAACCTGGAAGACAATTATGGCTATGCTTCGAATGGGGCACAGAACGTGCCTTACGCTTCCAACTACGCCCCTGGCATCGAAAATCCGACGGGGGCACATCGACAGTTAAGCCATTACTATCCTACGGAGAATTCTGTACGCACCCGCGACATGCTGGCACCCAGTTACCGTTTTTCCACCAAGGCCGCCGGTACAGAATACGGAGACATGAGCTATGATGATGCACAACGCCGTTGCGCCGGCCTGCAGGAGGACGGTTATCCGGCCGGCCGCTGGCGCATTCCCACCCGGGGCGAAATCCGTTTCGCGGCCATCCTGTCCGGCAACAACCTCTTTGACGAAGTCCTGTTCGCCAATAAGGGTACGGGCAAATTCTGGGCGGCAGACGGCATCGTGAGCATAAACGGCTCTAACGTAGTGGACGCCAGCGGAAAAGTCGCCATGGTACGCTGCGTATACGACAGTTGGTACTGGGGCGAAGAACGCTGCGACCCGGCCACTTTCCTATGGGGAGACCTGCCAAAATGAAACTAAAGTCCTTCATATCCCTGGCTTTCCTTCTGCTACTGGGCTGCGCCCGGGAGCAGGAGCCGGAACAGTCGCGCAACCTGCCTTCGGCCGAAGGCGAAAAGGTGACATTAACTTTCTCTGTGGTAACAGACGGAAATGACAGTCCCGCCACCAAGGCGCTGGGAGAGGCCACGGACCTGAACACCCTGTACCTGGCCGTTTTCGGCCGTTCCGGCTACCTGAAGGAGTATTCCAAGGCTACTCTCCTGGATTATCGTGATGATTTTGAGTATACCTACACCATCGACGTAGATGGTGAGGAGAGACAGGTCCATCGTACGGGGGTTGTCAAATATACCTTCTCGGTAGAACTGACGCTCACCGACAACGAGCGCATCATCCATTTTATCGGCAACGGTCCTTCTACCCTGAACTTCGGTTATGCCGATGAAATCCTGCCCGGCCTTATGTCCGGCAACGGAGAAACCGCCTTCTGGCAGATGAAAAGCGTGGCGGGCATCAGGGCCAAGCGCTATACGGGCAACCAGCCGTATGAGGATGCGCACGGAGAAACGGTGGAAAAGGGCGATTTCATTGACAATGACGGCAACAAGGTAACCAACGGCAAAACGGGCTATGTGCCCGCTCCGGAAACGGTGGCCGCCCTGCAGGACATTCCCCTCATCCGCAACTGGGCCAAGATTGTGGTGCTGCAGGACAAGACTGTAGACCCGGATACCGGAGAGGAGAACCAATCTTATTTCACGCCCTACAGCTACGCCGTCATCCATACGCCCGCCCGGGGAACCATCGCCCCGCACAGTTCGGAGACCAACGGTTTTGTCCAGGATTACCAGTTAAAGACCTTCGTCCAGCTGGAAGCCGCCGGTTATCCGGCCAACCTGCCGCTGAACACCGCCATCAGCACGTTCGTGCCCAAGCACAGCGATTTCTTGAACGGCACCAACGGCGTGGCCAAGATTGCCAGCGGAGATGTGCTTTCGTACCCCGTTCCCGCCGGAACGGAGCCCGGCCACGCCGTATATCTGTACGAGCGCCCGGTGCCCACGGAAGACATGGACCCCACGTCCATCCTCGTTTACGGCCATTACGAAAACCCCAAGGATTTAGAGCACAAAGGCGACTGGTATTACAAGATAGACCTCATGGTGGGCAGCAAATACTATCCTGTGTACCGGAATTTCAAATACCAGGTCCTCATCAAGAAAATCCTTTCGCAAGGGCATCTTACGCCGGAAGACGCTGCCGTTGCGGCCGGCAGCGCGGACGTTTCGGCCGATATCAGCGCCATGCGCCTGGCCGACATTTCCGACGGCCGGGCCCGCCTGGCCCTTTCCTGGATGGCCCGCTCCTTTATCAGCCAGCAAACGCCGGACAACAACAGGACTTTGAGCGTCCGCTTCATCCCCGACGTGGACAATGTCGCGGCCCATACGGGGTCGGACCTTTTTGACAATACGGGAACGCCCAAAATCCTGACGGCCGAGATTCAGCCCATGAAGGACGGCAGCGAAAGCATCATTACCAGCGTAAGCATCTCGGATGAATTTGACCAGGAGGGCGAGCAGCAGGGCTGGCGCGACGTCCTGTTCACCACCATCGACCCTACCAACCCGGAAAAGCCCCTCACGTCGGCCAAGAGCCAGCGCATCCTCATTACCGGATACTTCGGCGACGAGCTGGAGAAAAGGCTGTACCGGGAAGTGGAAATCACGCTCCTGCCGGTTCAGGACATGAAAGTATCCGTTGCCCAGGAGATTATCCCGGACATAAAGGGCAGTGAGCAGACGGTGCTGGTAAGCATTCCCGACGGTCTTCCCCAGTCCATGTTCCCGCTGGTTTTTGCCATTGAGCCGGAACGGATGAGCCTGACCCCCGACGACAACAAGACCAACAACAATCTGCCGGTGGAATGGGGCACGTCCATCATTCACCCGGAGGCCGGAGAGGAAGCCAAAACCAGCTTCCATTTCCTGCGTACCATAGACTGGACAGAATACCGTTCCCTGAAGACCACGCAGGAGAATTACCGGACCTGGCGCACCTTCAACTGCTATTTCAAGAGCAACCGGGACGACAGCGCCACCTTCATTTATGTAAGCAACGAGTTCTTTAACCAGGGGAAAACCCGCTTCTTCAACTCCACGGACAACAAGTTCCGTAATCTGCATTACTCCACCTCCATTCCTTGCGCAGAGAACAAGCCCGTAGACGTGTATTTCCAGGTGCGCAAGCAGTCGTCGCCGGATAATCCGGACGGAGTGTATTCCGAGATCCGGATCACCCACCTGATGGGCATGACCCCTTCCGCGTCGGCCAGTACCGGCATTGCAGACTTTACGGGGCCGGATGCAGAGGGTTATTACAGCTTTACGCCCACCCAGGACGAGGTCACGCTGCGCTTCCTGACCACCGTTACAGACGGGAACGTCGTTGTGCAGCTGGAACTGGGCGAAGACGAAGACAGTCAAACGCTTATTCCCTTCCACTTCGGGGACGTCTGGTTCCAGGACGGCAAGAAACTGAGCGTATCAACTAATAAGTGGTCTAACGTGGCCTTCGGCCGGGTAAACAATGCCAATAACAAGACCCTGCTTATCGGGTACTTCGAAGACGAGAGGCAAATCAACGCGCCGGTAGACGTAGAGTTGGTGTCGGGACTGAAAAGTTTGATTGGCACTAAATTCACACCTTCCGGGCCGGTTACTGCCAACGGCGATCCTACTTTCCACGAAATTGAGATACAGTCAATTGGTGGAAACAGTGATGCTATATTTACTCTTATGTCGCCGGGTTATGTAGAAAAGACCGTTACGGCCAAACGCTTCAGTGGCAATCTCACCAATATGGAGTATGACGGGATTGGTTTCTCGAAATTAGTAAGCAGTTATGGCCTCACTACCGACCATCCTTCCTTTACGTATAAGAATATGACGATGTCGTTTGCTCCGTCAGCCAGCGTAGATGCCGGGAGCGGTCTGACGCTTGCCGGCGGAACCGATGGCGACAAGGACTACAAGACCTATACGATCAGTGTGGTCAATTCGGACAAAAAGCGCATGTTCTATATCCAGATGAACCTGGCAGCCAGTAATACCTGGACCTGGCAGGACCAGGACGGAAAGCCCCAGATTTCGGTTACGACGGGAGCGGGGTCCATACGGCCTTATCCGGGCAATACCAGACAACTGGTCTGGAGCATCCCGGAAGACCTGAGTTTTACCGGACCGGTCCAGAACCTCTATGGCAATACCGTCACGTTCACGGTCAAAGTTCCCCAGGACCAGACCTTCTGCATCAATCACATTGTGCTCGAGAGCGCCAACGACGACGTTAAGTTCCTGTAAACCTTAGAAAGTCCCGTCAATCGCGCAATGTCTGGCAGTATTCTGTAGGGGTTTGGCCATAGCGTTGCTTGAACTGCTCCCGGAAGTTGGGAAGGGTAAGGCCCACGGTTCCGGCAATCTCCGTCAGGGTCATTTCCGGGTGCTCGTCCAGCAGTTTCAGGGCCTCCTGGATGCGGATGTCATTGATGTAGACCGGGAACGACCGGCCCTGGGCATAGGTGGAGAGCAGTTCGTTCAACATGCGCCGGCTAATGTGGAACCGGTCCAGGACATCCTGCCTTTGCAGGGAAGCCTGGGCATAGAGCCGCTCCTCCAGAATGGTACGCTGGATGGTGTCGAAGAGTTCGGGGTCGACCGGGGAAGGAGCCGCCGGAGCCTTATCTTCAACCGTCCTCCGGCTCCAGCGGACAGCAAAGAAAGCGAAGACAAGCGCCAGGGCAAACATGGCGAAGGCCGCCCAGAACATGACTATCCTCCGGGCCGACAGGGTCTGGGCTTCCTGGATTCTCTTTTCCTGCTGCTGGGCGCGGTACTTGGCCGCATATTCATGGGCCTCACTCTCCTGCTGCTGCCGATGCAGTTTTTCCTGCAGTTCCGAATGCCGTTTCATCCATTCCATCGCCAGCTCGGGCTGCCCCTGGGCCGACGCGGCCTGTGCCCGGTCCATGAGGACGGCGGCATAATCTACGTTCAGGGTATCACCACCCAGCCGCCCCTCCACGTCGTCGTCCACGGCCAGTACCTTGTCCCACTGGCCCAGCGCTTTCCAGGCCGGCGTAATCATTTTCCGGCCGCCCAATCGTTTTCCATAGTCTGATTGCTCAAAGAGCGTCGTGTATTTGCGTACCCGGTCCAGGTCTACAGGTGTCATCCGGGCATAGGCCCGGGCCATGAACCCCCATGCCTGGCTTTTGCAGAACTGGCAATACCATTCCCGGGGCTCGGCGCCGGGCGGCAGGCGGTAGCTGTCCTCGGCATAGGCGGAGGGGCGCTTCTGATAGTCGGCAATCTTATCCAGGATCTGCTGCGCCAGGGAAGGGATATCGGCATACTGACCCTGTTCTTCCAGCATGTGTATCCTGCGCTTACGGGCCACGATACCGGCGTCCATCCTGTCTATGCTGGGGGTCCCGGCATCCAGAGCGGCCATTACCTTATCCATCATGGCAAAACCCTCCTCCGACCGTCCCAGACGGTTCAGAATAAGGGCTATGTCGGCCTCGATGCGCAGGGCCTCGGTTCCCTGTCCCCAGGCCTGGCACAACTGAGCCCGCTCGATGGCATACCTCAGCCACTGTTCATCATCTTCCTTGACACGGTAAGCGTCCATCAGGACCTGGAGGATACCGGAGCGTTTATCGGCCCGGGAAGCCGTAACCGCCTGGGTGGAGTCGTGCTGCAGCAGTTGCACGCAAATGCCGATGGCTTCGTCCGGACGGCCGTCTACCAGGGTATTGGCATACACTTTGGCGCGCAGGAAACTGGCTGTAAAGTCGTTGATATTGCCCACAATCAGGGCCGAATCGATGAGGGTGAGCGCGCGATGCGGGTCCGAGCCATAAACCAGCATGGCAGCCCGGGCCGTATACAGCGTATCTGAAGATTGAGGGATGTGCTGTATAGGTTTCTTACCACCCTCCGCACATCCCGTCAACGTCAGAATAAAAATTATGTAACAAAACCAACTATTCGCATTCCTTTTGCGCCTTTATTCGCCGGAATTCTTCCCGAGCAAAAGCCATATCGCGCTGAAATTCAGAGGATGCCTGCAGGCGGGAGAAGCCCATCCCGGCCACCGGGCGGCTGGCGTCCACATCGCTTTGCCAATGGCAGCCGGAAATGACGCGGCTTTCCCCGGAGAGCCAGGCGCGGGCAAAGACGGCCTCGGCCGATGCGGGGTTGATCTGGGCCATCACCAAGGCACAGGCCCAGGCCCGGATGGTGTGGCCGGAGGGATAGGAGCCTTCCGTAGCCAGCCACTCGTCGTCCTGGGGGAAGATGGACGGTTCCTGGAAATAGGCGAAGGGACGGATGCGGAAATAATGTGCCTTAGGGCGGAAACGGATGTTTTCGATGGTGGTGATGCCCCTTGTGAGCACGCGGTAGATGGCCGGCGTTTCCTCCGGGCCGATTTTCAGGCCGAAGGGTTCTCCCAGGATGACCAGCGTGGTGTCCATGCTCCAGATGGCGTCGCGGACGGCCATCGCCAGGCGCTGCGGGTCTTTCCGCTGCTGTTTGCCCCACATATAGCGAAGGATGTCGTGGTCGAAGTCCGGGCTGGGGTCGGCAGGCGGCGCAGGCAGCACCTGCACCACGTCCGGCATTTCCTCTTCCGGGATATAGGGTTCATAGGACTGAGCCCAGGCTGGAGACTGGCCCAAGACGGCATACAGGAAAAGGGCCGCCAGGATACTGGAGAAATGCAGTTTCATCGTCGGTTGCTTAAGGGTTATCAGACACAAATTTATACATTTTTAACGGAATATTCCTATATTTGTATGATAACCACAAAATAGCACGTATGAGCAAAGAAAACACCCCTACTCCGCATATCGGAGCCCAATACGGCGACATCGCCCCCACCGTCATCATGGCCGGAGACCCCCTCCGCGTCAAATTCATGGCCGAGCGTTACCTGGACAACCCCGTCTGCTTCAATGAAGTGCGCGGCATGCTGGGCTACACCGGCACCTACAAGGGCAAGCGCATCAGCATGATGGGACACGGCATGGGCATGCCTTCCATCGGCCTGTATACTTATGAATTATACCATTTCTACGGTGTAGACTCCATTATCCGCGTGGGCAGCGCCGGTTCCATCCACAAAGACCTGCACATCGGAGACCTGGTGCTGGCCCAGGGCGCATGCACAGACTCCAACTACGGAGACCAGTACAACCTGGACGGCATGTTCGCGCCCATCGGAGACTTCCAGCTACTGCGCAAGGCGGCCGACACTTGCGAAAGCATGGGCCTGAACTACAAAGTGGGCAACGTCGTTTCCTCCGACATCTTCTACCGGGAAAATCCCAACACCAAGGGCTGGATCAACATGGGCGTCCTGGCCGTGGAAATGGAAGTGGCCGCCCTGTACATGAACGCCGCCCGCAGCGGCAAACGCGCCCTGGGCATCCTCACCATTTCGGACCACATCCTCACCGGCGAAGCCACCACCTCCGAGCAGCGCAAGTCCACCTTCACCAACATGATGGACGTGGCCCTCTCGCTGGTCTAAGGGCAGCGCCGAGGCTGGAGTTACGCGGTTGGCGCCGGGGCTGGGTGCGGACCGGGCTGTGTTTGGAGTGGCGCAGACTGGGGCACGGATGGCGCAGGCTGGGGCACGGATGGCGCAGGCCGGGGCACGGATGGCGCAGGCTGAATTTTAGGGCCTACACCGGCGCCACGGGAAAGCACAGAATGGCAAATCATGGCGCAGGCTGATTTTTAGGGCCTACACCGGCGCCACGGGAAAGCACAGAATGGCAAATCATGGCGCAGGCATCGGCATTAGAATTAGACCTGCGCCAAATGGACGAAGACCTGCGCCGATAACGGACAGACCTGCGCCGATAACGGACAGACCTGCGCCGATAACGGGCAGACCTGCGCCAAACGAAGTGAGGCCGGCGCAAACAGCAGCTACAGTTGCGGAGCGATGGCGCAGGCTGGGGCACGGATGGCGCAGGCTGAATTTTAGGGTCTACACCGGCGCCATGGGAGAGCACAGAATGGCAAATCATGGCGCAGGCATCGGCATTAGAATTAGACCTGCGCCAAACAGACGAAGGCCTGCGCCGATAACGGACAGACCTGCGCCAAATAGACGAAGGCCTGCGCCGATAACGGACAGACCTGCGCCAAATGGACGAAGACCTGCGCCGATAACGGACAGACCTGCGCCAAACGAAGTGAGGCCGGTGCCAACAGCAGCTACAGTTGCGGAGCGGCAAGCATCATCAGTTTCTGCATGTACAGGTCCCAGAGGGGGAAACGGAGATCGGCCAGGGTTATTTCCCGGCTGGTCTCCATGTCTTTTTCGTAGATGGCCCGGCAGCGCAGCGCGACCTCCTTGTCGTAGATGTACAGGTTGTTCTCGTAATTGATGTTGTAGCTGCGGTTGTCTATATTGGCCGATCCGATACAGGACAGGTAGTCATCCGTGACGAAGGTTTTGCTGTGCATGAAGGTACCGCTGCGCTCGAAGATGCGCACGCCGCCCCGGAGCAGCCGTTCGTAGAAGTGATGGTTGGTCCAGAGCATGAAGATGACATCCTGGGTGTCCGGAATCATCATCTGTACGTCCACCCCGCGGGCGGCGGCATCCACGAGGGCCTGCAGGGTGGATTCCGGCGGGCAGAAGTAGGGATTCTGGATGTAGAAATACTCCTGTGCCCGGGAAAGGGCCTGCTCCAGGCCGTCCCGCAGGATATGCACCGGGGAGTCCGGGCCGTCCCCCACCAGTTGCATGATGGCAGTATCGGCCGACGGGCCGGTGGCGGCCCCTGACGCCGGAACGGAATGAGCCCCCGCTGTCGGGGAAACCGCAGCCGGGGGAACCGCAGCCGGAGCCCACGTAGCCGGAGCCGGAACCACAGCCGGGGCCGGAACCACAGCCGGGGCCGGAACCACAGCCGGGGCCGGTACCACCTCCTGAACCGGAACCGCAGCCGGAGCCGGAACCGCCCGCTGGGGACCGCCGAACATGCGCCAGGCGCTGTCGAAGAGGCTTTGGTAGGAGCGCACCACCGGGCCGGTGACCCGTACGTGGGTGTCCCGCCAGATGGTATGGTAGCGGTCCTGGACATTCATGCCGCCCGAATAGCCTATTTTTCCGTCTATCACCACCAGTTTCCGGTGGTCGCGAACCAGGAGATTCCCCACCCAGTTGTTGGTGGGCTCCACCTCTACCACGGAAACGCCGGGCGCGCGCTTGAGTTGATTGTAAAACGATGGGGCATACGAGTTGGAATGGGCTTCCAGGATGACCCGCACCACCACGCCTTCCGCAGCCTTCCGGATGAGCATGTCCCGTACCTGGGTAGCGATGCTGTCGGCCGAAAAGCGGTAGTATTCCATGTCGATGGTGGACTGGGCACGCTCCAGGTCCTGCAGCAGCGCCGCAAATTTGGGGCGGCCGAACAGAAAGATGTCCAGGCTGTTTCCGGGCTCCGGCAGCGTGTGCCCTTCCCGGGCCAGGAACTCCGCCACGGGCCGGAACTGCGGCTCGATGCCGGCAAAGACTGGCTCCTGCAGGCTGACGGGGGCATCCAGCACGGGCTGGGGCGAGCGCCGGTATACCGAGCAGGAAAGCGCGAAAAACAGCAAAAAAAGGATACTCAAACGTTTCACAGACGCAAAGATACCCTTTTTTCGCGGAAGACCCTCGTTTTCCCACAGAAAATTCGTAACTTAGCGGGACCAATAATACTGAAACCCAAACCAATCACCATGGATGATGTAAGAGTCATCGAAATCAAAAAGAGCATTTTCGAGGACAACGACCGTGACGCAGACAACCTGCGCGCAGACCTGAAACGCCGGGGCGTGTTTCTGCTGAACCTGATGTCGTCACCGGGCAGCGGCAAAACCACCACCCTCATTCAAACCATCAACCGCATCAAGGACCAGGTCCGGGTGGCCGTGATGGAGGCCGATATTGACAGCAACGTAGACGCCGTCAAAATCCGGGAAGCCACCGGTATCCCCTCCATCCAGCTGCATACGGGCGGCATGTGCCACCTGGATGCGGAAATGACCCGCCAGGGCCTGGACAACGTGCCGCTCGAAGGCACGGACCTGGTTATCCTGGAGAATGTCGGGAACCTGGTATGCCCGGCGGAATTCGACACCGGCGCCGTCAAGAACGCCATGATCCTGAGCGTCCCCGAGGGCCACGACAAACCCCTGAAATACCCGCTCATGTTCTCCATCTGCGACGTCGTGGTCATCAACAAGATGGACGTACTCCCCTACTTCGACTTCGACCTGGAAAAGTGCCGGGAATACGTGCACCTGCGCAACCCCAAGGCGCAGGTCATTCCCATCTGCGCCAAGACCGGCGAGGGCGTAGACGCCTTTGCCCAATGGCTCCTGCAGGAAATCAACAACTGGAAAAACTGATACATTATGCCTGAGATGTCCAAAAAATTTGTCCCCAAACACAAGGGGGACAAGAACCCGAATCCCAAGCTCCTGAAATTCGTGCGCCACGTCACGGACCGCATTCCCGGCAAAATCAAGATGGATACCGACGCCCCGGAATACTGGGGCCTGGCCTGCATCTTCGAGGATGAGATGGACGCTGTA
>Ga0310694_10005672_pt1 | contig 11904 bp, 3 predicted proteins | sample 174DNAGHGhighgp2_FD_203884 | JGI IMG/M metagenome (GOLD analysis project Ga0310694, IMG submission 203884) | Sheep rumen microbial communities from Palmerston North, Manawatu-Wanganui, New Zealand - 1742 DNA GHGhigh gp2 (v2) (version 2) | ecosystem: Host-associated > Mammals > Digestive system >...
AATCTTGAAAAAGAGAGAAAAGCATACGATGACTATGTAAAAGATGTTTCAGAGAAAACAGCCGATTTAGTTTCTAAATATAAACTTCTTCAAATTGAGTGGAGCAAGTTGACAAGAGTTTCTGATAAAAAGAGATGGATAAAGGAGAATCAGACAGAGTTTCAGAATCTTGGATTAAAGGTAAATGACCTTATTTCAGCAGAAAATACATTTGTAAATAATACAGATGCAGTTGTTGAGGCACTTAAGAAGAGAGCTATCGCAGCCGCTAAACAGGCACAACTTGTTGAGTTATATAGAAGATTATTTGAAGAGCAACAGAGAGCGGACGCCGAATATGAAAGAAGAAGAAAAGAGGTTGGACAGGACTATAACGAAGAGGTTTCACCTCGTACACAAGGCAATTTCGGTTCTAGAAAAATTGGGCAATCACATTATAATACACGTACAGGACAGAGAGAGACAGGCGCGTATTATTATACACAGCAAGGCGTGGATAATGCTAATAAGAAGATATACGCAGAGACGCACGCGAATGCTAATAAAATTCAAGGAGAAATTGACAAGTTGGCCGCAGAAATTGCAGGTTCAATTGATATTTCTACAATCTTCAAGCCTAGTTCTGGGGGAGGAAGCACAGAAGATATTCCAGTTGTTGGTTCACTTAAGGCCGCACAGAAAGAAGCTACTAGACTACGTGGACTTCTTGAGAATACAAACCCCGAAGATGCTAATTTCGCTACTATCAAACAGGACTTAATTGATGCAGAAGAAGAGGTAAAGAGACTTCAAAAACTTGTTTCTACAGACAAGCCCGTTGAATATATAAACAATTCATTGGCCGAAGCGCAACATTTCGTTCAGGTATTTCAATCGCAACTTCAGGACCTTGATCCGAATACAGACGAGTTCAGAGAAGTTCTTGAACTTCTTAATATCTGGAAGAAGCGCGCCGCAGAGATAAATGAAATAATCAATGGCACAGCAAAAACACAGAAAACACTTGTTGAGCAATATCAAGAAATTGTTTCAAAGGCAGCAGATATTTCACTTCAGGTAAAAATTGGCGCTATTTCACGTGAAGAAGGACAGAATCTTATAAACAATCTTAATAAAACACTTGAGGACCTTGGACTTACAGTTAAAGTTAAATTAGACATTGATAATCAATCAGTTAAGACTATCACTGATAAGATGAATGATTTTGTTGATTCAATGGACAGAGTTTCATCTATGAGCAGCGCCGTTTCATCTATCAATGGAGTTTATAAGAGTATTTCAGAGCTATCAGACAAATTATCTGAAGCACAGAACGGGTGGGAGAGTTTCTTCACAGTATTTGAACTAGGAGTTGAGATTTTCAATACAGCTACTACAATTATTGAGGCACTTGCTACCGCAACAGAAATTCTCACAGGTATTAAAGAGGCACACGCCGCAGCAACTACCGCAGAAGCCGCAGCCGCAACAGCCGATGCTACCGCACAGACAGCCGATGGAGCAGCTACCGCAGGTAATGCAGCCGCACATGGCGCAGCCGCAGCAGCAAAAGCAGGTGAATCAGTTTCTTCAATTCCTTATGTTGGACCAGTTCTCGCTATCGCCGCTATCGCAGCCGTAATGGCAGCTATCATCGCCGCTATTTCTTCAGCACAGAGTTTCTCTACAGGTGGAGTTGTTGGTGGAAATTCATATACAGGAGACAAGATTCTCGCGAGATTAAATTCTGGTGAAGTTGTTCTCAATGACAGACAGCAAAATAACCTTATGAGACTTATTGGAGCAAATGAGACAGGAAATAATAACAATAATATCGGCGGACAAGTTGAGTTCAAGATTCAAGGCACACAGTTAGTTGGAGTATTGAATAACATGAATAAAAAAAATTCTAGGATTTAAAAATGTTCTATCACGGAGGATTTAAAAGTATAAACAATATTGAATATGATGTTCAGATTATCAGTGGAAATGATACTGAAGAGTTTCCAATAACTTTATCAGGAGATCCAGTAATTATCACTGGATCTTCTGATGGTATATTTGCGCCGATAAAAAGCCGAAGTTGTTCAATAACTTTTCTCTCTACAGACTACCATATAGATTTATATAACCCAAAACAAAGAGAGACTACAGTAAAAATAACAGATACTACTAATAACAAAGTTGTATTCCGTGGATTTGTAACCCCATGTGAATATAACCAGGACTATACATATATTGATGATATAACTTTAGAATGTATTGATGGTATTTCATCTTCAAAGGATTATAAATGGACTAATAATAACCAATATAATTCATTTTTAGATATTCTTCTATCAATATTAAAACCATGTGGATATAGAGGATATTTATTTGTTCCTAGAAGCTATACTAAAGTTAATAATACTACTATCAATACTACCTCTACAGGAAGAGATATATTAGATTTATTGACTTGTTCTTCTAATAACTTTATCGATGATGATGAGCAAAAAACCCCATGGACAGAATATGAAGTGGTTCAAGAAATTATGAGATTTATTGGACTATCACTTGTTCCAGATGGTGATGATGTTTATCTTGTTGATTATAAAGCACTTAATGCAGCAACAATTGTTAATTATACTAAATATAATATTCAAACAGGAGTTCAAGCAAGATATGAAGCGATAAATAATAACATAATTGTTTCATCAGCGATAGAAGCAACAGGCAAACCAAATTTCAGTATTGATGATATATACAATAAGATTGAAATATCTGATAATTTATATGAGGTAAAAGATATAACTACAGATATTTTTGATGATGAAAACCATATTTCAGTAACGACAGAGAGCGCGCTAGGAGTAAATGGAGTTCAATGGACTAAAACACACACGAAAGAATTTTTATGGTGGAGCAGTTCTACTACAGAGATAACAGGATATGACTATCAGACTTTTTGCAGACTTAAGCCTGAAAGTGGATGGACGCATAAGTATTTCAAACACAATGACTTAAGCCCTGTAAATGATTATCATGACAGTTCATCTGATTCATTATATAAAAAGAATATCAATGGAGTTGTTAATACACAATGTTGTTTAATACAGCACTACGCACATGTTAAAGAAGAAGGTGGTAATCATCTTCCAGCAAGTTTAGATTGGACAGATGTATTGACTTTTTTTGTTGTTGATGATACTACCCCTACTTTTACAGTTGGACCTACAGATGATTCAAGCGATAGACCTAGTATTTATCAGTTAGAAAAGGATGTTCTTGAGTATAATATCACTGAAAATATACAATGGAAGCCCGCAAGTGGGACTTCCTGGATAACTATCAAAGGAGACCTCTTCTATCAATATAATGGAGCTAAATATGGTGAGAAAAACAGAGATACTTTAAATATTGTTAATAAAGATAAACAATACTATCACACAGCCCCAGTTGACAAGAGTATTAATATTGACGCACAGCCTTATATTATGTTGGGAAGAGGAAAGAATGAGAGTGGATATCGTGAAGGATTTAGTTGTTGGAAAATGAGACTTCAGATTGGAGATAAATATTGGGCCGGAGACAGTTGGACTACTATCCCAAGTGATTTTTATATAAAATATAACAATGGACCTACAGATGGAGAAACAGAGACAGTTGAGGCATTTTCATGGATGAGCCCAGTTAATAACAATGACTATAAGGATAAAGTTGGAGTTGATGGATACGCTATCCCAATAAGATCCGATTTACCGAATGACCCTAATAATGGACCTCTTAAATTGACTATATATACGCCGGCACTGATCCCAGTTGAATTATTTGAAAAGTTTAGACAGATTTTCCCTAATTTCTATCTTCAATGTTCAGGACTTGATTTATCCCCATGTATTTATGTTAAAGATTTTGAGTTGGGATATGTTTATACTGATACAGATGTATGGTGGAATAACCATGACGATAAAAACGAAAATGACAAAGTTTATGTTGGATATATAGACGAGGACTATGTTAATGATTTTGACGGACTTGAATTTAAACTTAATACAGCAATAAAAGAGAGACCAATATCAAAGAGCTATGTATGTTTATCTAGTGGAGGATATTTAGACAAGTTAAAACATAAATACAGTGATGAATCTAAAACCCAGGAGTATAATATCATTGACCTCTATCTGGATCACTATGGTGATAAAAAGGTAATATATGAGGCGAATTTACATGGACTTTATAGACCAGTTGACAGATTTACTTTTACAAATGTTTATAAACTATCTGGAAATTTCTTAGTTGATACACAGAGCATTGACTTAAAAAATGATAATAACAGAATTAAATTGATACAGTATTAATATGAGAAAATATAATGAATATATACCATATAACCGAAATAAACTTCCAAGAAATAAATATGGATTAGTTAATAACAATTTTTCTACTGGATCTAGTTTATTCAGTTCTATTTCATCATCAAATGTTGTTGGTGGTGATATGGTGGACTACGATGACTTCAAAGGAGCTACTTTTGAAGAAGAAGGAGTTCGTGGACTTGTTCCAGCGCCTGGAGCAGGACAGCAAGATTATTTCTTGAAAGGAAGCGGGATATGGAAAGAGATCCCAGCGTTCAAATGGATGAGTGAATTTCCTACTTCATCTGGACTTATTAAAACAGGACTTCAGGTAAATGGAGACCTTAATGTAACTAATTCATTGACTACTAAAGAGTTAGAGGTTCAAGGAGCAGCCCATTTCTGGAGTTTAATCGTTGACCAAGTTAAATCATCAGGTGGACAGGTAATCATTTCCCCAAGCAATTTCGTGATAGACTTTGTTGGTGATGTTCAATACTATACAATATTTACAGACAAATGGGGAGATAAAGATAATAAGTTGAAATCTTTAGTGATGATTAGAGAAGATATTTATAATACTTTACAAGCATGTTCAGTTGACAGAGTAAAAACTAGAAGAGTTTATCAGAGATGTGATGATGGAAATAAACGAATATTCAATCGTTGTGAAGTTGGTGATATGTTGAGATGCAGGAGTTTCAATGTTGGGACAGGTGAGAGTAAAGATACTTCTAATAAGGACTATTGGACTTTTGTTGTTAATACTGGAGAAGAATATTTCAATGATAATGGGACAGACTATTATTGCTATTTCGTTGACCTAGCATTCGCGTTTCTTAAAACAGATGGGCATAATATTCCTTTATTTTCTATTCTTCATACTAATGGGACAGTTGAATATCCAAGTGGTTGGGCAGAGTTGAACAATTTCCAAGGTAATGAACTTAAGAAGGTTTCCCAGCAGACCCTTGATGGCACTACTACAATAATTGAAGAATATTTTGACCCTGATGAATTTAGTGATATACAGAATAATGTATTGAAAATCAGAGGTTTAGATGATTCAATTGACGGAGTTGTTGGAGTGGATTCATCTAATTCATTGACAGACAATACAAATAATTTAAATCAAGCAGCGAGTTCTCTTGATTATCTTATGAATGGACGACAAATGAGTTCAGCAGCGCCTACTAATATCAGCGCTAATGACTTAGCGATGTTGACGATTAATGGACGATATTCTACAAATAATGATACTATTTCATCTAATGATTATAATACAGCAAATTCATTATCACAGATGACTTTATCAGACTATCATGATATTCCAGCGGACTATTACTTGAAGAATGAAAAGGTTCTTGAAAATACTATTGTTCTTCCTAATGGAGTTGAGACAGAGGTTTCAATGAAGGCCGCAGAGGACTTATATGATGGAGATACTATCATCTATACTAAAGGACAGACAGTTCCTAGTGGGACTATCACTAAAGGAGATTGGAAATTGATAGACCTTGAAAAGAAGGATGAGTTCTTTAAACGTGATGATCCTACCTCAAGTGAAGAGACTAAAATCACTGATGATGATGAGCTAAATGAGTTGAACAATGGTACGACTACTACCTCTATGGACAGTGACAGAAATACAGACAGAGAGATTACTAGAAAATATGGAGATAAAACTTATTGGATGTTCGGTTATGGCACTTTCAAGGCAGAGGCAGGAGATGAGTTGGCCTGTATTGGGCACTTATATTATGGAGACAGACAGAATGTTATAGTTCTTTCATCACAGGACCCTATAGACCCCGACTTGAGAGCACCAGCTATCGCACAATATAATTTTATCGATATGTTTGATAAAAATATTTCTACATATAGACTTACAGCGATATCAGCGCGTGGAAATGAGTTCTATGGTTCTTTCCTTGTTAATTATGACAATAAATATGTTGATATAAACGAGAGGATAAACTTATTCATCACTGATATTAAATCTGGACTTGAGACAGTTGGTATTCATCTTGACGGAGACAATTCTACTATCACTTTAGTTGGTTCAGTTGATATAAAACAGCACAGTTCTACAAGTTATGATACTTTGAATGTATATGACAAATATGATACTAAACGAGTTGAGATACAGCCCTTTGATATTCCTAAAAGAAATGGAAGCGATTCACTTATAGACAATTCTAAAATCACTTTACCTACTTTATATAAAGAAGCTACAGCACCTAAATCTTATGTTTCTAAATCACAGTATAGAGAGTGGGATGGACCTTTATGGTATTATTGGGTTTATAATTATTACATAAAAGATTATATGATCCAAATGAGTACAAGTTATACTTTAGGAAATTTCAAGCAATATAATGTTATAGACCTATCTAATTTTTCAATGAAAATCTATACAGATGCGTATTTAAATGGTACAAGTTATACTACAGACCGTGGAAATGGTATTGATTCTCAAGCAGTTACAAGTTTGACTTATACGTTGAAAAAGAATGGTAAAGTTGTTTCAGGGCACAATTTAGTTGATATAAAGAATATGATGACTATCACTGGACTTGACAGTGGAGAGTTTAATATCAAGAGTAATGCTACTTTCCTTGAGGACTTCGTTACTGGAGAAGGCACTTATTCTATCACTTTCAATGTTGGTATTAAAGTTTATGCGCACAAGAGAAACTATACTGATTATTCGAATCCTTATTTCAGTTTTAATTGTTGGTTATATACTAATATGAATATGAGAGTTGACAAGGTTTCTTTGAATGACAGTGATATGAGTGGAAGGAAGATGACTATCGGCACAAATGGACTTGTATTCAATGGTTCTAATTCAAGATATTTCTACGCAGCAGATGATGGTTATGAGATGAGATGGGATGATGCGACAATATCACTTGATTCATCTTCAGGACTTAAACTTAATAAACTTGTTGAAAAAGTTAATTCTGGTGGTTATATAAACAAGAAATATGATATGAGTATATGTTCTTATGTTTCTGGTGGTTATACTAGATATTTACCTAAATCAAGTGATTATGGAAATGGAAGAATCCTTACAGTTATTGGTTTCCAAGGACTTAATTTAAAAATCTATCCTGGTTCTGGAGATAAGATACGTCTTCCTTTAGCGACTACTAATTATGATATAGATGAGTTTCTTTTCACTTCAGCAATGCAGGTTTATTCTATCCAATTACTTTCCGTTGATGGTACATGGTATATAGTTTCATTTATTGGAAATTAAAGCACTATAAAAATATAACTAATTGATAATGAGCAAATTATGTATATTAATTGATAATGGGCACGGAATAGAGACTAAAGGAAAAAGAAGCCCAGATGGAAGATTACTTGAGTGGAAGTGGAATAGAGAGGCCGCTATCCTCTTTAGTAAAAAACTAGATGAGATTGGGATATCTAATGTTCTACTTGTCCCAGAAGAAAAAGATGTTTCTTTATCAAATAGATGTTTAAGAGCAAATACTATCACTAAAAACATGAAGAAAAATGGTGTTGATACTTTATTCATTTCAATTCATGTAAATGCAGGCCCTTATGGTGGGTGGAGCAATGCGAGTGGAGTGAGTGTTTATGTCTATGAAGATGGAAGTGAGAAGAGTAAAACATGTGGAAAGATATTTACTAGAAAGGCAAAAGAGATGAAGTTGACTGGTAATAGAAGTGTCCCATGTGATGAGTATTGGAGTTGTCGTTTCTATGTATGTAAAAATACTACTTGTCCAGCAATTCTTCTTGAAAACAAGTTCATGACTAATAAAGGAGATGTTGAATATCTTTTATCAAATGAAGGAAAAGAAGAGTTAATTAATTGGTGGGTTTCTTCTATATTAGAATATGTGAAAACATATTCATATAATGGTTAAAAACCGATATTAGAATATATAAAAACATATAATTACGATAAATGAATCTAATTGATATACTTAAGAATATACTATCAGTAAAGAATGAAATACGTGATATTCTAAATGAAAGCGATAAATTCAAGAGATTGAATGACTTTTCAAGATTACCTATCGCAATACATAATTATCTAGTTGACTTATACAATGAAGGTTATGTCCAAGGTTATGGTGATACTTATGAGAGTATAGTTGGAGTAAGAAGATATACTGATGTCCCTCTTCAATATTTAGAGTATAATGTAAATAGTATTAATTATTCATCTTATGAGTTATCCTCTCTCGTTGATATAATGAGAGATGTCTTAAACTACCGTATTCAGATGAAAGATGAAGATAAACTAAATATCGATACTGATTATTTTCCTGACTATCCAGATTACTTAAGAGGTTTAATATCAATTACTTATGATACTGGTTATACAGCAGGCCAGGCAGCAGCCGATAATGATATTCTTCCTAGTGTTGAGGTTGATGTCCCAGATTTTACTTTTGATTCTACTACTAATACTTTTTATATAGAGAGTGAACAAGAAGGAGCAAAACTTTGGTGGAAGATTGGGCCAAATGGTGTCCCAAGAAGATATAGCGGCGGAGTTATGATCAGTGAAGATACTGATGTTTATTACTACGCGGTTATTGGAATGAATAAAAGTGATGCTACTGTTCATCATTTATGTGAGTATAATTCTATAATTGAACGCCCTACTGAAAGAAAAATATTACCCCCAGATATCCATAATTGGAATAATCGTCTTGTAATTGATTCTCAAGAAGATGAAGCGAATATAGAATATTCTATAGATGATGGTGATTGGGAAATATACAGAGGCCCAATTGATATCACTGATGATTGGGAAGATGTTGTTGTAAGAGCAAGAAATGTAAGCCCAAGTGATATTAGCCCAACTGTTTCACAGCCAATTAGTTACGTGACCGAACAAGTTATAGTTTATCCTAATAATCCTCAAATATCTAAACAAGATAATCAGATTGTATTGAGTTGTACTACCGAAGGAGCAGATATTTACTACAGTATTGATTCTTATGAGGATAAGGACTATGTTCTTTATACTGAACCATTTACTATTTCAAAGAGTTGTAATATATATTGTTATAGTGTTCTTGATGGAGTTGAGAGTTTAAACAGAATATTCTACCCAGTGATTGTACGACAAGTGGTTGTAATCCCAGAGAAAGTTATTTTTGATGCCGATGATTATAGATGTGGAATTTATATTACTTGTACTACTGGTGGAAGCCATATTCATTGGAGATATGGAAATGATGGGCCGTTCAATGAAGTTGAGAGTAATTGGGTATTCATTGAGCCGCCTGAAAATTGTATAATCACAGCCTATTCATCACTAAATGGAAATGCTAGTGAGATGCAGAGCTATGAGTATAATTATTATTCTAATGTATTCATCTTAAATGAGCCAGTTATTGAAAGAATTGGTAATCGCATAGTTATGAGTTGTGTTCAAGGTAATATATACTATACTATTGATACAGGTGATGGAGAAAGCGAAGAGAAAATGTATTCAAATGTCGGTGCTATAAATGGAATCCCTATCACTAGAGAGACCAGCCCAATGGTTATACGAGCAAGATGCAGAGATAATGCTATCGCAAATGGATCCTATCACAGTATTTATTCTAAATGGGTTACTAAAGTTTTTTATTATGACGAGGATAGTTTCTCTTATTCAGATGAGTATTGTACTGTATTTGGAGCAAGTGAAATAAATGTTGTTAATGCAGCTACAAATTATTCATTATCATATAGTTATGATAAAATTAATTGGACCCAATTTAATATTTCAGCTACTGGACTTGACCCTACAAGATATATTTATTTAAAAGGAAGCAGTGGAAATAATGGTTGTTTGACTTTTACCAGTATTTATTTCGGCCAGAATGACCAGGTTGTTATCAGTGGTAATATCATGAGTTTAATGTATAGTGATGGTTTCAGTGAACATAAAGAATTTTATGAATATACTAATGCTAGTATTGCTACTGGTTTTGAATATCTTTTCCAAGGTTGTTCACAATTAATTGACGCGCAAAATCTTGTAATCCCAATTGAGAGACTTAAGGAAAAGGACGAACATAGTTTCGATGGTATGTTCGATGGTTGTATAAATCTTGTATATGCCCCTAAACAATTGTTATTTAATAAATTAAACAATTATTCTTGTCGAAATATGTTCAGAGGTTGTACTAGTTTGACTGTTGGACCAGAATTTAATTTTACAGATGCTAGTTATAGTTCTTGTGAGAGTATGTTTGAAGGTTGTATTAATCTTGAGTATTTCCACGGGAGATTCAATATAGATAGTTGTGGAGAGAAATCATTTAAGAGTTGTTTCAAGAATTGTGAGAAATTAAGAAGCGTGGACTTTATTTTAAAAGCAACTAATAATGAGTGTTGTGTTGACATGTTTAGTGGTTGTTCTACAATAAATGGACAAAGTATTGATTTACAAGCAGTTAATCTTAGTGAAAAGTGCTATCAAGGTATGTTCTTTGGTTGTTCTTCAATGACCGACTTTAATAATCTTCCAGCAAGTAATGCTAAAGATAGTTGTTATTATTCAATGTTTGAAGGATGTTCATCACTTAAGAATTTTGGAAATATTGGTTGTATTAATCTTGACTATTATGCTATGAAGAGAATGTTCTATGGATGTTCTTCTCTTGAGTATGCGCCAGTATTGAGTATGTATGACTTAAACAAGAAATTATGTTTAGAAGAAATGTTCTGTAATTGTTCATCACTGAAATATATAAAAGCCCTATTCTTGACCGACCCAGCAAGTGGATATTATACTAGAAATTGGGTTAAGAATGTTAATTATTATGGGACTTTTGTTCAAGATGATGACGCGCTATGGGATAATGTTTCTGATAATGGTATTCCTATTGGATGGAGTTGTGCTAATTTAGTTAATCGCCCTGGTAATGTTACAGTTGTGAATGACTATGACCGTGTTTATATGACTAGTTCAAATGGAGATGATATTTACTATCAGATAAATGACGATGATGAAGATGGATGGATATTATATACTGGAGAATTTACTATTGATGCTAATTGTTGGATATACGCTAAATGTATAAACGCAAGAGGAAAAAGTGGTGAAGTTGTAATCCATAAAGTTGAGAATCTGAGTATTCCAGGCCCAGTTATTTCAAATAAGAATAATTTCATAACTATTTCAAATCCAACGGGTTATGAATATGAGAAGTTATACTATAAACTATCCCAATATCATGGTGGGACTACTATTCAAGATTATACTTTATATACGGAGCCAATTCCATATAGTTATAATTTACGTGTTTCAGCTAAAGGACTGAAATATAATGGTGAATATGGTGATGTTGTTTTCCTTGACTGTGAATGGGATGTTTCAGAGCCAGAGATTACATGTGAAAATAATGTTGTGACGATAGTTGGACCGACTGAAGATAGTATATTATATTGGAGATATAGTGGAGAGAGTGGTTGGAGAAGCTATACAGCCCAATTTACTATTACAGAGGACTGTGTTATTGAATGTTTTGCTAGACTATCTGATGGTATGACTGGTTATGTTGACAGTGATGTTGTTTCATGTTCATGTTATTATGATGCC
>Ga0310694_10005676_pt1 | contig 11900 bp, 7 predicted proteins | sample 174DNAGHGhighgp2_FD_203884 | JGI IMG/M metagenome (GOLD analysis project Ga0310694, IMG submission 203884) | Sheep rumen microbial communities from Palmerston North, Manawatu-Wanganui, New Zealand - 1742 DNA GHGhigh gp2 (v2) (version 2) | ecosystem: Host-associated > Mammals > Digestive system >...
GTTCATACATATACTATCTCGTCACCACTCTCGATATCTCATTCAATAAATCATGAGAATAGGTCTATTTTATCTTTTTTGTTTGGTGTATTGTAGGATTTGTAGTATAATTTGTAATCTCTAAATATCAATACTGATGTATCTCAAATCATAGAGGAAATCAAAGTATTTCAAGCAATTATCTGAGTATATCATTTGAGAGAAAAGCGCTCAATATCTGGTAATTTTTCTGCAAACATTTTGAGCTTTTCATTCAATTGCTGCAATCAGGCCTCTAAATTATTTTTTAGATCTCATTCATCATATACCTCTCAATTTGATTTATCGATAAAATCAGCCAAAAAATCTTGAATTAAATCTTTTTGATAATCTGTGTATTTTTCTGTCTCAAGTAGGACAAAAGTCTGGATTTTTACTCAATTTCACAAAGTCTCTTTGAATGAAAATAGCTGATTTTCTTCTAAATAATTATATTTTTTTTCTCTAATTTGCATAATTTAATTAATAATTAATAATTAAAAATTAATAATTTAGTGGAATACCGAAACAATCTATATGATACTCTATTCCATTTTAGATAAAATAAATAAAATTATCTTTTTTTCAATATCAAATATCTAAAAATATATGGGAATAATGCAAAACTATTTTTTACTTTTTGATAGTTTCTTTTTGGGTCTGTAATAAATCTCCAAAGCCATTCAAGTTTTATTTTTCTGACAAATAATGGAGCTCTTTTTTGAGTTCATTTTTTATTTTCATTTCATTCTGCAGCAATGAAATCAAATAACCCTCAAACTGTGAATACTATAAAATTATTTTCTTTAATTTTTGAGTAATTTTTTTGTGTCCATAATTCTTGTATAGGATTTGTGATGGTTGATCTTGCTACAAGCATGACTTTGATATCGTCTTTCCCTACTGTGTTTGGTACCTTGTCTCGATCTAATTCAGAATATCAATCGTGGATAAATTCTATATTGAATCATTTGAATTCTAATCTCTTTTTTGTAGTTTCTACAATTTCTGGTTTTGATCCATACAAATATATATGAATTCTATTACTACCGTATCTTTTCTTTATTTCATTCAAAAAATATGGAATAAAATCTGTTCAATTTAGATTTGATAATGATTGTACTGGTAAGTCAAACTGTCTGCTTGCTAGACGATAGAATGTCTGTAGAGCTATACCATCAGGTAGCAAAAAATCTCACTTTAATATCGCTTTTTTATACTCTTTTTGAAGTGTGGTTTTCTTTGTTTCTTCGAATAATTTTTGCTGTTTAATAATTGAAAAATATACGAAGTTTGAGATTACAAATCCTTGTTTTTCGTATAAATTAAGAATATCATCAATCAGATTATCTTGATTGTTTGGGTAAATTTTTTTTAGTACTTCTTCCAAAATGTCTGGGTAAATATGTAAAATATTATTATTTTTGATTTTGTATTTGTGAATTCTTACATTGTTTTGTATCTATATTTTTTATTGTTACTTTTGTCTGCTCACAAAAGTAACCAAAAAGAGGTTTTTACACAATTTTAGCACTTAGTTATTATTTGCATATTCATGTATGAATACGGACTCGCTCCTACGATAACGTCGCTCGTTTTAGTACAGTTTGATATTGATTCAATTTGCTACGAAGTCGCAATAAAATTGTGTTTTTTGTGTGTCGTTTAAATATTTATAATTTCAATTCATGGATAATAATACTGCAATATATCAGAATAACTTCGACCAAATGTTGATGCCCACCTTTCTGCTCATAATCAGCTAAGTCATACTCAATGTCACGAGAATTTTTTGTCCGAGCAAATTCATATGTCGTATTTATTCATTAAATATGGGGTATCTGTTCGTCACCATTTTTCAGATGCTGAATATGTATATCAAGCTGAACATGAGAAATATGGTAAAATTGGCACATATCAGTCATACATTACGATTTTGTTTTCTGTACTTTTTAGTGCTTTGTATCGTTTTGTTACTGTCTGTTCTAATCATGCTCATACATATTTTTGGAATATGTTTGGATTATCTACAGCATTGTATGTTGATTTAGATGGGATATTTGGATGCTGATTTTCTGGGTGCATATAAAATAATGCATAAGATTTTGAAATTAGTGCCATTACCTCATTTTTTGTTTGCGACTCTGTATCATTCGTCTCTACTATTCATTTCATGTAATCAGTAAATGGTAGTGAATTTATTACCACATATTTAAATGATGGAGTTCAAAATTCGTCTTTCATGTAATCTTTTTGGAAAATTAATTCACCATGAAATCTATTTCGAGGTACTCATGCATAAGATTTCCTATCGTAATTTGTGACGATAATAATATCATTATTTGATTTTATCGAGGCCGATATTGCAGGAATTTTTTCTCATTCAATCTCCAATTGTAGAGATTCTCATACATCGATATTTACTCAATCAGCATATCTTGAAATTTCATTTGATTCGTCTCAATCTAATTTATATGTGATGGTACATCAATCATTACATCATATCTGGTATTTATCGTAATCTTGTGTAAGCTCGTATAGTAATACTTTGATATTATTATTTAGATATGATTTTACTTCGTTTATACCTACTTTTCCGATGATTTTGTTCATTGGTATAGTAGCATATGTGATATTGTTGGCGGTAATATAATTTTGCTTTATTTGTCTCAATGCTGGATCAATTTTTCATTGTAAAGAGTTGAAATTTCTATAAGTAAGTTTTTCAGCTTTTTTCACATTTTTTGTGCTTTGAGGTATGACGGTCTCGCTATTTTCTGGGATTTCTACTATTATTTCTCATGTGAGTCACAAGTATTCTGCTTGAGATTTCAATCATAGTGATGCTGAACTTTCTCGAGTTCATCAATTATTTATGGCTAGTACACTGGATCTGATATATGGTAATAATTTATATACATTTTTTCAAGGGCAGGCCGTAGTACCTGCATCTTTGTGTCATGCTATATTGTAGTTAACATTTGATTCAATATAGGGTGATGTCTTTGAGTCTTTGTGGTATGCTGTATAACCCATTGGATTTATATTATATTTTGCTGCTAATGCTGCACTTAATTTTATCAGGGCATCAATGGCTTCTTTTGTCGGCTGTACATTTTCAAAATTTCAGATTAAACAGATTCAGATACTTGGGGTGTTATTTCGTTTTGCATGTGCTCAAATCACTCATTCTCAACCTGCTCTACCTTCATAAATATTTCAAAATGGATCAATTATGAAATTATATCAGATATCTCATCGTGCATTGTCCAATGTATGATATTTGTAAACATGCTGGATATAATTGATGGCATCTGCTTTTGTTTTGATTGTAGTATTGTCTGATGCACTATGATGGATTATTATTTTTGTTTTGTTGTATTTATATGATTGATTCCACCAAAGCGCTTGTCATTTATAGGTTTTTATACTATCATCAGTGTACCAATCATTACTGTAATTGGTTTTAAGATAGTTATTTGATAGATTTTTTTTCTCGGCAGCTGCATTGTCTGCATCTAATTTCTTTTGATATGATGCAGGATCGGAAACTTTTAATTCTTCTAATTTTTTTGCTTGACTGGCCCTATATGCTAGTACTGATTGCCATTTACTGTAGCTCGCGAGTCTAATACTTTCATCTGCTCATCGTTCTGCACGAGAAATTATTGTAATTCATGGTAAATTCCAATCACTAGCAAATGTAAAAGAACTTATAACTATTCATGTGAGTATTATTATTGATATTTTTAAAAATTTTTTCATATTGCACAAAAATAAGCGAATAAATCTCCGTATGTATTAATATAATGAATATATATTTTTTTTCAAGTTATAAAAAAGACTGGCATTATATTACCAGTCTATAAATTTATTTTGTTTTTTATATTACTTTATGTTACATATTATCTTGTTAAGTTGTATTTTGCCATAATTCTTTTGATATTTCATTTTTCATCGAAGCTAAACTCAAATCATGCTCATTTTGTATCTAATCTCTTTTTTATACAATAATGTCAGTCGTTTCGGTTGTGATATTGTCACAAGGTGTCGTATATTGCTAAATCTCATACAAGTAGTTCTGTATATATTGGTTCGTTCTCACAAAATTTATTCAACCAACTATCTCGGTCATTTATAAATATTGTGTTGCTGTTTCATGAAAAATGTAAAAATCAATTTTTATCTACATTTAGTGTCTCTAGTTCTGGATCCTCTGATAATGTATAATATCTAGTCTTGCTTGATGGACTCTTTTCTATATCTCGAGGATTTCATCTTGAGCTTGGTCGCCGGTCATATCGTGATATTTCTTCTTTATAGGTGATAAAATCTATTCATATGGTGATCTTTCAATTTTCATTTTTGTAGGAATTTATGATTCCTTTTTGATTTTTCAGCATATCTATTAATAATGAGTATTTACACTGCTCTCTTTTTGTCAGTCATTTTGAATCTAAAACTTCATTTGCTTCATCTATGTATTTACTTACTAGATTTTCTCAGTTTTCTCGTACATCTTCGAGCTTTTTATTTACAAACTTCACATCGTCAGTCCAATTTTTATTTGGCATATCTTCGTAAGTATTATCTTCGCTAAGAGCTTTGGTGGTGTATTCACATCATGTTGTGTAAATATTATTTGTTTCTATTTTATTTTTTGAAATGTAATTTGGATCTTTTGGTGCTGAAGAATGATCTCATGTGCTTTTTGAGTCATTTAGTTCTTCTTTTAATGATCATAGCTCCACCCTTAATTCTTTTATTATTCATATATATTTTTCAATTTTGCTTTTTGATCATGAAAATTCTGACTCAATTTCACCGTTTTCTGTCAAAAGTTTTTTGTTTTCGTCATTTAATTTTTTATTTTCTTCTTTTATTTTTGCATTTTCTTCTTCTAGCTCAGATATCTTCTTATTTAGTTTTTTAATTTCTCATGACAATATATCATTGTCTTTACAAATATTTTCTAAATCCTTAATTTTGTTTTTCTGTTCTTCGTTTTCTGATTGTAATATTCACAATTGGTTTCATAGAATTTTGAAATTATCTTCCAGTGTATCACATTGTACACTGCTAGCGGCTGCTTCGTCTAATGTGATAGAACATCATCATATAAGCATAGTCGATAGGACTGTTAGTCATAGTAATAATTTTTTCATTTTTTTGTTTTAGTTTTTAAAGTTGTATTCATATTATATATATTTTTTTCGAATTTGTCAAATTTTTGGAGACTTTTTTAATTAAATCTTGAATAAATGATAAGAAACATTATATGTATCTCGTTTATTTGATTATTTGAGTTATGGAGTTTACACATTTACATTGACATAGTACTTATTCATTTTTGGAAGCTATTTGAACCCCAAAAAAATTGGTTGCTAAGGCGAGAGAATTGTGATTTACTGCAATTTGATTAACTGATTTATCCTCTATGTACTGAGCCGTGCAATTATATGAAAATTGTAGGGATAATGAGATAAATCCAATAATTGGTACTGAGCTGTGATTTGTATTAAATATGAATGGATACAACAAAATTGAGGATGTCTGAAATATCTGCTTGCTTGCGAAAAATACGGCTTGATATCAAAATTTAATGAAGATTGTGTCTGTAGCAAATCAGGAATGAATCGCTTGAAAACCAAAAATTGATATATCTGTATTGTGAAAGTATAACGATTGAGTTATTGCTTTTATGTGAGGTGTAGATTCTCGAGTTTGAAAGATGATTTATAGATCTGAACCTGATGACAAAATTTTGGAAATATTACATATGATACAAGATAATTTATGAAAAGAAAATGTATTTTTTGAGATAGTAGCACAGGATGAGAGTCAAAATGAGATGTTAAAAAAGATTAATCATAAAGTCTTAGAATTAGCAAAGTCTGAATCTGTGAAAGTGATTACAGGAAATATATATAATTACATAGAGAAATCTGATAAAGAGACATGGGAGATGGCATTGGCTATCAAGGATTGAAAAAAGATGTATGAGTCCGATAGGAGGAAGCCAATTTGAGATTATTATCTCATGACTGGTGATGAAATAAATGAAATTTTGGTCTGAAATTGATATAATCAAGATGAGATATCTGCTTGGATGGCGACAAATAATGAAATTGCAAGTCAGGTGAAAATTGAAATTTTGATGCACCAATCTTTGTTTCCAATCTATCAAACACCTGATGATGTGAAGGATTTATATGATAGTATAAAAGATTCTTTAATTACTGAATAATTTTTAATGGAACTTTTGACTGATGAAAAAACATTTTTTATTGCTGACACTCATTTTGGAAGTGAAAAAATTTTTCATTATGAAAATCGTCCTTTCGATTCTGTGGAAACAATGAATGATGAAATTGTTAAAAATCGAAACAGCACAGTCTGAGAAAATGACATTGTACGATTTTTGTGAGATTTTTGAGATGATTCGTTTTTCTCGAAACTAAACTGAAAAAAATATTTAGTAAAATGAAATCATGAGACAAGGGAAAATGAATATTATAGGGAATTATGATTTATAGAAGTGTACGATATGCCTGTTATTTTCCAAAATTTCTGGATATTGTCCCATGAGCCACTTTATGTGAATGCTAATATGCCTTATGCAAACATCTTTGCCCATGTACATTTGGATCCAAAGTACAAAACAGTGTCTGAACAAAGTTTCTGTGTTAGCTGTGATAGGATAGGTTTTAGGCCAATTTCGTTTGCTGAGATAAAAGCTGAGATTCAAAAGCAAAAATAGTAAAGTTTTAGCTAAAAAAGTCTTCCAAAATTTGACAGGAAGGCTTTTTTTGATTATAATTAAATTGTTTATTACATAATAAATATAATTAAAAAAATGGCTATAAAAAAGAAGAGTAAGGAAACACTTGAACAACAAAAAAATTCATTTTTAAATTTTGCTGGCACTCAAAAAAAATACGAATCAATTATAGCAGAATTATTTTTGATGGATAATGAGAAAATTGATGATATTGAATATATAAAAAGTTATTTAGCTTGAAAATGATTTGACAAAGATCTGATTGATAATTTTGAGGGAGATTATAAAAAATATCTTTGAGGTCGCTACTTTTACTGACCAATAGATCAATATCCACCTGAACTTCAAACAAAAATAATTAAAAATAATAAGATTTTGGAAAAATTAAAAAAAGAAATAATGGAAGATTATAAAAAAATTAATGATTTTGAACTAATTGTGTCCGAAAAGAAATTTAATGAATTTTTGTTAAACGAATTAGATTTTGATAATATTAAATTTGAATCAAGAAAAATATATCAGGATATTCCTATTTTGGATCATGAATTAAAAGAGAAAAATGAAGAATTAGAGTTAAAAGAAACTGCTTTAAAAGAGGCAGAAATACAACTTAAAAATTGTAAATTATTCGAATTTAGTAAAAAAAAGTTATTGAAGCAAAATTTAGATAATTTGAATAAAGAATTTAATTTGTTAAAAATTGAAAAAGATAAAATACTTGAAAAATATAATGAATTATCAGGTGTTAGAGACCTTTTAGATGATATAAATAAAGTCAGGGGTTCTAGAAATTTTAGATTAAATGATAGCTGGTATGATTGGCGTGATGTTTTTTTTAAGTCTTTTTGAAGTAAGTTTGATGAGCAAAAAAAAATTATAATAGATGGTATTAAGTTTTCTGAATCATGAGAGAATAATTATTTAGAATTTTGGAAGGGATATTTATCATCTTTGAAAGAAAAAATAAAGTTATACTCAATGTATATGAATAAAAAAGATTTCAATCAATATATTTTAGGTCCAATTATGTTAAATAAAGTTGATGCAAAAGAATTGTCTTTTGTTAAAAATATTCGTGATAAAGTAAATAAATATTTAAATTATTTTTTCTTTTGAGAAGATAAAAAGGTTGAATGTCTTTGGGGTGGTATTTGTCCAACGGTATTTTCATATGAAAAGATAGATGATGGTATCTTAAATATTGTTAATTCCCTTACAAATTATCGATGATGATTCGATATACAATGAATTGATGAAAGATTTGTTGATGATATTTTTGTTCATAGATCTAACTTTAGAGTTTTAGATGAAATTCTGCAAGAATGAGGGTTGATTTCACATAATGAAATAATCAATAGGAGATGAAACCAAGATATTGCATTAAGTAATAATAATCATGAAGCACAACATAAAGATATTTACTTTTCTAGAGGTTTTAATTCTGCTTGATATTGATGAAATTCTGGACCTAATGATATTGATGTAATGTTTTGTGTAAATACTATGAATAATTTTGCATTAAATGGTTATTGAATACCATTAAATCTGTCTATGCAACCCAACACTACTATTGAAAACAATCAGTTCACATCTGATGCTGCTGGTTTTTCTGTAATTTCAAAAAGCTCTTTATGAAGATATGATTATTGAAAAATTGATGTTAAGGATTTATATATTTTTGTTTCTGAATATAAAAAATCTGAAATTGAAAATAATTCATTGAAATATAATACAGAAAATGCTCATATCATTTATATTCCAAAAGAGTATTATTCTTCTAAAGGGTATACATATAAAATATATGAATTTATTGAACAACAAATGCAACAGTTTAAACAAAGGAAAAAAATATTTCCTTATAAAGTTGTGAGCAATAAAGTGGATTTTATGGGCAGTATTAGTGATGATTATTCATGGGCTTTTTGTGATATTGTTTGAGATGAAGAAAATGAAAATAATATCCCAAGTCTTTTATGAGATTGAAGTATTGATAGTATAATAAGTCTTTTGAAAAAATGTTCATCAAAGGAGGATGAATGATTTATTGTTTCAATTGAACAGTGATTGAAAAACACCTCTTATGATGATTTGTCGATTTTATCATGTTTTTCCGCTGAGCTTTTAAAATTAGCATATTCATATTTAAAAATTGATTATAATCATAGGCCAAAAATTCGAAATATTACAAAAATTTTATCAAAATCATGATATTCTCAGAAAGAAATTGCAATATTCTATGAGATTGTCAGTTTTATTAATGCATCATATGAAAAACAATATAAAAATTTGCAATGTTTTTGTGATGCTTTTTCATTGAAATATGAAGATATAGAGACTATTATAAAGTTATTAAGCCAAAAGTTATGATTTTATGGTGTTTCAAATCGGTTGGTAAAATCAAAAGAGGTTTATTCTAAATAACTTTAAATACGAAATAAATAAATTATTCAAACATCTTTTTGACAAAATGACAAATCTTTTTAATTTTTTCAGATTGAAAAATTTAATGTAATTATTAGATATATGTCTAATAATTTTATACATATCAACGAAATGAACATACAAGAATACTTAGCAAGTAAATTGAATGAAGAACAATGTAAAGCAGCTTTGCATACTGAGACTTCGAGTCTGATTTTGGCCTGAGCTGGATCTTGAAAAACCAGGACTTTGACCTACAAAATTGCTTATTTGATGTTTGGATTGGGAATCAAGCCAAGCAATATTTTAGCTGTGACTTTCACAAACAAGGCTGCAAATGAATTGAAAGAGAGATTGATTGAATTAGCAAAAGAATTTTCACAGTTAGATCTTTGAGTACAAAAAGAAGTGAATAAAAGTGAAATAGAAGGAGATTCTATTGATGATTTTTTAGCTTTTGTAGAATCTACTGCTGAAAAAAAGACTAATATCTCGTATTGAGTAAATGATTTCAAATGGATTTGAACTTTTCATAGTATATTTTTGAAGATTTTGAAAGAAGATATTGACTGACTTGAGATGAAATATGACAAAAATTTTTCAATTATAGATGCTGATGATAGTGCAAAAGTTGTAAAAGATCTTTTGAAAAAATATAATTTAGAAGATGTGTTAAAACCAAATGAAGTAAAGTGATTTATAAGCAATGAAAAGAATAATTGATTTGATGCAAAAATGTTTGAAAGTAAAGTTGTTAGTCAGTATGATATGAATATGTGAAAGATTTACACAGAATACCAAAAAGAATTAGAAAGGTCAAACATGCTTGATTTCGACGATTTATTATTACTCCCCTATTTGCTCTTTAGAAAAAAACAAGAAATTTTGGAAAAATGGAAAAGAAAATTTTTGTATATTATGGTAGATGAGGCTCAGGATACAAACCGAATCCAATTTGAATTAATGAAAATGTTGAGCTGAGAAGATTGAAATATTACCATGATTTGAGATGATTATCAGAGTATTTATGGATGGAGGTGAGCCTTGATGGAGAATTTTTTGAATGTAAAAAAGTATTGGCCCGATATGCAAATGTTTAAATTGCAGATAAATTATCGTTCACGTCCCTATATTGTAGAGGCTGGAAATGCTGTGATAAAGAAGAATTTGAAGCAATATGATAAGACTGTCCGCTCATTTAGAGAAGAAAACTGAAAAATCACAATTTTTGGAAATAATACTGAAATGGATGAGGCGGCTAATTTGATTGATTTGATTTCCAAAATGAAAAATAGCGGAAAGATTCAATCACGATGAGATGTGGCAATATTATATAGGACAAATGCTCAATCTTCTCCTTTTGAACAAGTTTTGGTCCAGGAGTGAATCCCTTACAAGATATGGTGAGCTTTTAAGTTCTTTGATAGAAAGGAAGTAAAAGATATTTTGGCATACATGAAATATTTGGCAAATCCAAGTGATTCAATTTCATTGAAAAGAATTATTAACTTGCCGTGAAGGTCTATCTGAAAGACGACATTGGATAAGCTCGAAGATTATGCTGCTGTGAATTGATATAGTTTAAATGAAGTGATAGAAAACATTGATTCAGTGCCAGAAAAAGTGACTCCACAGGCAAAAAATTGAATTATGGAATTTAAGCAGGTAATACATGAAATTACTGACAATTGGGAGCAGTACTCCCCTGCTGAGGCTATGGAAAAGATAGTAAAATGAATAAAATATAGAGCATATTTGGTCAAAGAACATGGTAGCGAAGAAATTGCTGATGAAAAGTATGAAAACATTGGTCAATTAATAAATCTTGCTTCGAAATATGTAGAAAAATGACAAGATGCTATTAGACAATTTATGGAAGAAATTACACTTTTGACCGATGTGGCTACAGATGATGAGTGAAATTTGGATGCAATAAAGCTGATGACAGCACACAGTAGTAAATGATTGGAATTCCCTGTTGTATTCATCGCAGGTCTGGAAGATAATGTATTTCCTTTGACCAATGCTATGATGGAGCCAAATCTTTTGGAAGAAGAAAGAAGACTCATGTATGTAGCTATCACAAGGGCAAAAGATCACTTATTTTTGTCGTATGCAAATAGCAGGATGACCTGGTGACAGACCAGAAGTAATCCAGAAAGTAGATTTATTGCTGAAATACCGCTGGATTTAGTAAAAAGATATGATCTGTGATCGTGATCTGGTTGAGGTTCTGCACAGCAGGAAGAACATTATGATATATCAGAATGACATGTGGTAAATCATAAATTATTTTGAAATTGATATGTTTTAGAAGTGTGGAATAACCTTGCTATAGTAAAATTTTATAATCCAAAATTTTGAGTTAGAAAGATTGAATTAAGGTTTTTGACTAAAGTGGAGTAAAATAATTGAAAATTAATAATTAAGAATGAATAATGTTGGTATTTTTGTTCTGAGTGAAGAGTGGAACGAGACGAATAATATAAATTATCTTCTTTGTTTTTCTTAGAATAACATTTTTATTTTAATATTTTTAGTAAATCTGAAAGGGTGGATATTTTTATAAAATCTTTTTCATATCTGATATTTCATCATTTCATTGCTCTATCAATTTGGATGGCATCCATTCATACATTTTGTGCTCAAGCTACATCCATATCTATTTTGTCTCATACCA
>Ga0310694_10005678_pt1 | contig 11898 bp, 1 predicted proteins | sample 174DNAGHGhighgp2_FD_203884 | JGI IMG/M metagenome (GOLD analysis project Ga0310694, IMG submission 203884) | Sheep rumen microbial communities from Palmerston North, Manawatu-Wanganui, New Zealand - 1742 DNA GHGhigh gp2 (v2) (version 2) | ecosystem: Host-associated > Mammals > Digestive system >...
CAATTCGTATGAGAGCAAAAGTCATATTCTTAAAATCAGTAATTGTGATATAACAGTTAAAGCATATCAAACGGCGTATGGCATATATGCGAATGCTTCAATTGGTTCAACAAGTAGTTCTAGCACTCGTAATCTTGCTGCGATGAGTTATGGCGATGTAGAACTGACCAATTGTACAGTCTATACAGAAGCAATGGTTGGTACAACAGCCTATGCTGTGTACGGGCATACCACCTATGCAACAATTTTTGCTGACCAAACCGAATACGATACGTCATCAAAAACAAATATCTCTCAAACTCGTTTTACTGGAGAGTATGCAATAGGTGCAAAAATTAAAATAGTTGGTGGTACTTATACTGCTAAAGCCGCCACTACTACAGCATATGCTGTATGTACAAATACTCGATCCAAAACAATATATGGTACAGATACTAAGGTTGAAGCAGACCGCACAGTTGGAGGTAATGCCGAAGGATATGTGACACTCATTATAGATGGCGGTACATTTATCGGTGAAGCCACTACAACCACCGCACGTGCTGTATCTTCCGGCGGCTATACGACAATTACCGGTGGAACGTTCAATGCTACTGCAGGAACATACTATGCGTATGCTTTGTATGCGTTATCAGGCAAACTGACAGCGACGAATTCCATCATCAATGCAACTGCTAACGGAAGAGTTAAGAGTAGTGATAACAACGCGTATGCCTACGGAGCATTAGCCGATTGCGGAATTGTTGGTTCGGGCAATCAGGCATGGACTGGATTTACATATTTTGGAGAAATTGAACTAAATAACTGTACGGTCACCGCAACAGCGACTACATATGACAATGCGCGAGGAATTTCTGTAAACGCGACAAGCGCATTATTAATACAAGCTAATTATGAGGCAGAGAAAACAAAGAGAAAGTGGGATGAAGCAACGACGTGGGCAGCATATCAAGCCGTGTTCCCTGGTGACAATACAAGTCGGGCTGTGGCAGCTAAAGCAAAAGTTACCGGCGGATCACTTACGGTAACTGCTGGTAGAGCTAATGCGTATGGTGCATTCTCAACCAAAACAGCAATTACTAATACGCAAGGAGCAATGGCATCGCCGGAGATGACTCTTACGAATGTGGCGATAACATCCAAAACGAGAACAAATACAACAGCGTATGGTGTATATTCCGGAGGTTCTACGACTATTGATGGTTGTACTATTACCGCCACAGCGGGAGATCCAACATATAAGAGTACTGCTTCGGGTGTTCTAAACGTAGATAAAACGACAACTATCAAAAATTCTACGATTACTGCCACCGCTACTGATGCAGCGTATGGATTGGAAGGACGCGCTGAAATTAATGCCACACATGGCTATTGCTGGCATGGAGAATTTGATCTCAGCGAAGCGGGAAACACGATAGTCACGGCTGAAGCTAAAACAAAAGCAAAAACGGCATATACCATATTCCTTAAGTCGGCAAAACTTAATATCGCAACCGGAGGCGCTTTTGATGGAGATTACGCAACAGCTGCCAGTGCTACTATAAATGGCGGAACTTATAATGCCAAATTTAATACATCTGGTTCGGCATATGTTATTTCGCTTGGTTCACAGCAAATCCAAGGTGATGCGGTTGCCCAACCAGAAGTGTTGGTAAATGGAGGCTTCTTTAATGGTTCTACCGCAGAAGTCGGAACTGCCGGTATCGTAGGACACATGCAACTGAAAGGCGGTTATTTCGTACACCCGACCAACCTCGCTACCTACGCCGTAGCTCCGAAGAAAGTTTTGACGCTTCGTGAATCGCACACTCTCTATCCAGATTACAAATATACAATCAATGAGGGAGGAACGGTTATATGGAAAAACGGGGAGACAACGCTTCTCTCAGAGGATTATCTCAAGGGCGAGACTCCGGCATATACAGGCACCACTCCTACCAAAGATCCTGATGCTCAATACACCTATACTCACAATAGTTGGACACCTGCCATAACGGCTATGGATAATAGCAATGCTACCTATGAGGCAACCTATAATACTACCATCAATAAATATACTGTTTCTGTTTCATCAAGTAAAGCAGAATGGGGGACAGTATCTGCTGCTTCTGTGGCAGAAGTGCCTTACGGATCGGCAGTCACGGTGAACGATAACAAGATTACCGTCAATGGAACGACCATTACCGCTACGCCTGCTGCGGCTACGGCGCAATATACCTACGCATTTAGTCAATGGGACAATGTTCCGGCTACGGTGACAGGTAATGTAAGTATCGAAGCAGTCTTCACCCGTACGGTGAACCAATATACGGTTCTTTGGAAGAGCGAGGATGGTACGAGTACCATAGAGACGGATGACAACCAGAACTATGGTGCGGCTACTGCTTTTAACGGAACGACTCCTACCAAAGACGCTACGGCGCAATATACCTATACGTTTGACGGTTGGGCCACCGAGGCAAATGGTGCCAAGGTCTATGAAATCGGTGCTACGCCTACCGTAAGCGGCGCGGCTACCTATTATGCTCACTTCGCTCAAACTACTAATGCATACACCGTTACATGGAAGAATGCAGACGGAACTGAGTTGGAGAAAGATGAGGATGTGTCATACGGTACTACGCCGGAATATAACGGCGAAACGCCGACCCAGACGGCAACAGCAACGGATGTTTACACTTTTGCCGGTTGGGATAGCGAAATCGCTGCTGTAACGGGCAATATTACTTATACCGCTACGTACACTTCTGTCGCTCCCGTGGCTTCTGTAACCGTCAGCGGCGCAACGACCTACTATGCTACCCTGCAAGAAGCGTTTGATTATGCCGCTGATAAGGCTACGCCGACACTCACCGTATTGAAAGATGTAACAGGAATAGCAACCAAATTGACCTATACGAATACTTCCAAGACTACGGTTACTTTTGATTTGAACGGCCATACGGTTGCCGGAAAAGTAAACCAATTATTGTATCTCACATCAGGATCTAACACAGGAGGTACTATAGTAATAAAGAGTAGCGTGGAAGGTGGCCAGATACGAAATGTTCTTTCTTCAACCAGTTCGCGGTATTGTGTTTATTTAGTCAAAGGTAAATTGACATTAGAGAGCGGTACGATCTATAACGAAAATACTAATACAGGTGGAAGTTATGCAATTAGCGTAGCTTCAGGTAGAACCTTCACAATGACAGGTGGCAAACTGGAGGCAAAAGGAAAAACCTCTGTATATACACTATATTCAGTTGGAACATCTAATGTGTCGGGCGGTACTATCAAAGCTACAGAGACAACAAGTGGAACGTCTGCCGGTGTCTGCGTTATGAACGGAAAAACAACTATTTCCGGAGATGCAGACATACAAGTTAATGGTACAGCAAGTGCCTATGGCGCAAGAGTCGGTTATCGACCGAATAGTTCATCAGGAGCAGCTTATAATGGTACATTGGAGATTACTGGCGGTAAATTCACAGTGGAAGCTTCCGGTGCTTCAGCCATCGGAGTGCATAGTTATGCGGGAACAAGAGCAATTGCTTCAAAAGGTAATTTTGTTTCTGCCGGTACTGCGAATATCAGCGGAGGTCAGTTCGATGTGACCGCTGCGACAAAGGCATACGGCGTTTATGTAACGGGAACTGTTTCCATTGCAACCGCAAAGGATGCGGATGGCAATGCATATCCGGAAGCCTCTGCCGCATCGAAAGCTACTATCACCAATGGTAAGTTCAAGGTAGAAAGTACTGGCGATGATAACGCTACGGCGTACGCAATGAATACATCGGCTACGGCTACGTATCTTAAAGTGCAAGGTGGCTACTATAGTACGAAGGCTATCAGTGCAACAGCGAATATCGAAGATAAATATACCGCTCCGACGAAATCGTGCAACTACCATGTCCTGCCGCTGACCGGCGAAGACCCGTACCAGTACGAAGTAGCAGAAGCTTATATGATTACCTTCAAGAATGGTGACGAGGAACTCCAAAGAACAGCACTGAAGAAAGGTGCAACACCGGCTTACACCGGCGAGACCCCGACCAAAGATCAGGATGCTCAATATTCGTACACGCATAGCGGATGGTCGCCTGCGATAACTACAGTATCTGCTACGGCTACTTATACAGCGACATTCAGCAGCACGCCGCGCACCTATACCGTTACACTGAATCCCAATGGCGGTACTATCAATGCGGGTAATGTGGCAGAATATACCTATGGCACAGGTGCAACACTTCCGACGAATGTTACCAAAGATGGGTATGAGTTCGGCGGTTGGTTTGATAACGAGGGATTGACCGGCGATGCCGTTACCTCTATATCCACTACCGCAACAGGAGACAAGACCTACTGGGCTAAATGGGTTTCTGCCGATACCGGCTTCTGGCTTGATATCATTGACTGGACGGCTTCGACGCTCACCATCAACGCCAATGGTTGGACTGCCAGCGGATGGCCTTATACAATTAACGATGATGCATACGAAAAAAACGACCGTGCTGCCGACCGTACGCTGACTATTCCGTACAGCGGTGCGGCTGGAACAGATCTGGTTATCAAACTGCAAGACAAGGACGAAAATATCATTAGTCAGCATAGTTACAAGATTCCGTTCATTGGAACGACAGCCGGCGCAGGAACAGAAGATACCGTCTATGTGAACGAAGGTACATTGACTATCAGCACCAACACAGTGTTAGGCGGTTTGTATGTGCGTCCGGAGGCGAGTGTGACTATCACAGGCGGTACGCTGACTGTTGGCAAGTTGGTACTTCGTACTCTGCCATGGCAGGCAGCGGCTATCAGCGGCTCGTTCACTGCTACCGAGGCCTGGTACACGCGTATAGCGCCGAACAAGCGCACGATAACCGGACCTTATGCGCCGATTACGTACGAATCGGCAAGTTACTACCAGTTCGCTTTGCCGCTCTCCACAACGGTGGCTCTGAAAGACATTAAAGTGTCCAACGGTGCTAATACTCCTTATGGCAGTACGTGGCTGCTCAAGTACTATAACGAGGAATCGCGCGCAGCTAACGGCGCAGGAAGTGACAACTGGGTGGCATTGGGCGAGAATGAAACAGTCCAAGGCGGTGTAGGATATGAGATGTTCTCCAACTCCAATTACTACCGTGAGTTCTACTTCCCCGTAGGAGCCATTAACTCCGCTTCCCTCGGTAAGACTACTGACGTGGCGTATGACCTCGGCGCAGCAGGAGAGAAGCACGCAGGATGGAACATCGTCGCTTCGCCGCTCATGAGCGTATATGATAATAGAGGCGCTAATCCTGAAACGGGTCTCAAAGTAAGCTGGCTGATGACGGACGGTTCGTATGACCAGGGAGTACCGGAATATATCTATCCCGCTATACCATTCTCGTATCAGGCAGGCAAGTCCGGAACCGTCTCCTTTGCAGGTTCGTCTCTGGCAGCTCTTGCTCCGAGACGTGCTGTGGCGGCAGAGGACGAACAGGAACGTATCCAGTGGATTCATCTGGATGTGAAAGATGAGGACGGCGTGGGCGACCATACCAGTGTCCTCTCGCATCCGACACGCTATGAAGACAGTTACAAGACGGGAATAGACGTCGCCAAGCAGTCGTTTGAAGCATCGCGCGCGTTAATCTATAGTTCGCACGTGTACGGAGAAATGGCATTTGCTGGTGTGGCTGACTCGCTTCTTGAACGCGGCGTCGCATTAACCCTCTATAGTCCGTCCGAACAGAAACTGACCATCTCCATGCGTGAGAACAACTGGCTCGACCGTCTGGCATTCGTATGGCTCATAGACAAAGAGACCGGTGCACGAACCGACCTGCTGATGAATGACTACCGCTTCAAAGCAACCGAAGGTACCACCACCGGGCGGTTCTACATCGAAGGACAGTTCTTCGCGCCGCAAGTGGCGACGGGCATCGATCCAATACAGGGGGACGATGTACAAGGTACTAAGGCACAGAAAGTACTCATTAACGACAAGATGTACATCCGTGTGAACGGAAAGATGTATGACGCAACAGGCAAACTGGTAACGAACAAGTAAAATAGAAAGGAACACACCGATGAACAATTATAATAATACAAGACCTCCTCGCACAGGAGTAATAATACTGGCGTCATTTCTGTTCGTTGCTATATTGAGTATTGCCTTTTTCAATGCGTACGAACAGAAAGCACAGGCGCTGGGACACACGGTTCACATCACTCCTGCTTCCGCCCACTACGGAACGGTTTCCTCTGTGACCGCATCAGCCCCCATCATTCCATCAATCCATCAATCCATCAATCCATCAATCCATCATTCCTATCATAGCGGACATGCCACGATGCCGAAAGTCTCTGCTTCGGGCGCAGGATTCAAGATACATACCACCTCTTCCGCCTCCATGCATTCGTATGGTTCCGGCGGAGGCGGAGGTGGCGTCGGCACAAGCGGCGGCTCGTCTCACGGAACTTCGTCCTCTAAGGGGATTCAGTATGGTGGCGGTTCTGTCTCCCTGCCGGTATTGGCGGTGGCATCATCGTCTTCTGCCATGTCTGCTTCCTTCGCTAGGGCATCTTCTGCGCGTATGGGAATAGGACCGCGCCGAGAACCCGGATATTCTGGTTCTAAAGAAGGAGAAATTGGTGAAGATGGAGGAAAATACTGGATGTGGGATGGAGAGGAATGGATAGAGCAAGGAGATATCCCTGTTGGTACCACCAAAATAGAAGGCGGCAAAACATATCGCTGGAACGGCTCTTCATGGGACGAAATCGGCGACCAGCAAGATCCCGGTCTTCCCCTCGGCGACACCCCGTGGCTATGGATGCTTCTTCTCATCGGAATCTACCTGCTTGCAAGAAGGAAAAGCCTCGTCTTCTAAATCGCAACATCAGTCCCACGTACGTCAGTGCGTGGGACTGCTAACATTGTACCGTTGCACGCCTTTACCGTACATGTTCGAGGTCCTTCCGACACAACTTCGACACAACATCGACACAGACCTAGGTGATACCTAGGTTATACGTAGGTTATACCTAGGTTATAAAGCCGACCTTGGTATAACCTTGTCTTGTAGTGTGCCCCTTTTTGTCCTTCGTTAATTAGCCCGACATCTAATGTCGGTGTATTAGCAACGTTTATTATCGCCGGATACTATCCGGCATTCATAGCCCCATCATTCTCTCTCCCCTTGCGTTTGTTCATTCCCCCGCATGCCCACTTGGCGGCGGGTTCTTTTCTTTGTCGGGTGCGCGGAGCGTTAGCTCCGTGTTTCCTTTGTTATTCCATCATTTCATCAATCCATCAATCCATCATTCCATCATTCCTCCCCTTCTGTTTATGTCCCAAATTACGCATTCCTTAACGTCTAAATATCTGATTTATTTTTTTTGCCATGTTTAGATAGCAAAATGCATTTTTTTTGCATTTTTAGTGAGGAATATTTGCATTTTGTCGAAAAAAGTTGTAACTTTGCACCCTCAAAGTGCAAAGGCGTATATGTATGTGTGCATATGTGCCTATACGCATGTGGATGATTATTTATTGTAGTTGCTTAGTAGTATTGAAATTAGTACATTATTTGTTTGGAAGGCGCAATCATGAAACGGACTATGAAGGCAATGAAATGATGTTAAAGTACAATCGGTAGAATAGTATCGGCGCCAATCGTGACCGATTCAAATATAACGAAAAATTAAAAGATACAAAAAGATATGAAAAAAAACATTTTAAACTCACTTAGTGTAATGAGTAACAACAAACTTAATTATGGCATACGGGCAGTGCTCGTAATGCTGCTCTTTACCTTCTCCATCGGTCAGGCGTGGGCATCAGATTATTATTACACCGGCTTTAAAGCCACCGGTGGTGCTACAGGCAAAGGATATGTCTATGCTTCGACAAATAATACAGCCACCCCTGTATATGAGACAGCGGTAATCGCAGAAGAAAAATCGAGCGATTTGGGGAGCAATGGCACTAAGCAGTACTACGCTTGGGCTAAAGCTGTGCGTGGTAGTAAATTTAATGGGTGGTCGATTTCTGGCGATAATGGAACTGTGACACCAACATCGGGCACTAATTCTCCGATTACAGTGACTGTTACTTCAGCGAAAAATAAAACTAATACGGGTACGGCTACAGCAACATGGACTACTTACACGAAAGTCAATGTAACCTATAATCCTTCTGAGGACGGAATATATAGCGTAACGTATCAGTATAACTCCTACGATGCAACTAACAAAGAAATCACTACCGGGGATGCGGAAAATCTGAGCCGTACTATCTCGTCGGAAAACGGAGCACAGATGATAGGCTCTTATAATAATGATGTTATTACGCTCAAATCGACTTCCGGTACTTTTCAAGGTTGGTACAGCGATGCCGGATTCACTTCACTGCTGTCCACAGCCAACCCTTACACCTATACGGCTCCCACGTCCGGCTCTGCCGCTGTTTATCCGAAGTACGAGCACGTGGATAAATACTACGGTCGGCTGACTGCAAGGATTGCAGCAGTTCCTTATAGTATGCCCGGTGGCGGAACAATCTTTGTCTCCAAAGAAGAGGCAGGTACAGGCACATATTCCGCTGATGCACAGACGGTAGATAACATAGGTATGGGTACAACAGGTCTCAAATACTATCTCCATGCCAAGCCTAATGACAAACGATATGTGTTCCGAGGGTGGTATAGTAATCCTGAATGTACCGGTACTGCGTTGAGCACGAATGCGGATTATACATATACCTTCACGGCGACCTCTATGAACTCCGCAAGTCCTACCACGGGCAATGTCTATGCCGCTTTTGACTTCAACCTCTATTACATGCAGGTGGAGGCAGAGCCAGCCGTACCGGGATTGGGTATGGTACTCGTAAAAGATAACAATACCGGCACGCCGGATTATACTGCGTACGCTTCTCATGCTGAGCAGTTCTTATACGCATATCGTTTGGCGCCTACGGCTAACGCGTATCTTTATGCAAAGCCCAAATATGGCTATAAGTTCAGCGGATGGTATGACAATCCCGATTGTACCGGCACGGCAAAGAGTACAGCAAACCCATATACCTATGCTGCCAAAGGCACCAGCACCGATCCGATGAACCCGACGATAATAAAACTATATGCCAAGTTTGTTGAAGATGCTACGACTGTCAATATCACCTATAATTTACCCGACCAGACGAAAGGTGAATATACCGCTTCTGTTTTGGATATAGCAGAGGTGGATGATGACTTTATTTGGACATTTACACAGGTGTTTACTTCCGAAGGAAAAACCGGCAATACAACGCAAGCACAACACAAGACGGATGTACTACACTTGGAGGCACAGCCCAAAGCAGGTTACGGTGTTACCTCTTGGACTATAGCCGGTGCTGCCAAAACTACCCCATCACAACTTTATGAAACGACAGGAACGGCAGCCGCTACGTACGGTGTAACCTTCGGCGATGCCAAACCGTTCCTTGTTTGTGCTACCACTGCAGCCACCACAGGAACGGCATATTCCTCCTTGAGTGAAGCATTAGCCAATTTGGGGACAAACAAGAAGATTGTAGTCGTGCAAAATGCATACGTGCCGGCAGGAAACTATATTATCCCGAATGGTGTGACCTTGTTAGTGCCGTATGATGAAGCTCAAACACTTTATACTACCAAACCGGGTATTACTAAAGCTGCTCCAAGTGGACAGAGTGCCTATTGTACCTTAACCCTTGGAAATGGTGCAAATGTTAAAGTAAACGGAGCGATTAGCGTAAGCGCTCACCAAAACAAAGGTCAGCCTTATGGAGGTGCTGTAACTGGTAAATATGGAAAGATAGAATTAAAAGAGGGCGCAAACATAACACTTAATAACGGTAGTTTCCTGTATTGTTGGGGATATATTACGGGAGCCGGTACAGTAGATGCGTTGAATGGTTCTACCGTTTATGAAGATTTTCAAATTGCGTGTTGGCGTGGTGGTACTGCAGCATCCAGTATGGAACGCAACTCAAAAAAGGTATTCCCCTTACAGCAATATTATATTCAAAATATAGAGGCCAAAATAAATTTCCATTATGGATCTTCAGAAATCGTTTATACGGGTGTTACTATATCGTATGTGGATCCGGAAGGAAGTGCAAAAATAATAGGTACTTCTAATTGTTTGTTTCAATTGAAATCAGGATCCATTTTGACAAAGTGGTTTGACGCTTCAAAAGATCGGCAAATGTATGTTCTCAATGGAGATGCAACTTTGGGATATGTTGAAGTAAGTATATCCGTTACGGTGGATTCACGCGACTATGTGTTACCATTGACAAATAATATGGACATTACCATCAATTCTGGTACATTCACTTGCGATTATGATTTCGCAGTTTTACCAGGAGCTAATATAACTATTAATGAAGGAGCCAACGTTTCGTTGGGAAGTAATTGTCGCGCGTATATGTACGACAAGGCAGAATGGCCTGAAAAAACGACAGGATTTAATTATCCAAGTAATGTTGCATTCTATCAGATTGCATATACTGATACAAAGATAACAAATAAGCGTACTTATGCTAACATGGCAGATGCGAAGATTGATGTAAATGGAACACTAGAAATAAACAAAGCATTGTACACGACTGCAGGAGGAGCAGATATTTGTTCTTCGGAAGGAACTGGAAAAATAGTTCTCAAAGCAACAGCGGGTACAGAAACCACAACCTATCAAGCGACACAAAGTGGTACATCGATTTCTTATACTGCTATTCCTATTACTGCCGCCCAACTCCACAACGGCGATGATAGTTATACGCTAACAGCAGGCGCGGTGGCGAACGATCAATTCATCTACAGCAAGTCGCAGGAGAAATGGCTCAAGAACCCGAAAGTCGTTTCTTGGAACGCCAATGGCGGTACAACGGAGGCAAGCACTCTGGCATACTCCCAAGGCTCATTCGTTGGCGAACTGCCTGCCGCCTATAAGGACGGCCATACGCTTGAAGGTTGGTACACCGCCGCTGACGGTGGCACACAGATAGCTCCATCCACTAAAGTAACGGCTAATGTAACATACTATGCACATTGGACACCGAAGTCTTACTCTATTACCTATAGAGACCAAGGCGGTGTTGCCTTCTCCGGCACGCACGTAGATAGCCCGAATGCACATCCTACTACACACACCTATGGTACGGCTACTACGCTGAACGGCGCGACCAAGTCAGGTTATACCTTCGGCGGTTGGTATAGAACACCTTCTTGCAGCGGAACTCAAGTCTCCTCTCTTGGCGACACGGAGGTAACAAAAGATATTACGCTGTATGCCAAGTGGACGGAAATTCCAAGTGCACATACATTGATTTGGAATTTTAATGGTGGCACTCCGTCTGGTTCATACACAGAAGCTGGCTTGGTTGCAACCGGAGCGAAGATTACCTATCCGACCTTGAGCAAGACGGGGTACACGTTTACCAGTTGGAGTACAAATGCAACCTCTATGCCTGATGCTGATTTGACGATTACGGCAAGTTGGACTGTGAATACGCACAAGTTGGCATGGAACTTTGATGGTGGAACCCCGTCCGGCAATTATACAGAAGCAAACAATGCGTTGGCATATGGTAGTGCTATTACCTATCCGACTTTAAGCAAGACAGGTTACACGTTCGCGGGTTGGAGCACGAATGCAACCTCTATGCCGGATGCAGACTTGACGATTACGGCAAGTTGGACTGTGAATACTCACAAACTTGCATGGAACTTTGATGGTGGAACCCCGTCCGGCAATTACACAGAAGCGAACAATGCGTTGGCATATGGTAGTGCTATTACCTATCCGACCTTGAGCAAGACAGGTTACACGTTTGCCGGTTGGAGCACGAATGCAACCTCTATGCCGGATGCAGACTTGACGATTACGGCAAGTTGG
>Ga0310694_10005681_pt1 | contig 11896 bp, 18 predicted proteins | sample 174DNAGHGhighgp2_FD_203884 | JGI IMG/M metagenome (GOLD analysis project Ga0310694, IMG submission 203884) | Sheep rumen microbial communities from Palmerston North, Manawatu-Wanganui, New Zealand - 1742 DNA GHGhigh gp2 (v2) (version 2) | ecosystem: Host-associated > Mammals > Digestive system...
GATCTTCAGGCCGACGAGCGCATTCCCCTTCGGGATCACGAAAAGGCTGTGCGTATCGGCGTCAAGGATGCCGGGGTTTTCCACTCCGTCGAGGATATGCGCCTCGGAACGGATGTAGTTGTTCATGGAATTCACGCCCTTCACGAGCGTGTCTTTCGTGGTGATGTCTGCGGAAGCCATAGGTTATGTCTCCTTTCCTTGTTACACTCTGATGGAGCTGGGAACCTGAGCGATGTTCAGGTCGCATCCGTCAAAGGTCATCTTCTTGATACCGCGGATTTCGTCTGCCGCGCAGGAGAGAATCCGGTTGTGGTCGAGACGTTCTTCCGTGTAGTCCAGCGTCTGCGCATACGCCATGATAGCGGCATCCGCGCCGAGAAGCAGGTTGCGGGCAATGCGGAGAGTGCCGCCCGAGTTCTTGTGCGTCTTGATGAAATTCGCTTCACGGATGATGATGTGTTCCCAAACGCCGATGGCGCCGGTGGCGATGGGATCGCCTTCGAGCGAGTTCTTGCCGGTCATGGAAGCGATTGCGCGCTTTTCCCAGCGGGGATCGTTGCGCAGATCGATTGCCGCACGCGGATGCAGAACGAGCATGTAGTATTCCTCGCCGTTCTTCGCGCGAATCGGACGCATGGCATACTTGGAATCCGCAGTCTTCGCGAAGTCCTGAAGGACGTCGAGGAGCTGAGTATTCATGATGTCATTGGAGTTCATCGCGGAAAGAAGGGACGTGGCATCGGAATTCGCCGCGGAGACCTCGACCGTTTCGTACTTGCTGTTGTTGTAGTCGGGACGGATGCAACGATGATCGCCGGTCACGGCGTCCTGAGTTTCGGCGGCGGCACCGCTGATGTAAGTTGCGCCGTCGGTGTTGAAGCCGGACAGAGAATCAATGATGTCGATTTCCGTCTGATTGCGGAACCACTCGGACAGCTGACGGCGGAATTCTTCACGGGCATTCCAGATCGTGCGCTTGTCAGTCATTTTGCCTTTCTTGGAAAACGCCTGCGTGATCTGATCGATACGCATGTCCATGTAGTATTCGTCGATGGTGTTCTCGTTGCCGATCACGCTCTTGTTCTGACCACGGATGCCTTCACCGCGGAAATACGGGATGAAGTGGTAGCGTCCGACGTCGCCGGAATCGCGGCCTTTGAAGCAGGTGTCGTCGACGATGATCGGTTTGCCCGAACCTTTTTTGCCCATCATGTTCGTGAAGAACATGTTGAGCATGTACTCGCGGTAAATCTCAAGCGAATGTTTTAACGGGGTAACCGCCTGCCCCGTACCACGGATAAAATAAGCCATAGTAGGCTCCTTTCATTTTATCCGAAAACAGCGTCAACAAAACTCCCGATTCGTTCTGATGGTGCTGATGCCACGTCGGCACTATTCAGCATATCAAGTCCATCTTTTCCCCTCGGTTCGTCGTCAACGTCATTTTCGAAGTCGTTGTTTTGTTTGTTCGACTTCAGTAGTTTTGCCCGGTATGCTTCGGGATCGCGCTGAAATTCTTTGACTTCCAGCATCTTCTTCGCAAAAGCATACGCGGAAGCGGGTGATTTGTCCTTGAGTTTCACCCACTCGGCAATAACGTACTGATCTCCTTTCTGAGAATCCAGCAATGGCGCAAACTGCTCGTACATGACTTTCTCGAAGTCCGGGTGTTGCTTGATCACTGGAGCGGCGGCCTCGTCCCAAACTTTGGCGGCCTCCTCCTTCTTCAGGTCGTCCTGCTCAGCTTGCAGGCGGGCGGAATCCTCGTCGGCCTTTTTCAGGCTATTTTCGAGTTCCTTTTCCCGTTCGGAATCATCCTCGCTGAACCAGTCGTCCTCGTTCTCCTTCTTCGCTTTCAGATCATCCAGCTCCTTTTTCAGGGCCGCGCGTTCGGTTGTTGCTTTGTGCATCGCCGCTTGCGTGTCATGAAGGCGTTTTTGGAGATTCTCAAGTTCCTGTTTCAGCTCTGCGGAATCTTTTTCCGACGATTCGGGCGCATCCGACTGAGATTTTTTGTTTTCCTCACCGGCACCGTCATCGTCGCTGAAATCGCCGTCTTCGCCTTCGTCTCCCATCGAATCCGATTCATCATCGGGGATGGAGAACTCGTCGTCAACATTGTTCCCAGTCTGTTCCTCGTCTTCCGCACTCACGTCATTGTCCGCCGTGTTTTGGGAATGGTCTTCGTTCGTCACGTCGCCGCCAAACACATTGTCGATGAATGACATGTTGTCCGTTTCCGTTTCTTTGTTCATTTACTTTCTCGCCTCCGAATCCAGCTTTACGCCGGGGGATTAGGGTTTGTAGGTTGAACAGCGCCTGCTGGGGCCATAGTCGCCTGGGCCTGCGCCTGATAGAAGTTTTCAAGTTCGAGAATCAAATCTTCCTTGTTCGGCATATCCGAAAGCATGATCATCATCTTGCCCGCAATCGGAGCCGGGATAACATTCGATTTCAGGATTTCGCTGAAAATCGTAAGCATCCGGTCACGCATCGAGTTGAACGGCGGGACTTTCTTCAGTATCACGTCGTAGTAAAGCGTATCATCGATCTTGTTGAGGATCCCGATAACGTTCCCCTCCTCGTCCTTCTGAGGAAGATTGAATTCGTAGTTGTCGGTAAGGCCATTCGGCTGAGTAATCCGAACGACGCGGTAATCCGTATAGAAGTGCCCGATAAGACGGAGAATAACGAGCGCCATGCGCTGTTTGGAGAAATACATGTTCTCCAAGATCGTCGTCTGCATCGCCGCGCCCTGATTGATGCGCGTATTCTGCATGATACCGCTTCGTTCGTTCGTACCGCCGAGACCGAGCATCGAATCGTTCACGCCGGAAATACGCTGTTCCGTCTGCAAAAGGAAGTTCAGGTGATTGCTCATGTAGGAAAGATCGCGGTATTTGTCGTCCACCCGCATCTTCGCCAAGCCGCCTTCGTTGAGGATCGCAAGGCCATCCGGCTTCTGCATCTCCTCCCGAAGTTCGTCCTCATCCCGTACTGCCCCTTCCTCGACGATCACGCGGTTCGCGGCAACCGTCCAGAGGAATTTACTGTTGAGCTTGTTGATTTGGTCCTGAAGATCGACAAGATCGCGGACAATCCCCTTCGGCCGTCCGAACCTGTCGCGCATACAGTAAATGGGAACGAGCGGGAAGATATCAACCTTGAGCGGATTGACGTTCAATTTATCGTCCGTCGCGCTTCCTTCGAGCATGATTTCATCCGAGAAAATAACGTGATGAACCTTCTGCTTGAAGATTTCCTTCGATTCCTTCTTCCCGGTCGTCTCGTTCAGGATTTCGACTTTTTCCTTTGTCGGCTTCGTGTACCAGCACTCGCACACCTTGACGCGTTGCGTCTTCGGATCGTAGTACCAGTCATCACCGCGGTCAGACGCCTTGTTCTGCGCCTCATATTCCTGCCCGTGGTAGTCGTCGTCAAAGACCGAATCAATCTCCTCCGCCTTCGCCGGGTACAGAACTTTCAACGTATCGCGGTCAACCCACTTGATTTTGATGATGAACCGCGCATCGGACGCATCCGGTTTACGGCTGTACGGATCAAGGTACACGTTTTCCCACGGGACGTGATGAACGCTTACCATATCCTTGCCGCGTTCGTCCGTCTTTACTTTCGCCTCAAGCCACGAACGACCGCCAATTGCCGCTTCCTTGAACCCCTGAGAATGGTAATACTCGAAGTTGCACTCATCGAAGACGTGCTTCAAAAGCGCCGTCAGAAGTTGTGCCATATTGTCGTCGGATTCCTCGCGACCGCACACTTGAATATCCGCGCGCCGTTCCACTTCCTGAGCGCACACCATATCAATGGTCGGACGGATCGTATTGATTACCGTAGGCTGTTGCCCGCGTTCTTCAATCGCTACCTTTTCGTTTTCCGTCCACTGTTCGCCGTCGTAGTACTGGAAGCACATTTCGTTTGAATGACGCCAGTCCTCCTCGAAACGCTGTGCGCTTCGAAGCCAACGGTCAAATTTGTGGGTAATGGCACTCTCGTAGTTCGGCATGGATATAGATTCCCCTGTAAAAAGTCTCTATAAATCCATGAATTGCGTATCGTGCCTGTCGCACTTTTGGCGTCTTGCGCCGACGACTACCGCGCCTTCCAACTTCTCACAATCTGTTTTTTCTTCTTTTTCGCGGGATTGTTCGCGGTCGAATAATTGTAGCTCTCCCGGAAAATGTCGTAGTCCTGATAGAATGTCGTGTTCAATGCGTCCGCCATATTCGGGCTTTTCAATCCCCGCTTTTTCATGTCGTCCTTCGATTCCGCGACGACTTTTCCGTTCGCAATCTTGTATGTCGGCTCCAAAAGTTCTTCCCGGAGTTTCTTCCAGGCTGGATTCTCCGGCAGACCGGAAAAGCCGACAGGCCGCGTCCTGAAATACTTCCTGCTTTTCCACCAAAGCCAATCCCGCAACGTTTTGCATTCCCCGTCTCGATCTTCCGGCGCGCGTTCCGAACAATGCACCTTGACGACCGGGTATCCGATCTCCCCGCGGTACATCGCATGGCGGAACATATCGTAAAGGCCGGCGCCTACGCCCACCGTGTCGATGTGCGCGACGTCCACCTTCCATTCGTCCCACAATACCCGCAGACGATTGAAGCTCTCCACAAGGTCGAATCCATGCCAGAATTCCGCATGCAACACCTGATCCCCCTGCCGGATCACTACCCCCGTATCGTCTTCCCCGGTCCACGCCGGATCAATCCCCATTCGACGCTTATTCTTGTCGTTGTCTTTCGGCGCAGTCACCTGAAACACGTTTTCCATCCATCGATCTTCGATAAGCTGATCGCTTCCGAGATTCGAGAACTCGCCCAAGACGCGGATGCGGTACACGTTGCTCGTCAAGCCATACTTCTCCCGCATGTTTTGCACCCATTCCCTCGTCTGCCGTCCGTGGCATTTCATGACGATAATATCCCCGGACGGATCGACATAGGTATACTGGTACTCCTCGTCGTACATGGAGTTTTCACTTGAAAAGCTCATCGTAAACCAGTAGCTGTTCGAATGGAACACGTTATACATGTACCCACTGAGCCTCGTCGGGTTGCCCATCATCAACGCATAGTTGTCCGGGTCACCGAAAGCGCCTTCCGCAACCTCGAATATCCCGTCACGGATACCGCTACCCTCGTCCAATATGAACAGCACCCGGTGAAAACCCTGCAATGCGTCGTTATTGTCCGCGCGCGCCGTTCGCAAAATCGCTTTCCAGTTCTCCGGCTTACCCTTATACCGCAACTCGTCTTGCGTCGATTCGTACTGCTTCGCCATCCACGCCCATTTCTTCGCGTTCATCGAAACGACTTCCGGCCATACCACATCCGACAGCTGATCCCCCGCCGGACCGGTAATCGGCACGCGCAACGCCCTCGTGTCCAGCCACCAGTTCGCGATCCACCCCTCAAGCCTCGTCTTCCCGATGCCGTGTCCAGACTTCACAGCGACGAAGTTGTGATGCTGGAACGCTTTCAATATCTCCGCCTGCTGGTGTGTCGGAATGTCCCCGATGCACTCAATGACGTATGCCAATGGATCCCGATACCACCGCTTGAGCCAGAAGGCCATGCCGTCTCGGAGTTTTTCGATGTCGCCTTTAGATGCCATACCGGAACGGACCTTTACGGGTTGATATGTGTAAATTTTTGCGATTTTTTATACATATCCAATCCGATATGTATACGTTTTTGCGTTTTTTTATACATGTCGTGCTATTTTCCACGGAACACCGCCATATCCTCAAGCAATCCCTCCACTTTCCGCGCGATTTCCGCATACGCTTTCTCCGTGATTCCCCGACCATCCCCGAATCCCGGCAAGTTCCCCCGCGCAACCATCTCCGAAACGTACTCCATCGCCGATTTCCAAACGTATTTCATAAGCTCGCCCAACTCGACTTTGTTCTTGTTGTGTTCCAAAATCTTGAGATTGATATCGCGCTCATGCTCCGCTTTACACAAAAGTCCCCGCACCCGATTCAAGTCCGCCGTCAAGTCCGGGATCGCAGGCATCCGGTCCAAACAGGACTGCAAACTCAACGCGTCCGCTTCCAGTTCCTCATTCCCCTGAACATCCTTCGGCAACCTACTCGCAAACAGCTTCGCAAACGTCTCATTGTCCAAGTTCCGCAGAAAGTCCGGCCTTCTCTTCGCTTCCGAAAGCAGGGCCTTTTGAAACGTCAGTAGAGCATTACCATCCACTACGCCGGATTCATTTGCCGGTTTCTCTTCCCGACCGCCGTTCTCAACACGCGCAAGTTTCTCCTTGATCGCGTCAATCACAAAGCCCGTCCTATTCGACGACTGCTCGTCTATGCGCGCAAGAAGTTCGTCCGAGATTCTAAAAGATTTGGATTTGCGTACCATTTTAATTTGTGAACAATTGTGCTACAGTTTGAAAAATTGTTATAGGGGGGAGTGGGGCGGATCGTAGGGTCACCCCCGCCCCGCGAGGTCGCCACCCCCCGTACCCTTGCCACCCCGCGCCTTCCGCTTACCTTCTTTCTTTTTACCTTCGCACTGTATATTTTCTACCTCATCAACGGCAGAATGTGGGGACTTTTGCGACGTTCTCGCCTGTAACTCTGCTTTGATCTCATCGAAGGTCGGAGGTCCAGCGGTCAGCAGATCGGCACCGCAGCACGGACAGAAGACGTGCAGCTGCTCCGCATCTTGATGCTCCCCCGCTCTGACGTACCTGCTGTTACTCGCTGTATGGGGGACGCCATGCGTGATCCTGTATACACGAACCAAGATTGACTGGTAAACGCGATACGGATAAACCGACATCATTTCCCCGATGATGTTACAGGCGACGACAAACCTCGCGTAGATTTGATCAGGACGGGAGATCGGACGACCGAACACGACATAGCCAGCCTCTTTCAAAAGATCATTGACAGCACGGAATCGCAAAGCATGTTCGACACGAACAATCATGCTCTCGCCCTCCTGATCGGAAACACGGCCTTTGACAAGACAGGATCCTGTTTGATGGATTGCAAAGCTCTTTGAACCGTGCGGACATGCAGACGGAGACATACGGCGATCCGTCGAGTATCACCGGAATACAGGACAGGCGAAGGCCGATGTTTCAGACAGTGGAGGAATACATCCTGCTGTGACGGGGACATTGCGGCGAGAGCGGAGCATAGCGGGACGAGATCATGTGGCGATATCATAAGGCAACACCTCCAGTTGGTTATTCGTTTGCCATACTATACACCGCCCATACAAGAAATCAATAGGATAATTAGCGGTTTATACTCTGTTATCTCTATTTCCCTTATTCGTCCGATAGATCACCCGCAAACGAGCAGAAAACAAGGTAAGACAACCAAGCATCTTATATAATAAGATACGCGCGATGATACATGTATGTTATGATATTTAATTTATACATTCTTTTTTTATATATAAATTTTTTTCCAAAAATTTTACATACGCGAGAAAAAGTATTTAGTAAAAAAGTATCATATCATGTCATATTTCATGGTGTACCATGTACTATTTATCGCCAAACATGTACTATTTGATGAATTTCAAGATTTTTTCGAAAAAAGTACACTTTTGCTCTTGACAAAACGTTTTGTATGGTGTATAATATATGCACAAGCTTTTTTCCGCAACCTCAAACCAACCTCAACAAGGAGACACAAAATGAACAAGATCGCAGTCCTAACCTACCGAGACGGAACTCAGCAACTCAAGACGATCAAAGAGATCATGAGCATCGGACGCGAGTATAAGCAGGAATGGCGGAAGTTGAAATCCCTTGCCAACTTCTGTTTCTGCAACGGGATCAAACGCATCGACGTCTACCGCATGGACGGGAAGAAAACCGGATGGATCATCCGAGAAGATTACAGAAATTTCTAAGCTCACAATAACCTCAACCAAACCTCCCCGTCGAAAGGCGGGGAGAAAAAGGAGAACAATATGAACATGCCCACTTCAACCGCAATCAAGGAAGACTACCGCAAGGACGCATTCGACATGCTCGAATCCGCTCTGCAATGGTTCCAAAGCATGGAATCGTACGCCCAGGACGATATCTACAACTCGCACTACGGATCCTTCTTTGTCACCGCACACGACGAGATCCGGAGGAACATCAAAGAAATGATCGACGACTACAAGGCGGTCAAGAACCTCGACTACGTCATTCGTGACGCCTACTACGCACGGAAGACGCTCGAAGCGGACCTTCTGGGCGGCGTCCGCGAAGCCAAACCTTACTGGCAGTATGTGACCAACATCGAGATCAATCTCAAATCCGCTAAGTTCTACTTCGTATTCGATGAACGCTACAACCCCATTCACAAGGAAGGAAATATCGCATGAGAATCGAGATCGACGAATACAGCTATCGCGCACTCCATCGGCTTTATATGCACGCATACAACAATATCCATTGCGACGATTGCGGAGAAGGATGCGAATTCCATATTTCCGAAAATCCTGAAACCGTCCCGATGAGCAGAGAACCTAAAGAATTCTGCGCCCTCGGAATCGTGCGCGAGCTGATTATGGAAATCGAACGCGAGAACAATTAACCAACCCAACCTTACAACTACCCAATTGAATAATCAAGATATCAAGGCAACAACCAAACATATCAAGGAGACACCACTATGGAAAACACCACGATCAATCAAATCTCGCAGGAAACCGCACTCCAGTATGCACAAATCCTTACTCAGGACTGGAAACACCCGTATGGCGCACTTCGCGCCATGCTGGGGACAAAACTTTTCATTCGTCGCGAACACGGCATCCGCTTTGACATTCACGGCGCTTTGCATCGCGTCACCCTCTGCGACCTCGACTATAACGAAGGCTATGATCTGTTCGAACTGAAATTCTACAGGCTCAAGAAATGGGAAGGCCCCCAGCTTGTGAAGGAATTCAAAATGCTCTACTGCGACCAGCTCAAAGAGATTTTCGAAGAATATACTGGTCTTCGCCTCAGCTTCCCCACGATCATTTATCGGTAAATCCGTTTTATCCCAAAACACACTCAAACCACACCAACACACACAAGGAGACACACACTATGGGAAACAGAGCCGTCATCACCACAAACAAGAACCTCGAAGAAACTGGCGTTTATCTGCATTGGAACGGAGGACGCGACAGCGTCGAAGCCTTCCTTGCCTACTGCGATCTAAAACGTTACAGGACGCCCGATGAAGATTGCTATGGATGGTCCTGTCTCGCATGCGTCATTTGCAACACGTTCGGAGACGGGCTTTCCTGCGGCGTCGACAACTGCGCAAACCTCGACTGCGACAATTACGACAATGGTGTTTACATCGTGAAGGGATGGCGCATCGTGGATCGCGTTTACAAACGCTATGGGGAACAGCTCGAATACGACCTGAAGGACGCAATCGAACAGATCGACGCAAACCAGCCGGATCACATGCGCCTGACGGACGAGGAACGAGAACGCATGGACGAGGTTATCAAAGACGTGATCGCGCATAGAAAACAATAAGCGCTTGACAAACCGCTTTGGTCGTGCTATATTTAGCGCGCCCAATTTTTATACAAGGAGACACACATGGACGATATTAAAGAAGCCGCCGCCGCAATGGGACGGAAAGGCGGACGATCAAAATCCGCATCGAAACTCGAAGCCGTCAACCGGAACTTAGAGAAAGCGCGGAAGGCGCAGACATCCGAGCAACGATCCGCAGGCCAGCAGAAGATCGACCCGGAAGCCCGTCGAGAACGCGCAAGAAAAGCCGCCGCGGCTCGATGGGAGAAGGCAAAGCCCAAATCCGAGTAATCACACATACTAAACACAAAGCCCCCGTAAATGGGGGCTTTTTATTACAACTCACCTATGCGCAATTGAAGGTACAACGCCTTTGCCTTCGATTCCCTTCCATCTGCCATAATAAGCGCCTTCGCCCACAACGTTCGATCATACGTCTTATTCTCCAGCTCATCCATTGCCCGCTTCAACTTCTCGTCTCGGATGCGCACCGCTTCAGCTCGTTTTCTTGCCGCTTCCTCGCGTTCTTTACGTTCATTCTCCGCTCGAATCTCCTCAAGAGCGCGACGTGTCTTTGCTTTAGTTGCCTCAGATTCGTCCCATGCCTTTGAAAGATAGTTCACAAAGAAGATCAGGCCAATACAGCCGATCACAACCAATGTATACGCTCCGCCTGACATCGGTTCACCGTCAGCAAATATAAGCATTATTCCACCCCAGTTCCATCCAGTAACGCGAGCGCGACCGAGATAGTCTTTGTTCTCTGATCGTCCGTCATACTGGCGAACAGCTCGCGTATGGTACGCACATCTTCCTCCATGCGGGAAAGCCTTCTTTCTCGCCTCGGAACAACATCGTAGATCGAAAGCACGTCTACCCTCAGAAGCCGCGCCAACTCTTCGAGCTGGTCGAGCTTAATGTTCCTGCGCCCTAAAAGCCACGCCTGCATAGTCGATTGCGCTATACCGTTCTTGAGCGCAAACGAACGTACAGATTCGCCGCTCTGCTTGATAAGCGCACGGACATGTTGTCCTTTAAGTTTGAGCATGTTTTCCTCCAAAGGTTGAGTCTATATTATAATACGTTTACGCGATAAGTCAAGCTCAAAACGTATTTTTTTTGATTTTTTTTGAATACACGCCTTGACATGTACTCAAAAGTGTGCTATAGTAATGCCAAACCACGAACAACAGAAAGGAGACGAAATGAAGCAGAACTTAGTTGTTCAAGCTCGAATCCCGCTTGAAATCAAGCTCAAACTGAGGTCGTATTGCAGAAAGCACGACTGCACGGAAGCCCGCGCACTTCGCCTTGCTCTCGCTCGTTTTTTGCAAAAAGTGAACACACAATCAAGTACAGATTAACCACATCCACCCCATAACCAGCAAGGAGAACAAATGAACGAACTCACCACAAACATGTTCGAGAACAAAAAAGTCCGTGTTGTCGTCGAAGACGAAGAAACGCTCTTCGTTGGGAAAGACGTCTGCGCCATTCTCGGATTCAAAGATGCGAACAGCGCGATGAAACGTCATTGTCGTGGGGCGCTGAAACGCCACCCCATCTACGACACGCTCGGTCGGAAACAGGACGCCCGTGTCATCGTACTAGATGATATTGTGCGCCTTGTTTGTCATTCTACACTCCCCGAAGCAGAGCGCTTCGAGAAATGGGCTATTGAAGTTGTCGTGACTGTTATGAAGACCGGCTCCTACACCATCCCCGGACATGAAAGAAAAATCGAACTTGCGCCCGAAGCTCGAATCAGTAAAGAGATCGACGATTTGAAGAAAGAGAAGATTTCTATTGAAGATGCGTACCAAAAACTTCAAGAAATCAACTGGAAGATCGCACGGAAGGAGCTGGAATGGTGCATCGCTCACATCCCGGACTGGAAGCTTGAAGGACTTCTTATTCACGTTCAGCGTGAGTTTCCCGATTCTGTACGCAAAGAAGTCGTCCCCGTCGTTCCCGAACTCGAAGACGGAGGTGAAGCATGACCGACACCATCCTCACCACCGTTTTCCGAATCTTTTTCGGCTTCGGTTCCGCATGCACCCTCGTATTCCTCACCATGATGATAAAGGACAAGGCATGACAACACAAACACAAGCTATCCTCAACCTCGCCGACCAGCTTATCAAAGGCGGACGGCAGGCGTTGATCGCAGATCTCGTCGATGAACTTTCGGAGCGGAAATACTACGCGACAAAAGATGTGGCCGAGCGGTACAGCGTTTCCGTCGACTGCATCAAGAAATGGCGGGAAAACGGCACGCTCACACCAAGCTTGCGAATCGAGAACGGCACGGTTCGCTATTCGCTCAAAGACCTTCAAACCTTCGAGGCGAAATACGGGAAGG
>Ga0310694_10005684_pt1 | contig 11895 bp, 3 predicted proteins | sample 174DNAGHGhighgp2_FD_203884 | JGI IMG/M metagenome (GOLD analysis project Ga0310694, IMG submission 203884) | Sheep rumen microbial communities from Palmerston North, Manawatu-Wanganui, New Zealand - 1742 DNA GHGhigh gp2 (v2) (version 2) | ecosystem: Host-associated > Mammals > Digestive system >...
ACACTGTGTCGATGCGCATGAGCGTCTGTCCATGGAAGGTCTGAGTGGTTGTATCCACACGGCCACAGATGCTGGCTGCACACCGTGCCAGCACGCTGTCCACGGGCTCCCCTACCCTTGCGGCGGGCATCACGTTGACAAACTGACCCGGAGCAGGCCGGTACTCATAAACGCGCGACAGCCATGGATGGTTGCCCCACATGGCCAAAGCTGTCATCACAGCCATCAAGACGAACAGGATATTTCTTGTCTTTCTCATTATCATCAGGTTTTAGTGCTCATTGATATTGGTTCCCAGGAATGCAAAGTGTGCGGGTATGTCACCCGTGCGCACATCCCATTTCTTCTTTCCATCGCGGTCAAAACAGTACAGTCGGCCAGGCGACACGTAGTCCTTGGCATCGGTGACATAGATGTCCCTGGTGATGGGATTGACAGCAACGGCATAGGGGATGACGATGTCCTTATCGGTTCCGTCGGTGATGAAATTGTCGCACACTTGCTGCATTGTGCGTGTGTTGATGATGGCATAGGAGAAGGCATTGCTCATCGACACATAGCTCCACTCGGTGCTCACCACATAGAGCGAGTCGCCGTCGAGCCACATGTTGCTCACGCGGCAGTCGATACTGTCCACCAGTTGCTGCTTGCGGGTGTCGTAGGCGTAAATCTTACTCGGACGGGTGTAATAGTCGCCGCGCGAGGCAATCCACAGCATGCCGTGACGGTCGCCCTTGACCCACGACAGGTTGATGGCGATGGGAATGCGCCGCTCCTCCTTGAAGGTCACCAGGTCGATGACCGACACGGTATTCTCGTAGTTGGGCACCATGTAGCCGCCTGAATTGGCCACATAAATCTTGCCCTCGACTATCTCCAGCTCATCGGGCTGGAAACCCACGAGACAAGTGTCCACGACCTGCATGGTCACGGTGTCGATCTTGGCGACGTAGCCGCGCTGCTCATAGTTGGGATTGATCTGGACGGGACCCGCATAACTGGTCACATAGGCATAGCCGCCGTAGAAGCGGATGAAGCGGCAGTTGGGGATGTTGATCTGATATTTCTTCCGGCAGGTATATTTGTCGAGCACGTCCACCTTATTAGAGCAGTTGATCACGCAGTACAGGTTGCTGCCGTAGATGCCGAGGTCGTTGCCCACATCGCCCATCTCCTTGGGCACCGTGGGATTGGCGTAGGAGAAGATATTGCGCACGTACTCGCCATAGGCATAGTCATAGTAGTCGAGCGTGGCCTTGTTCCAGCCCATATTACCCTCGCACAGCAAGTAAAAACCTTCGATATCGGTGTATTCGGGCTGCGCTACCGACACGTGTTCGGGCAGGAAGATGGTCACCTCCTCACGGCAGCCAGCCAGGAGCACCGTGAGCATGAATGCCATCAAAAGAACCGTCCCTTTTTTATCTTTTCTATTCATCAGATGTCAAATTTGAGGATGAGTTTGTAATTGCGGCCGGGCATGGGATAGTTGAGGATGACGTCATAGTACTGGTTGAAGAGGTTGTTGACCTCGCCCGACACTTTTAACAACGTCTTGCCCAAGTGGAACTGGTAACCGGCCGACAGGTCGTGGGTGTACCAGGGCTGCTCGTGGTTCTCGCGAGTGTTGGCACTGGTGTGGTAACGCTCGCCCACGTAGATAAAGCTGTAGTTCACGTCCAGGTCACGCCAACCCAAATGTCCGACCACCGAGCCGCTATGCCAGGGGATGTAAGCGAGCTGGCCCTTGTAGGTGCCGCCGTCGCCGTTGTCGGCAGGATTGGTATAGTCCTGCGCCTTCTGGTAGGTGTAACTCAGATTAATGTCCAGGATTACGTCGGCGGGCAGCCGCAAGGTGGTGCGGGCACTCACGTCGATGCCGCGTATTTTTACGATGCCCACATTCATCATCATCCAGCGGTACTGGCCAGTGCCCTTGGGGACGGCGATGATTTTGTCGGTGATGTAGTTATAGTAGGCATCGGCACTGAGCTTCACACCGGCAATCAGGCCGCTCTGGGTGAGCAGACGATACAGGAAGCCCACGTTGTACTGGGTGGCGTACTCGGGGTCGAGCGTGATGTTGCCCATGTCGGTGTAGTACAGGTCGTTGAACGTGGGCATGCGGAAGATGCGCTTGTAGTACGCGCGCAGGTTGAACTCACGCTCTTGCCACGGCTGCCAACTGAGGAAAACGGCGGGTGTGACCTTGTTCATGTACTTGCTCATCTTACCCACCACCTGACCGTTGAAACGTGCCGACGAGCGGTCGTTGACCATCGTGTAGAGCAGGCTGCCCTGGGCCTTGAAACCATGCCAGGTGTAGGCGGTGGCCAGCGCGGTGAGAACCGTGTGGCGGATGGGGTAGCCGAAGCCCGTCAGGGTGGCATCGAGACTGTTCCACTGGTAGTCCACCGACAGGTTTACGTCCCAATCGGTGAGGATGGTGTATTTGTTGGCGGTGGAGAGGTAAATCTCGTCCTGCCAGAACTTGTTGTCGATGTACATCAACGTGGTGTCGGGGTTCAGGTAGTGGAGGTAGTCTCGCGAGTACTTGGCATTGAACATCATCTCGTAGCGGTCGGTGAACTTGCGCTGGTAAGCCCCCTGCAGGAAGAAATTGCTGTCCCATTGCTTCTGGGCATGCTTCCACACGTTGTTGACGATGGCGCCGGGGATTCCCTTGCTGCTGTCATACCAGTAGGCCTTGGCATGCCACTTGCCGCTGGGCATCACGCCAAAGACGCCTCCCTCGACGCGATAGGAGCGCACCTCTCCGTTCTGGCGCACGGCGGTAGTGTCCCAGGCCACGCTGCCGTCACTGTAGTGCCGCATGTAGCGGAAACGGTACTTACCCGTGGCATAGGTGAACTCGCTGTTGAACGACAGGCATACCGCACGGCTCAACTTGTGTTCCCAACGCACGCTGGGGTTTACCAGGCCGAAGGAACCCGTCTTGAACGACACGTTGAGGTTGTCGCGCTTGCCGTCCTTGAACTTGGGACGACGTGTGCGCAGATAGATGGTACCCGCCGAGCCGTAATCCTTGGCACTCTGGAAGATGTTGCTGCGCTGGCCGTTATAGAGCGAGATGGCCTCGATATTGTCGAGCGAGAATTTACCCAAATCGACCTGCCCGTTCTGCGCGTTGCCAATCTGGATGCCATCATAGAAGACGCCCATGTGGTTGGTGCCCATCGAGCGTATATCTACCGTCTTGAGACCGCCCACGCCGCCATAGTCCTTGAGCTGCACGCCAGCGAAGTAACGCACGGCATCGGCCACCGAATGGCTGTTAAGGCCTTCCAGCTGCTTGCCTGTGAGTTCCTGAGCCGGTATCACGTCCTCATAGGGACGCCGCCCATAGATGATGACATTTTGGATGTACTGCATCGAGTCAAGCCTGCCGTGCCCCACACTGGCCATCACCGAGTCGGCCTGGTGCGCAAGCACACCCTCCTGGGCATGGGCGCACAGGAAGCATACAAGGGCAAAAAATGCTATGACAAGCGTTCTACGCATGACAGTTCCGGGTCTATATGTTTGCGACTTGGCAGGTCTTCTGACTCGCCCCTACCCTTTTCTTGCACGCTGACCTTCCCACGCCGTCTTTGGCCATCAAGAGCGCAACGCAGTGGTCATGTGCGGGATTCCAGTACGAGGGCACACAGCAGCACCGTCTGTCCGGGATTCACACCCGGTTCCCTTTTCACCCGAGGGCCATCACCCCCAGGCACCAAATCTCGCTGCAAAGATAGTATAAAATGCTCACAGATGCAGTGATATATTGAAAAAAACTCCGGTGCGCATCTCTGCGGGCCGGAGTCTCAATAAACAAATTAACTATGGAAAATATATACGATTATTTCAATCTCAATATATTATCATTCAATGTCAAATTGCCCTTACAGGGAGGTCAATCTTCCATTTCAGCGAGCTCACGCTCCTGGCGTGCCTGCTCGGCCAGAGCCATCTCGTTCTTGTCGCCAACAACGAGCGTCTGGTAATCACGCAGACCCGTACCAGCGGGGATGAGGTGACCGCAGATGACGTTCTCCTTCATACCCTCGAGGGTGTCCACGCGACCGTTGATAGCGGCCTCGTTGAGCACCTTGGTGGTCTCCTGGAACGATGCTGCCGACATGAAGCTGCTGGTCTGCAATGCCGCACGGGTGATACCCAGCAGAATCTGCTCACTGGTAGCGGGCACGGCGTCGCGCACGACAACGAGCTTCATATCACGGCGCTTGAGCGACGAGTTGATGTCGCGCAACTTGCGGGCAGTGATAATCTGGCCGTTCTGGACCTCGTCGCTGTCACCGCTGTTGGTGACAATCTTCTTGCCCCAGATGCGGTCGTTCTCCTCCATGAAGTCACGCTTATCGACGGTCTGCTCCTCCAGGAATCGGGTGTCGCCCGGATCGATGATGCGCACCTTGCGCATCATCTGGCGCACGATTACCTCGAAGTGCTTGTCGTTGATCTTCACACCCTGGGTGCGGTAAACGTCCTGAACCTCGTTAACGATATAGTCCTGAACGGCCGTGGGACCCTTGATGCGCAGAATGTCGGCAGGAGTTACAGCGCCATCAGACAGCGGTGTGCCGGCACGCACGAAGTCGTTCTCCTGCACAAGGATCTGCTTGGACAGGGGCACGAGGTACTTCTTCTCCTCACCAATGCGGTTCTTAACCGTAATCTCACGGTTACCGCGCTTGATGCGGCCAAAGGTTACCTCACCGTCAATCTCGCTCACGATGGCGGGATTGGACGGGTTGCGGGCCTCGAACAACTCGGTCACGCGAGGCAGACCACCGGTGATATCACCGGCACCTCCCGAGAACGAACGCGGAATCTTGACGAATACCTCGCCTGCAGCGATTTCCTCGTTGTCCTTCTTCATCAGGTGGGCACGCACGGGGAGAGAGTAGGACTTGATGACATTACCCTCGGCATCGACAATCTCGGCCTCAGGAATGCGGTTGTGGTCCTTGGTCTCGATGATAAAGATTTCGGCATTACCCGAGATTTCATCATATTCCTCGCGATAGGTCACGTCCTTAATCAGGTTCTTTAACCTCAAGGTACCCTCTACCTCACTGACGATAACGGCGTTGAATGCGTCCCATTCACAAATCTTGTCATTGGGCTCGACAATGTCGCCGGGCTTAAAGAACAGCTTGGAACCGTACTCGATGGGAGCATGGGTCAGCACCATGTTGGTGTTAACGTCCTTGATCTGCATCTCGGCCATACGTCCCACAACAATGCTCACACCATCCTTGTCGGTAACGGTACGCAGATCTTCGATCTCAATGCGACCGTTGTACTTGGAAGTAATATTGGAAACAGCCGAAGCGTTGCTGGCCACACCACCGGCGTGGAAGGTTCGCAGGGTCAGCTGTGTACCAGGCTCACCAATCGACTGGGCGGCAATCACGCCGACAGCCTCACCGCGCTGTACCATGCGGTGGGATGCCAGATTGCGTCCATAGCACTTGGCGCAGACACCACGCTTGGCCTCACAGGTGAGGACCGAACGGATCTCTACCGACTCGATGGGCGAGTTGTCGATGCGTGCAGCGATGGCATCGGTGATTTCTTCACCGCTCTTGACGATGATTTCACCCGTGGTGGGATCAACCACATCGTGAACCGACACGCGGCCCAGGATGCGCTCGCCCAGAGTTGCAACGACGCGGTCACCATTGCGCACCTCACGGCAAACGAGTCCGCGCAACGTACCACAGTCCTCCTCGTTGATGATTACATCGTGTGCAACATCGACGAGACGACGGGTCAGGTAACCTGCATCGGCGGTCTTCAACGCGGTATCGGCAAGACCCTTGCGGGCACCGTGGGTCGAGATGAAGTACTCCAGCACCGACAGACCCTCCTTAAAGTTTGCAAGGATGGGGTTCTCGATGATCTGGTGACCACCTTCAACACCCGACTTCTGCGGCTTGGCCATCAGACCACGCATACCCGAGAGCTGACGAATCTGGTCCTGAGAACCACGAGCACCCGAGTCAAGCATCATGTAAACCGAGTTGAAGCCCTGCTTGTCGGCAGCGATCTGCTTCATGAGCTCGGCAGTGAGCTGCTTGTTGACGTTGGTCCAGATGTCGATCACCTGGTTGTAACGCTCGTTATCGGTGATGGCACCCATGTCATAGTCCATCTTCACCTGTTCGGCCTTGGCATCGCCCTCGGCGATGATCTGAGCCTTGGTGTCAGGGATGAGCACGTCGTTCAGGTTGAACGACAGACCGCCCTTGAATGCCATATAGTAACCCATGTTCTTGACATCGTCAAGGAACTGTGCCGAACGGGGCACACCGCAGCTGCGGATTACACGGGTAATGATATTACGCAATGACTTCTTGGAAATCAGCTCATTGACATAACCGATCTCCTTGGGTACAGTGTTGTTGAAGATGATGCGGCCGACAGAGGTGCCCTTCAACAGGACATTCTCGAGTTCGCCGTTCTCGTTCAGCACGTCCACCTTGACATTGATTTCCTCGTGCATCGAGACTTTACCCTCATTATAGGCGATGAGGGCCTCCTCGGGACCGTAGAAGTTGAAGCGCTTCTCTTCGGGAACGGGGAGCGTCTTGGTGATGTAATAGAGACCGAGTACCATATCCTGTGAAGGAACGGTAACGGGGTCGCCATTGGCGGGATTCAGGATGTTGTGGGGCTCGAGCATCAGCATCTGAGCCTCAACAACGGCCTCATTGCCCAGTGGCAGATGGACAGCCATCTGGTCACCGTCAAAGTCGGCGTTGAATGCCGTACATGCCAGGGGGTGCAGCTGGATGGCCTTACCCTCGATGAGCTTGGGCTGGAAGGCCTGGATACCCAGACGGTGCAGCGTCGGTGCACGGTTCAAGAGCACGGGATGTCCCTTCATCACGTTCTCGAGGATGTCCCATACGACCGGTTCCTTGCGGTCCACGATCTTCTTGGCGCTCTTGACGGTCTTGACGATGCCGCGCTCGATGAGCTTGCGGATCACGAAGGGCTTGTAGAGCTCGGCAGCCATATCCTTGGGGATACCGCACTCACCCATCTTCAACTCGGGACCCACGACGATAACCGAACGTGCCGAGTAGTCCACACGCTTACCGAGCAGATTCTGACGGAAGCGGCCCTGCTTACCCTTGAGGCTATCGCTCAACGACTTGAGGGGACGGTTGGCATCGCTCTTGACGGCACTCGACTTGCGTGAGTTGTCAAGCAGCGAGTCGACAGCCTCCTGCAGCATACGCTTCTCGTTGCGCATGATGACCTCGGGAGCCTTGATCTCGATGAGTCGTTTCAGGCGGGTATTGCGGATGATGACGCGACGATACAGGTCGTTAACGTCACTGGTGGCAAAGCGGCCACCATCCAGCGGGATAAGAGGACGCAGCTCGGGCGGAATCACGGGGATGACCTTGAGGATCATCCACTCGGGACGGTTCACGTTCTTGCTAGCGCGGAACGATTCCACTACCTGAAGACGCTTCAGGGCCTCGGTCTTGCGCTGCTGTGAGTTCTCCTTGTAGGCACGGTCACGCAGGGTGTTGGCCAGCGAGTCGAGGTCGAGCTCGGCAAGCAGGTCATAGATAGCCTCGGCGCCCATCTTGGCGATGAACTTCTCGGGGTTATCATTCTCCAGCGACTGGTTGTCCTTGGGCAGTTTGTCCAGGATGGCCAGATACTCGTCCTCGGTGAGGAGGTCGTACTTCTGGAGCTCACGGGTCTCACTGCCGTTGTCATACTTCACACCAGCGGGATTGATGACGACATAACGCTCATAATAGATGATCATGTCGAGCTTCTTGGTGGGAATACCCAGCAGATAACCGATCTTGTTGGGCAGCGAGCGGAAGTACCAGATGTGAGCCACAGGCACTACCAGCTCAATGTGTCCACTGCGCTCACGGCGAACCTTCTTCTCGGTCACCTCGACACCGCAATGGTCACACACGATACCCTTGTAACGGATGCGCTTATACTTACCGCAATGGCACTCGTAGTCCTTGACGGGGCCAAAGATGCGCTCGCAGAACAAGCCGTCACGCTCGGGCTTGTAGGTGCGGTAGTTGATGGTCTCAGGCTTGAGAACCTCACCATGGGAGTTTTCCAGAATCTCGTCGGGCGATGCTAGACTGATGGAAATCTTGGTGAAATTGTTCTTTATCTTTGTATCTTTCTTGAAAGCCATAGTAGTAAGCGTTTTTTAATCGAGTTTCACATTCAGACACAGACCGCGCAACTCGTGCAGGAGCACGTTGAGCGATTCGGGAATGCCCGGAGTGGGCATGGGATCACCCTTGACGATGGCTTCATAGGCCTTGCTGCGGCCCACCACATCGTCACTCTTGACGGTAAGGATCTCCTGAAGCACATGGCTGGCGCCGAAGGCCTCCAGAGCCCAAACCTCCATCTCACCAAAGCGCTGGCCACCGAACTGGGCCTTACCGCCCAGAGGCTGCTGCGTGATGAGGCTGTACGGGCCGATTGAACGGGCGTGCATCTTGTCCTCGACCATGTGACCCAGCTTGAGGAAGTAGGTCACGCCGACAGTGGCTTTCTGGTCGAAGGGCTCACCGGTAGCACCGTCATAGAGCTGGGTCGTACCGGCACGAGGCAGACCGGCCTTGTCGGTCCACTCATTGAGGTCATTCAGGCTGCAACCATCGAAGATGGGCGTAGCGAACTTGACATCAAGCTCACGACCGGCCCAACCGAGGACGGCCTCGAAAATCTGACCCAGGTTCATACGCGAAGGCACACCCAGGGGGTTCAGTACCAGGTCAACGGGAGTACCGTCGGCCAGGAACGGCATATCCTCCTGACGTACGATGCGCGATACGATACCCTTGTTACCGTGGCGACCTGCCATCTTATCGCCGACGCTGATTTTGCGCTTCTTGGCGATATAGACCTTGGCCAGCTGCATGATACCCGAGGGCAGCTCGTCACCGATGCTGATGTCGAGTTTCTTGCGCTTGAGCTCGGCCTCATAGGCTTTGCTCTTGTGCAGGTAGTTCATCACGGTAGCACGGATGAGTTCGTTGCGATGGCTGTCGGCAGTCCACTTGCTCAGGTTGATGGTGTCGAGGTTCTCCAGACCCATGATGATCTCACGGGTGAACTTCTCGCCCTTGGGCACGACTTCCTCGTCCATATAGTTCTTCACGCCCTGCGAGGTGCGGCCCTCGGTCAGGGTGGTGAGCTTCTCGACGAGAATGCCGTGGAGCTCTTCCTGGCGTGCTGCATACTCCTTGTCCAGCGCTTCGATCTCGGGATCCACGCCACGGGTACGTTTCTTGATGGCACGGGCAAACAGGCGGGTGCCGATAACAACGCCCTTGAGCGACGGGTTGGCCTTCAACGAAGCATCCTTCACGTCACCTGCCTTGTCGCCGAAGATGGCGCGCAGCAGTTTCTCCTCGGGGGTGGGATCGCTCTCACCCTTAGGCGTAATCTTACCGATGAGGATGTCACCGGGGATGACATGGGCACCGATGCGGATGATACCACGCTCGTCGAGGTCCTTGGTAGCGTCCTCGCTCACGTTGGGGATATCGTTGGTGAGTTCCTCCATGCCACGCTTGGTCTCGCGCACCTCGAGGGTGTACTCGTCAACGTGTACACTGGTGAGGATGTCCTCGCGCACGAGGCGCTCGTTGATCACGATAGCGTCCTCATAGTTGTAACCCTTCCAGGGCATGTAAGCCACCTTGAGGTTACGTCCCAGTGCGAGCTCACCGTTCTGGGTCGAATAACCCTCGGTGAGGATCTGGCCCTTGGTCACACGGTCACCGGCGTTGCAGATGGGGCGCAAGTCGATGGTCGTGCTCTGGTTGGTCTTGCGGAACTTGGGCAGTTTGTACTCCTTGACTGCGCTGTCGAAGGATACAAACTCCTCGTCCTCGGTACGGTCGTAACGGATGCGGATCACGCTGGCATCAACAAACTCGACAACGCCGTCGCCCTCGGCTTGCAGCTGGGTGCGGCTGTCGTAGGCCATGCGCTGCTCGATGCCGGTTCCCACGATAGGAGCCTCGCTGCGCAGCAGAGGCACAGCCTGACGCATCATGTTGGCACCCATCAGGGCGCGGTTAGCGTCGTCATGCTCCAGGAACGGGATGAGCGCAGCAGCAATCGAAGCGATCTGTTGGGGCGAAACGTCCATGAGTTCCACCTCATCGGGGGATACCACGGGGAAGTCGGCGTTCTTGCGAGCCTTGACACGGTCGCGGATGAAGGTGCCGTCCTCGTTCAACGGGGCATTGCCCTGAGCGATGATGCGGTCTTCCTCGTCCTCGGCGGTCAGATAAACGATTTCGTCATTCTTCAGATTCACCTTGCTGTCATGCACCTTGCGGTAAGGAGTCTCGATGAAGCCCAGGTTGTTGATCTTGGCATACACGCACAACGACGAGATCAGACCGATGTTGGGGCCTTCAGGAGTCTCGATGGGGCACAAGCGACCATAGTGCGTGTAGTGAACGTCACGCACCTCGAAGCCTGCGCGCTCACGCGACAGACCGCCAGGACCCAGGGCGCTCATACGACGCTTGTGGGTAATCTCGGCCAGCGGGTTGGTCTGGTCCATGAACTGGGACAACGCGTTAGTACCAAAGAAAGTGTTGATGACACTCGAGATGGTCTTGGCGTTGATCAGGTCGATGGGGGCAAACTGCTCGGTATCGCGCACGTTCATGCGCTCACGAATCGTGCGAGCCATGCGGGCAAGACCTACACCAAACTGGTTGTAAAGCTGCTCACCCACGGTGCGCACACGGCGGTTGCTCAGGTGGTCGATATCATCGACATCCTGCTTGCTGTTGATCAGACCGATGAGGTACTTAATGATCTCAATGATGTCTTCCTTGGTGAGGACGCGCTTCTCGGGATCGGTATCAAGACCGAGCTTGACATTGATACGGAAACGGCCCACCTCACCCAGATCATAGCGCTTCTCACTGAAGAACAGGTTGGTGATCACCTCGCGAGCACTGTTGTCATCGGGCGGCTCGGCATTGCGCAGCTGGCGGTAGATGAAGTTCACCGCCTCCTTGCCACTGTTACAGGTGTCCTTGTTCAGGGTGTTGAAGATGATCTGGTAGTCACCGGTGTTCACATCCTCGCGGTGCAACAGGATGGTCGAAACGCCCGAGTCGATGATCTCGGAGATGTTCTCTTCCTGCAGCTCAGTGTCACGGTCAATGATGACATCGTTACGCTCGATGCTCACAACCTCACCGGTATCCTCGTCAACGAAGTCCTCACTCCATGAACGCAGCACGCGGGCAGCGAGCTTGCGTCCCACAGCCTTCTTCAGGTTGGTCTTGTTGACCTTGATCTCCTCGGCCAGGCCGAACTCCTGGATGATGTCATTGTCGGTTTCAAGTCCGATGGCACGCAGCAGTGTGGTCACCGGTAATTTCTTCTTACGGTCGATGTAAGCGTACATCACATTGTTGATGTCGGTGGCAAACTCGATCCACGACCCGCGGAAGGGGATAATGCGCGCCGAGTACAGCTTGGTACCGTTGGCATGGAGGCTCTGTCCGAAGAAGACGCCCGGCGAACGGTGAAGCTGGGATACGACAACGCGCTCGGCACCGTTGATGACAAAGGTGCCCTTATCGGTCATGTAAGGGATGGAACCCAGATAAACGTCCTGAATTTCGGTCGGGAAATTATGGTCGGGGTCGGTACAGTAAAGTTTGAGTTTAGCCTTGAGAGGTACGCTGTAGGTCAGGCCGATGTCCAAACACTCGTCGATGGTGTAACGAGGCGGGTCGATGTAGTAGTCAAGGAATTCAAGCTTAAAGTTGTTGCGGGTGTCCTCGATGGGGAAATTCTCGGCAAAAACTTTATAGAGTCCCT
>Ga0310694_10005685_pt1 | contig 11893 bp, 7 predicted proteins | sample 174DNAGHGhighgp2_FD_203884 | JGI IMG/M metagenome (GOLD analysis project Ga0310694, IMG submission 203884) | Sheep rumen microbial communities from Palmerston North, Manawatu-Wanganui, New Zealand - 1742 DNA GHGhigh gp2 (v2) (version 2) | ecosystem: Host-associated > Mammals > Digestive system >...
CCTAAAATGAAAATATATGCAATTTATTTTGCACTTCGCTTAATTTGCACTATCTTTTCATAAAATAGGCTGAATCTCGGCAATGCAAAGAAAAAAACTTCCTTTTTTACTTTGCATTGCCCTCAATTTGCACTATCTTTGCAGACTAAATCAATACTTTTATGGAAAAGAAGATGAATTATCTCGATAGAAACGAATTCAATTTCGAACCTAGTCAGAAAGTGGTGGAGGCCATCCGCCAGTTCGATCCCAAGGATCTTTGCTTTTATACGCGCATCTATGACCAAGGTAAAAAGAGTGTCATTTCCGTAAGACTCAGTGAGATTTACGGAGTGCCAGAGGAACAGGTGCTCTTGGGATACGGTGGAGAGGACATCTTGAAAAATGCCGTCCATTATTACTTGATGAAGGATGACAACAAGACCATCCTCATCCCGCAATTCTCATGGTGGTATTACAACAAGGTGGCAAGTGAATGCAGGGGATCTTTTGAGATGTATCCTTTGCATGAGATGGACGACACCTTCGCTTATGACGTCGATGAAGTCATCGAATACACCAACCGCATACATCCCAAGATGCTCCTATTGGCATCACCCAACAACCCTACGGGAAACAGCCTGACACCTGAGGAAATCAGGAAAATCATGCAGAACATCCCCAACGATACCATGGTGCTCATCGATGAGGCGTATGCTAGTTTCATCACTAGCGACACCGACTATATCGCACCGTTGGTCAACGAATACCGAAACCTCATCATCTCACGCACCTTGTCGAAATTCTATGGCCTGCCGGGACTCCGTTGCGGCTTTGGCTTCATAGGAAAAGGACATGAGCATTTTGTCAGCTACATCAACAAGTACCTGGGATACAACCGATTCTCAGAGGCTGTCGCCCTCGCTGCCCTCGAAAGCGACGATCATTATCGCAAGGTGGCCGACGATATGGAATGGGGAAGGCAACTCTATAAGAAAGCCTTGGAGGGAAAACCGGGATTCAAGGTCTATAAGTCAGTGGCCAACTTCATCCTCATCAAATACCCCGTTGACATCAAGGACCAGCTCAAGGAGGCCTTGACGAACCAGGATTACAAAATCAAGTTCATGAATGACCCGGGACTTGAGGAATGTCTTCGCATCACCTTGGGACGCAAGGAACAGACGCAGACCGTTGTGGACACCATCTTAAGCATCGTGGAAAAATGATCGGGGTCATCCTTGCTGCAGGAATGGCGAAACGCCTGAGGCCACTCACAGACACCAAACCAAAATGCCTTCTTGAAGTGGCGGGAAAAACTCTCCTGCAACGCACTGTGGAGGCCATGATGATGGCGGGCGTCAACGAGTTCGTCATCGTCACGGGGTATCGCGAGGTGATGATAAGAGAGTTCCTTACTGATTTCGCCAACAAATCCGGAAAGGTGCATTTCACTTTCTTGAACAACGCTGACTACGAGAACAACAACAACATCTACTCGCTTTGGATGGCGGGACAAGTGGTCAGGGGAAAGGAATTCCTGCTCATGGACAGCGACATCCTCTGCGACCCCAAGGCCGTGGTGGAGGTGGCGCGGCAGAATGAGTCCGCGCTCGCCCTCAACCGGCACGAACTGGGGGAGGAGGAGATGAAAGTCGTGGTGGATGACAATGACCGCATCACCGAAATCAGCAAGACTTGTCGGGTGGAGGATGCCATAGGTGAGTCGGTGGGCATTGAGAAGGTGACGGTGGAGCATGGCAACGCTCTCTTCGAAGAACTCGACAAGATGATTCTCCAAGAGGGGCTCGTCGATATCTTCTATGAACGGGCCTTCGAGCGACTCATCCCCCAAGGGCATTCCTTCAAGGTGGTGGACACCACACATTGGTTCTCCTATGAACTGGACACCCCGGAAGACTTCCACCGCGCATCGGAACTCATGCCGATGGAGCTGCGATGAAATAGAATTTCCAAGAAGTCATAGGGGCGGGGCTAGACTTTTGTCCCTATGATATTATCAAAAACAGGCGGATTTTGCATTTTGCTATCCGCCTGTTTTTGATTGTTGCTAGTATCCTTAGTTGACGACTGCTTTTCCCTTCCGTGTGCCATCGGACATCACTTCCACGCGGATGATAAGTCCCTTCTTCGTGGCATCGCACCTCCTGCCATCCACCGTGTAGTATTCTACGGTCACCGGGGTGTCGGATAGCATCATCCTGATGCCGACAGGGTTGCATGACGGATAATATTCGTCCACACCGCTTTGGGCGTCGCTGTTGCCATTCTTCATGATGTCTTCCACCAAGGAGTTGAGATAAACCTCCAAGTTGCAATACCATTTCTTATCCACATCGATGGTGAACAATGTGGCGTCGCTGGCATCGTTGGGATTCAAGCCGTTGGCCAACTCCCATTCGTCGGGCATGCCGTCGTTGTCGCTGTCAAAACCGGCTGGGCGTTGGCCTGTGCCGAAATTGGCTTCCGTATAGCCCTCCACGTCAGACACGACGTCGATGCGTCCAAGAATCTTCGTCACAGAGCCCCTGTAGGTGGCTGTGCCGGTGCGTGCCTCGCGGGCGTAACGCTCGTCCACGTTGTCGCGGATGAGAGAGGCTCCGGCGTAGTCGAGCACTTTGTCGAAGGCGACAGCAGCGCTATGGGTCGTCACCTCGCCCGTCACTGTGGGTTCATCGCACTTGATGCGCACGCTCTCCACACCGTCGATGGTCTCATAGGTCACACCGCTGCCATAGTAGTGCTTTGGGTCGTGGGTGTAGCGGACGCCGTTCTTGGCAGGTACGCCGTTGTCATAGGTTACGCCGCTCCAGTCGTAGTTCACGTTGTTGTTCACTTGGTTGCCGTTGATGTAGTAGCGACTGGTCATATCCCAGAAGGTGCGGTCATCGCCGGCGTTGCCGCTACCAGCGAGAGATACGGTGGTGATGCGGTTGGTGGTGGCGGCGGGACCGGTCTTGTAGTAGTTGTTCACGATGTTGATGTAGCCGCCGCCGGGACCGCCGTAGCAGCCGTTGCCGCAGTTGTAGATGACGCAGTTGCGGAAGTCCACGTTCTCGGCCTGGAGGGTGTTCTCCCATTTGTATTGGCTGTAGAGCTTGTTGCTGGTATAGCCGTTCCAGTTGTAACGGGCGCCGTTGAAGCGTGGCGAACGGTTGTTCACGTGGGCGATGAGGTTGTGATGGAAGGAGGCGAGTTTGCCTCCCCAGATGCCGCCGTAGCCGTGGGCGCCTTTGCCGTGGCCGGCGTTGTTGAGGCTCTCGGCTATGGTGCACCATTGCATGGTGAAGTTGTTGTTGTCATAGAACGAGGCCACTTCGTCGATGCTCCATGATAGGGAGCAGTGGTCGTAGATGATGCTGGTGGCTTGACGCTTCCAGGAGGCATCGGCTCCGTCGTTGATGTTCTTTTCCTGGCCGCGACGGAACCGGATGAAGCGGATGATGTTGTTTGCACCAGGGTTCACCGTGTAGTAACGGAGGGTGATGCCGGGGTAGGGGGCGGTCTGTCCGCAGATGGTGGTGTTGGCTCCGATGGTGACGTCGGAGGCGAGGGGGATGACGCCGCCCACGTCGAAGACGATGATTTTCTTCGCGGAACCGGAAACGGCGGAGCGGAACGACCCCGTGCCGCTATTGTTCAAATTGGTCACATGGATGACTTTGCCGCCACGACCGCCTTGAACATAACGGCCATGACCTTCGGCACCGGGGAAGGCGGGCACCTCGTCTTGGGCTATCATAGACAGTGATGCAGTCAGCATCGTTATCAGCATCAATACTTTTCTTGTCATTTTTTTCTTCGTTTCGTAGGTTAGATTAGTTTCATTTGCAAAGATAGTGCAAGCCGAACACAATACAAAACAAAATAAGGATTTTTTTGTTTTTATTGTTGAGGCGCCGCCTATCTTCGCCCGAAGGGCAAAGTAAGTGCAAGCCGAACACAATACAAAACAAAAATAGGAATTTTTTGTTTTTATTGTTGAGGCGCCGCCTATCTTCGCCCGAAGGGCAAAGTAAGTGCAAGCCGAACACAATACAAAACAAAAATAGGAATTTTTTGTTTTTATTGTTGAGGCGCCGCCTATCTTCGCCCGAAGGGCAAAGTAAGTGCAAGCCGAACACAATACAAAACAAAAATAGGAATTTTTTGTTTCCTTCATGATTATGGTTGCAAAAGAAGTCGGAGTAATCCGAATCTTCCGATTACTCCGATCACTCCGACCACTCCGATTCTTCCGAAAACATCCTTCTTGAAATTAGAATCCTCCGGGTCTTCCTCCTCCACCAGGGAAGCCGCCACCGCCTGGGAATCCTCCTCCGAATCCGCCTCTCGGGCCTTGTCCTTGTCCGCCTCTGCCGCCCTGTCCGCCTCTTCCTCTGCCGAACATATTGTAGCGATAGCTGACATGGATCATGGCATACGACGTGATGGCGTTCACCTCGCGGTCGGTCCAGCCATTGGCATTCACGGTGCGTGAGAAGGTGGACTGCTGGTTGAGGATGTCATACCACTGCAGCATGATGGTGAGCGGTTTGCCACGTAGGAAACTTTGTGAGATTTGCGCATTCCAGAGCATTTCGTTGGTGTTGAGGCTCTTGTCGCTATAGCCTCGCTTGCTGTTCATATGGATGTCGGTGGAAAGTTCCATTCCCCAGGGGAAGTTGTACCTTCCGTTCAGACCATAGAAGAAGTTCCAGGTGGTGAGGTTGTTGGAGGCCTGCAGACGGTTGCGGGTGCGTGCGTAGGTGGTGTTGAAATTGGCGGAGATGTTGAGCGTCCTGTCTCGGTAACTGAGTGACACTTGCGGCGAGAGGTTGTAGGTGCGTGTGATGTTGCGGTCGGGGATGGCCGTGCGGTTGAGGTTGACGTAAGCCACATGGTGGTTGTAACTGCCTCGGAGAGACCCGCTGAAGTCCCATCTGTTAAGGGTGTCTAGGGCTATGTTGAACGTGGCGCCGCCGTTGGCGCTCCAGTTGCCGTTGATGTTTTCGGGTCGGCTGATGCGACCGCCGGTCTCCTCGTTGTATGTCACCACGTTTCCTATGGAGTTGTGAGTGCGTTGGAAACTGCCGTTGAGGCTGTAGCTCCAGTGCCTTTGGTTGACGGGGATGTTCATTCCGAGGGAGTCGGTGAGGTATTTGGGTGTGCGTTGTTTTTGGAAATTGGCGCTCAGGTTGGTGGTGAGCGAGGGTTTGAGCCCTGGGTTGCCCATGCTGATGTTGAGTGGGTTGGTGTCGTCGTAGATGTTGAGCAACTGGGTGATGGAGGGTTGTGATGTGCTTCCCCTGTAGGTCACGTTTAGGTTGGTCTGGCGGTTGAAACGGTATCGCAGGTTGAGCGTGGGGGTGAAGTTGGTCACCGTCCTTGTGGTGTCGACAGGGATGCCGAGGTATTGCTGGATGAAATGCGAGCGCTGGGGCTGGATGGACACACCGGCGTTCACGTTGAGTTTCTCCCTGACGTAGCGTAACTGCACGTCGATGTTGTGCTCATGTTCTGTACGCTCCGAGTAGCGGCTGAGGTCGTCGGAGAGATAACTCTCATAGGGATTGGGAAGGAAGCCGAAGAGCCTTGTCCAGTCGCGGTATTGTTGTAGCACGTCGTAGAAGGCTTCATCGGTGTAGTCGGGGAAGTCATAGGTCAGAGGGTCGCTCTTCTGGTGGCTGTAGCGGTAACGGTAGTTGGTCTGTAGGAACAGTCCTTGGAGTCCGCCTTGACCGCTTCCCATCCTGCGACCGCCGCCGAAAGGACCTCCGCCGGGCATCCCCTCTGTTTCTTCCTGTGGTTTGGGTTGGATGATGAGCAAAGGCTCTGTGTAGGAGAAGCCGATGGTGGCGCTGAAATTGTTGGAGGGACTGTTGCTGTAGCGGTTGGTCTGGTAGGTGGAGTCGTTGCCAAAGATGTTGGAGGTCTGATAGAGGTGGACCAGTGAGAGGTTGGCGTTCTTGTTCTTGTTGTTGCTGTAGTTGATGTTGCTGTTGATGGTCATGTTGCGCCCGCGGCGGTTGAGACGCCGGAAGATTTGCAACTGGCTGCTGAAATTCTTGTTGCTGCCATAGCTCATCGACTTGTTGTTGCGGCTGTTCACGATGAGGTCCAGGTCGTCCATCACCTGCAAACCCGTGTTCTCGAGCGGGTTGTCGGTGTAGTCGAAGGGGTTGGCGTTGAACGATGCCGAAGTGGAGTGGCTGCGGCTGTCGTTGGTGGAAAAGGTGAAGTTGGGGCGGAAAGAGAGGTTGGTCAGTGTGTCTATCTGCCATTGCAGGTTCATATTGCCTGTCCAACTGTTGGCGCGGGAATAGCTTTGGCTGACGCTGTTGGAGAAGGCTCCGCCGCGGGTGTTGACGAAGGTTTCCGAACCTGTGCGGTTCCAGTTGTCTGTGTTGTTGTGGGACCAGGTGACACGGCCGCTCATCCTCAATTTCTGACCATTTTCGTAACTGGCGTCGAGGGCCGATGTCTTCGTGTGACGTTGGCCGTTGTTGTTGCCACGACCTCGACCGCCACGACCGGTGAAGTTGCGGTCGTTCACATTGTTGGCATTGCCCATGAAGGTGTAGCGGATGGCACCGAAGGGCTTCATGGCTGTCAGGCGGATGCCGTAGCGGTGGTCGGTGCCAAGACCGATGTCGGGATTCATCTGAAGACCGTTGCGGGCGCTGCGCTTGGTGACGAATTCAAGGACGAAGTCATCATTGCCGTCATCGATGCCGGTGAGACGTGACTGGTCGCTCTTCTCATCATACGCCTTCACCTGGTCGATGACGTAGGAGGGCAGGTTCTTCATCACGGCGTCGTTGTTGCCCGTCATGTAGTCGCGACCGTCCATCTTGAAACGTCGCACGTTCTTGCCGTTGATGCTGATGCTGCCGTTTTCATCGATTTTCGCACCGGGGAGCGCTTCCACCAGCGCTTCGATGACCGAGCCTTCGGGCACGCGGAAGGCATCGGCGTTATAGACGAGGGTGTCGTCTTTCACCACCATCTTCGGAATGTTCGCCGTCACCACGGCCTCGTCCAGCATCATGGCGTCGGGTTTCATATCGATGTCTCCAAGGGCGATGGGGGCGTTAGTCTTGCGTATGGTGCGGGTGACATCCTCATAACCGACGTAGCTGGCCTTGAGCAGGTATTGCCCGTTGGCCACGCTCTTGAAGGCGAAACGGCCCTCGTCGTCGGTGACCACGCCATCCACGAAGGTGGTGTCTTGGTGTTGGCGGTTGGTGCTGATACGCAAGAGTTGCAGCGTGGCTTTCGGGAGGCCTTCCAGGCTCTCTTTGTCTAGTATACGACCGGAAATGGCCGCTTCTTGGGCGGCGGCGGGAATGGCGGAAAGGAACAGCAAGGTTAAGAAAATCAATGCTGAAGGCAAATGGGTCTTCATTGAATGACGGGTTATTTTACTATTTAGATGCAAAAAAGTAAAATAAGTTTAATGTTGGTTGGTAAAAAATCGGATAATGGCCTCCCATCCTCTCCTAAAACGTCCTATTCTCTTCAATAACGTCCAACTCTCTCTTAAAATGTCCTGTTTTCTCCTAAAGCGTACTATCTCTGAAATTTTCAACAAGATGACACCGTTGTCGTAAATTTATGCAAAATCCTTTGCAAATATCCTTGAAAAGTCCTATTTTTGCATCAAGGATAAAACACATTAAAATCATCAGCCTTATGATAAAACATGGACTTTTGACGATGGCCTTGATGTTGTCTGGCTTGGCTTGTTTCGCACAGGAGGAAAATTACGAATCCCTCGCAGCGAATGGCCGTGCTTTCGCATTCCAAATCTTCGATGCGGTGGCTGCGGCAAACGATTCCAACATCTGCTTCTCGCCCCTCTCGGTGCAGATGGCGATTTCCATGGTGCAGAACGGCGCCGCCGGCAACACCCTGCAAGAGATGAAGGACGTGATGGGGATGGGCGACTACACCAGCGAGGACGTGAATCTCTACAACCAGCAACTGACCCAAAGACTCACTTACAGGCCGGAGTTCATATACAATCCGAACGTTTGGGCTTCAGAAGAGGAGCAGAAGGAGAATTACGAGAAGTGGTACCCCGTATGCGAACTGGCCAATGGTGTATGGTCGCGAAAGGGCACCGTCTTCCGTCAGGATTTTTATGAGACCTTGAAAACTTATTACGATGCCGAGGTGGCCGACGTCGATTTCACCACGCAGGAGGGCATCGACCAGGTCAACCATTGGGTGAGCGACAAGACACACCAACTCATCCCTTCCATCTTTGACAAACCGCAACCGTATGAACTTGCCATGGTGCTTGCCAACGTCCTCTATTTCAAGGGAGCATGGGCATTGCCTTTCGCCGAGGAATACACCTTCCCCGGCAACTTCCACCTCGCTGACGGCACGATGGTGAAAACCGAGATGATGAACGCCGAGGAAGGATACCGTACCAGCAGTTCGGAAAAATTCCGCACCGTCACGTTGGGCTATGGTCATGACGGGAAATTCTCCATGACGCTGTTCGTTCCCGTGGAGGGATATGAATTGCCTTCCCTTGGCTACGACGATTGGGCTTTCGCAAAAAATGAGTCGAAATACAAACCTTTGGCCTTGCAGATGCCCAAATTCTATGTTGAGGGCAAATACGACTTGAAGGAAGTGTTGCGAGACATGGGCATGCAGGATGCATTCAATCCTGATTACGCCGACTTCAGTCGCATGAGGGACGAAGTGCCAATGTGGATTGAAAAGATTTACCAAATGAGCAAGATCGTCGTCAATGAGCAAGGCACGGAGGCCACGGCGGTCACCGTGGTCGAAATGTACGACAATGCCGTCGCCCCTGATGACTATGAGCCGTTCCGTGTCGACAGGCCGTTCTATTTCACCATCGAGAGTCAGGACGCCATCCTCTTCGTGGGAAGGGTGAACGAGTTGCAGAGCACCGCCGGAGTCAGCACCGCCAAGGTGTTTCCCAAGCACGACGGCATCTGCGACCTCCAAGGTCGTCGCTTGACGCAACGCCCCGACAGAGGACTCTTCGTGGAGGACGGAAAACTGAGGGTCGCAAAATAAGTGGTAAAAAGCCCTCCTCTTCCCCTATGAGTGATCTTCGCAGCATGGCATCCCCTTTCGCCCATCCTCTTTATGTGCTGGCGAAACCGGCTGGCCCACGCTGCAATCTGGCCTGCCGCTATTGCTATTACCTGGGAAAGGACACGCTCTATCCCGAGGCAAAAGGGATGGCAATGGACTATCCCCTCCTCGAAGAATTTGTCAAGCAATACATCCAGGCGCAGACGCAGCGCGAGGTGCTCTTCACCTGGCATGGGGGAGAGGCGATGCTCAGACCGTTGGCTTTTTATGAGGAGGTGCTTCGCCTGCAAAGGAAACATGCAGGGAGACACATTGTCGACAACTGCATCCAGACCAACGGCACACTCCTCACCGAGGAGTGGTGCCGTTTTCTCAAACAGAACAACTGGTTGGTGGGGGTGTCGCTCGACGGGCCGCAACCGTTGCACGACGCTTTCAGGAAGGATAGGCAGGGCAACGGCTCTTTCCACAAGGTGATGGAGGGAGTGGACAGGCTCAACCGTCACGGAGTGGAATGGAATGCCATGGCGGTGGTCAACAGCCGCAATGCCGAACACCCAAGGGAGTTTTATCAGTTCTTCAAGGACATCGGCTGCCATTACATTCAGTTCACACCGGTGGTGGAGAGGAACTTGCCGCCGTCGATGTCGCCCATAGGCCCAATAAGTGCCATAGGTGCTATAAGTCCTATGAATCAGCCTGATGACGCCCCTTTGACGATGACACCGGAGACAGTGTCGCCACGGCAGTGGGGACGTTTCCTCTGCACCATCTTCGACGAGTGGGTGGCAAATGATGTGGGGGTGTTCTTCATACAGTTGTTTGATGCCACCCTGGCCAATTGGCTGGGAGTGGAACCAGGGGTGTGTTCCATGGCGCGTTTCTGCGGCAATGCCTTGGCTATGGAGCACAACGGCGATGTCTATGCGTGCGACCATTTCGTGTTTCCCGACTTTCTCCTGGGCAACATCCGCCGTCAACCGTTGGCGGCCATGGCTTATGGAGAACGACAGAACCGCTTCCGCCAACTCAAGACATCGCTTCCTCGGCAGTGTCGTAGGTGTCAATTTGAATTTGCCTGCCACGGCGAGTGCCCCAAAAACCGCCTGCTGACAACAGCGGAGGGGGAAAGAGGCTTGAATTACCTTTGCGAGGGCTATCGCCAATTCTTCGACCATGTGGCGCCATACATGGATTTCATGGCGCGTGAGTGGAGGGAAGACGGAGCGCCGGCAAGGGTGATGGATGCCGTGGCGGAAGGTTTATTCGCCCGGTAGGGGCCAGTTGGGCGAGGGTGTGCGCATGGTTTTCATCTTCCGGTCGAACTCCTCCACCATCTCGGGGTGCTCGTCGGCAAGGTTGTGGCTCTCTGTCACGTCTTCCCGTAGATTATAGAGTTCGAGGGGCGCGTCGCGTTTCACAGTCACACATTTCCAGTCTCCCTGGCGGGCAGCGCGTTGCACGCCGGGGAATTCCCAGTACAGCATCCTTTCGTCGGTATCCACCTGCTCGCCATAGAACAGGGGCAGGATGTTGATGCCATCGACTTGTTGGGGCAGATGGGCGGTGGAACCGGTGAGTGCGGCGAAGGTGGGCATCATGTCGGGGAAATAGACGATGTTGTCGAGCGTCTGCACGGGTACCTTGCCGGGTTGGTTGACGATGAGCGGCACACGTATGCCGCCTTCGTAGAGTTGCCCCTTTCGTCCTCGGAATCCCGCGTTGCAGTTGAACAGTTTCAATGGGGCTTGCACGGCGGCGCCATTGTCGCTGGCGAAGATGACGAGGGTGTTCTCGCGAAGGTGCAGGCGGTCGAGTGTTTCGAGCAGTCGGCCGATGGCGGCGTCCATGTGGGTGATGAGTGCAGCGTAGCGCTTGGTGTTCATATCCCATGCCTCGTCGTCATACCACACCGTGTTGTCGATGATGTAGGGCTCGTGGGGTGCATCGAATGCCAGGTAGAGGAAGAACGGATGTTTCTTGTTGCGCTTGATGAACTTGATGGCGTCATCCGTGGAGAGGTCGGTGTTATGCTTCACGTGTCGGTCGTGCGCGTTGGCCTTGATATGGATGAGGCGGTCGTTGTCGAAACGGTAGTAGGGGTAATAATAAGGGGAGTTGGAATGAACCGTTGAGATGGTCCAGCCATAAAACTCGTCGAAGCCGCGATGGTTGGGTGAGGCTCCGGGGTCGTAGCCGTCGAGGTGCCATTTGTTTACCAGACACGTTCGGTAGCCGGCGGTGCCGAGGACGGTGGCGATGGTGGTGTCCTCGGGTAGCAGGTTGGCACGACGGATGTAGGTGGTGTCGCCTTTGGCATTGATTTTCACGCCTTTGATGCCACCAGCAGTGCACTGGTTGTCGCGGATGCGGGTGTGGCCGCTGTTCTTCCCCGTCATCAGCGAACAACGGGAGGGCGAACTGATGCCGCTGCCGGCATAGCATTGGGTGAACCGTGTGCCGGTGGCGGCCAACTGGTCGATATGTGGTGTGCGCACATGTTCACTGCCATAGCAGGAGAGGTCGCCATAACCCATGTCGTCGGCCAGGATGAAGATGATGTTCGGGCGGTCGGGGGTGGCCTTACCCTCCGGTTCGCCGGCATCGGCGGGATGGGGTAGGGCGATGCCTGCGGCCAGCATTGTGCCATATCTGATGACTTTCCTCATATCTTGATTCTAACAGCAATAAAACATTTAATTAAATGATTATCCGCTTGTATCCGAAGGGCGGCCTGAAAGGCCTGCAAGCACATAGCCCAAGGCAACGCCTTGGGTGTCAAGATGTTCATAGTCGCCCTGTAGGGGCATAAGCATTTGTAGATGAA
>Ga0310694_10005686_pt1 | contig 11891 bp, 11 predicted proteins | sample 174DNAGHGhighgp2_FD_203884 | JGI IMG/M metagenome (GOLD analysis project Ga0310694, IMG submission 203884) | Sheep rumen microbial communities from Palmerston North, Manawatu-Wanganui, New Zealand - 1742 DNA GHGhigh gp2 (v2) (version 2) | ecosystem: Host-associated > Mammals > Digestive system...
CGCAGCGGTATAATAGGAACGATCAAAAAAGGAGGTGCGTTTCGTGGCGGTATGCGGCGTGATCGCGGAATACGATCCCTTTCACCGGGGCCATGAAAGGCACCTGCGTTTGGCCCGGGAAAAAACCAGGGCCGATTTCGTGATTATCATTATGAGCGGCAGCTTTACCCAGCGGGGCATGCCCGCGCTGCTGCCTTTTCACGCCCGGGCGGAAATGGCGCTGCGCTGCGGGGCCGACGCGGTGCTGCAAATGCCTTACGCTTTTTCTGTGCGGGAAGCGGACGGCTTCGCCGCCGGGGGCGTGGGCATCCTGCACGCCCTCGGGTGCGTGACGCATTTGTCCTTCGGCTGCGAAACGGATGATCTTTCCCTGCTTAAAAACGCCGCGGCGCTGCTGGAAGCGCCGGATGAAACTTTCTTGGCCCAGGTGCAAAGCGGCCTGGATCAGGGCCTGTCCTTCGCGGCGGCCCAGGGCCGGGCCGTGGCGCTGCGGCTGGGCATTTCATCCGATTCGCTTAACGCGCCCAACGCCGCCCTGGCCATCGCGTATCTGCGGGCGCTCAGGCGGCTGCACAGCCCCATTGTTCCCGTGCCCGTCCTGCGAAAGGAAGCCTACCGCAATCAGGAAATGGAGGCGTATCCATCCGCCGCCGCGGTGCGGGGCGCGCTGCTCAGGGGCGACTGGCAAAGCGTGGAAGCAGCTACGCCAAAGGAAGCGCTGCCCGCGCTGCGCTCCGCCGTGCTTTCCGGCATGTGCCGCCCGGAAGGCATGGACGCGGCCCTGCGGTATCTCCTGGCCAATACCGGTCCCGAGGAAGCGGCCACCTGGCCCGGCATGGACGAAGGGCTGGAAATGCGCGTCTTGCAGGCGGCAAAAAAGGCCGTCACGCGGGAGGAGCTTTTGCAGTTGGTCAAAACCCGGCGCTACACCCTGGGCCGCATCAGCCGCAGCCTGTGCCACGGGCTGATGCATGTAACCAAGGCCGATCTGCCGCCCGCGCCGACAGCAGCCCGCATCCTGGGCTTCCGGGAAAAAGCCCGGCCCCTGATCCGGGAAATGAAACGCCGTTTCCCCCTGTACGACCGCCCCGCAAGGGAGCCTGCCGCGGCGCTGGATAACCGGGCTGACGAGCTGTGGCGTGCGCTGGCGGGCCTGCCCCGGGAGGACGCCTATCATCAGCGCCCCGTGATCCTGCCATAAAAAGGAAGGAAGATTATGCGAGAAATCCCCGTCGAACGGCTGACCCAAACGGTCAAGCATCTGTTCATGCAAGCCAATTACGAAATCGACCCGGAGATCGAAAAAGCCGTGGCGCAGGCCGCGGAAGAAGAGCCGTCCCCCGTGGGCCGCAGCGTGCTTTGCCAGCTGTGCGAAAACTACCGCATCGCGAAGGAAGAGCAGGTAGCCATCTGCCAGGATACCGGCATGGCGGTGCTGTTTGTGGAGGTGGGCCAGGAGGTGCGCTTCGTGGGCGGCGATTTTGAGGCCGCCCTGCACGAGGGCGTGCGCCGGGCCTACACGGAAGGATACCTGCGCAAATCCATCGTGCGGGACCCGCTCTTTGACCGGGTGAACACCGGCGACAACACCCCCGCCTTCATCCACACCCGCATCGTGCCGGGGGATCGGGTGCATATCCTGGCCACCGCCAAGGGCATCGGCAGCGAAAACATGAGCGCGGTGAAAATGCTCACTCCGGCCCAGGGCGTTAAGGGCGTGAAGGATTTCGTGGTGGAATGCGCGAAAAACGCCGGGCCCAACCCCTGTCCGCCCATGATCCTGGGGGTAGGCGTAGGCGGCGATTTCGAGGTGGCCGCCCTATTGGCCAAGCGCATGACGGCGCTGCCTTTGAGCCACAAAAATCCCGATCCCCGATACGCTGAACTGGAGGATGACATTCTGCGCGCCGTCAACCGCCTGGGCATCGGCCCGGCAGGCACCGGCGGCCGCACCACGGCGCTGGCAGTGCACATCGCCGCCGCCCCCACGCACATCGGCGGCTTGCCGGTGGCGGTGAATATCTGCTGCCACGCCGCGCGGCACGGCGAGGCCACGCTGTAATTTTTTTCTTTTCAAGCAGCCAGGAGGAAAGCAATGGCGCAGTATCGTTTTACCCTGCCCCTGTCCCGTGAGGAAGTGCTTTCGCTTCGCGCGGGGGACGAGGTCGTTTTGACAGGGCAAATGTACACCGGCCGGGACGCCGCCCACAAGCGGCTGATCCAGCTATTGAACGAAGGCAAGCCCCTGCCCGTGGATTTGAAGGGCCAGACCATCTATTACGTGGGCCCGGCCCCGGCTGCCCCGGGCCACGCCTGCGGCTCCGCCGGGCCGACCACCAGTTACCGCATGGACCCCTACACCCCGGCGCTTTTGAAGGAAGGCCTCAACTGCATGATCGGAAAAGGCATGCGGTCGGAGGAGGTGCGCCAGGCCATGCGGGAATACGGCGCGGTGTACCTGGGCGCCGTGGGCGGCGCCGCGGCGCTGATCGCCCGGCGCATCGAAAAAACGGAAACGGTGGCGTATGAAGATTTAGGCCCCGAGGCCATCCGCCGCTTTACCGTAAAGGATTTCCCCACCGTGGTGCTGATGGACGCCCACGGGGGCAACCTGTACGCCTCCGGCCCCGCGCAGTACCGGGAGGAAAAAGCATGAGGATCATTTTTGTCCGCCACGGGGAGCCTGATTACGTCCGCGACTGCCTGACGCCCCTGGGCCATCTTCAGGCCCGGGCCGCGGCGGAAAGGTTGGCCCATGAGGGCATCGAGGCGGTGTACTCCTCCCCCATGGGAAGGGCCCGGGAAACCGCCGGCTATACCGCGCAAAAACTGGGATTGCCCGTGCAGATCCTGGATTTCATGCACGAGCTGCGCTGGGGCAGCGCCGACGGAGCGCCGCTCTTTTCCGACGGGCACCCCTGGGACATTGCGGACGAGCTGATCCGGCAGGATTGGGATTTGACACGCACGGATTGGCCGGCGCACCCCTTCTTTTCCCGCAACCTGGTAACGGAGAGCGCCGAATACGTGGGCCGGGAAACGGATCGCTTTGCGGAAACGCTGGGCTACGTTCGGCAAGGGAATTATTACCGCTGCGACAGGAAAGACGATGAGCAGCGCACCGTGGCGGTGTTCTGCCACGGCGGTTCCTCCACCGCGGCCCTGGCCCGGCTGTTTTGCCTGCCTTTCCCCTACCTGTGCGCCGCGGTGCACCTGGATTTTACCGGCCTGTTCATCGTGCGCCTGACCAAGCGCTCCGGCAGCATGTGCCTGCCCATCGCGGAATTGTGCGGCGACGACCGGCACATCCGGGGTATCGCCGCTCCGTAAGGCCGCCCCTGTACAATGAGCGCGGAATATGATATAATGATATTTGTATCTTTCTGATTTTCTGGAGGAAAGCCATGGGCAAGAGCATGCGGCGCATCCTCGGGCTGCTGTTGGCAGCCCTGTTTGCGTTGTCCCTTTTGCCCGTTCTGCCCGCCCGGGCCGACGATTATAACGAGCTTTATCCCGAATTGCTGGAATCGGGGCATTTGACAGCCTCCTCCGTGATCCTCATCGAGGCGGACAGCGGCAAGGTGATCTTTGAAAAGAATCCGGACACGCCCATGTACCCCGCCTCCACCACCAAAATCCTCACCATCTGGCTGGCGCTGACGCTGGCGCACCAGCTGCCGGTGAGCGAGGAAATGGCCAGCGCGTCGGAAGAAGCGATCTATGAAGAGCAGCTCAAAACCAAGTACACCGTCAGCGAAGCGGCGGTGAATATCGCGCCGGACGAATCCAGCGCCAAGCTGGCCGCCGGGGAGCAGGTGGCCCTGATTGATCTTTGCTACGCCGCCATGCTGCCTTCGGGCAACGACGCGGCCAACGCCATCGCCGAGGGCCTGGGCGGCACCAGGGAAAACTTTGTGAACCTGATGAACTCCGCCGCCATGTCCCTGGGCTGCACCAACACCCACTTCGTCAACGCCAACGGCCTCCACGACGATATGCACTTTACCACGGCCCGGGATATGGCCATCCTGGCCCGCATCGCCATGCAGAGCGAGCAATTCCGCCAGATCGTATCCTCCCCCAGCCACATCATGCCCCGGGACAACATATACCGCAGCCGCACCATCGAAAACCGCAACAATTTCGTGGTGAAATCCAGCGACGAAAGAAAGCAGAGCCGTTATTACCCCTTCTCCACCGGCATCAAGACCGGCACCACCGAGGCCGCCGGCAACTGTCTGGTGGCCTCCGCCACCCGGGACGGCATCAACCTGATCTGCGTGGTATTCAACGCCACCAGCGATACCAACCGCTATACCGACGCCAAGCGGCTGATGGAATACGGCTTTTCCCAGTTCATCAGCACCTCCATCAAGGAAATATACGAGCAAAACCCCCGGGTGGTGGACGTGCGCGGTTTTGATCTGGAGGACGAGCAGGTGGGCCGGCTCACGCTGGACCTGCGCTTGTCGGAGGAATCCACAGGGAAAGACCTGATCGTGATGACAAGGGAAGAAATGGAATACTGGGTGCAAAACTTTTCTTCCATGACCGTGACCGAATTTACCCGGGAATTCAAGGCCCCCATCAGCGCGGGCGAGGTGATGGGCACCCTTACCTATTACGCCGAAGGGGAAGCGCCGGTGATCTACGATATGATCGCCTCCCGTTCCATCGCAGCCAGAAAGCAGCTGGCCCCTTCCATCGAGCAAATCTATGCGGACGCGGAAAACGATCCCAACCCCTTCCCCCGCGTCACCTTTGAATTGATTTTCCTCTACGTGATTTTGCCCATCGCCGCCCTGATCCTTTTGTTCTATCTGTTCAGGCGGCTGATCCGTTTTATCAAGGCCAAGCGCAAGGTGAAGGCCGTGAAGCCCTCTGGGCGGTATTACCGGTAAGGGCTGCCGCCGCGGCGCATTGCATTCAATTCCAACGAAAGGAGGCACGGCCATGGCGGGCGAAGCCTACGAAGTATTGGCGCTTTTGATGCGCTATGTTTTCGTGCTGCTTGGCGTGCTGGTGCTTTGGCGCGCCTATCGCTGGATGCGCAGGGACGCCCGCAATTACCGGCGGGAAATGCGCTCCCTGCCCGACGCCGGGCTGGTGGGCGAGATTGTGGACCTGAGCACCGGCCAAAGCCAGCCCCTGCCGAGGGAAGGCGATATCGGCGCGTCCCGGGAATGCGACGTGTATGTAAAAAGCCCCGGCGTTATGCGCCATCATCTCCGCTTTGCGTTCGAAGAGGGCAAGGGCGTGCTTTTGACCCCCGCCCGCCGGGGCAACACTCTGGTGAGCGGCAATCCCCTGACCGCTCCCGTTTACGCGCTTCACGGCACCCAGATTCAATTGGGCCAAAGCCGGCTGCGCCTGCGGCTGTTCGCCGGGCTGAAGGTGCCCTCTCCCGCCGCCGCATTTCAGCAGGACGCCCCCGTTCCCGATCCCGTGCTTTCCGGCACAAACGAAGAGGAAGAGGATTCCTTTCTCTCCCCCGGCCTGCCCGGAACCTTCGACCTGCCCCCCTATTCAGGGCCGGAGGACGTTCAGGCAGCGCAGCAGTATCAGCAGCCGGTGTGGAATCAGCAGCCTTATGATCCCTGCATGCCCGTGGGCCAGGGCGCGCCTGTGACCCCCGCCCAGCCTTACGAGGGCGGCTTCACCGACGAAGGGCAAATGACCTGGCAGTACGCCTATTCCCTGGAGGAATTGCGGCAGGCGCAGGCGGCGCAGGAGGCAGACGGCGAAGAAAACGGCGACAACACCGAGGGGCTTCCTTACCAGAGCCCCGTGTCCCGCCACAGAAGGAGGGATCGCCGATGAAGGACAAAAAAAGAAAGGCCCGCCGGGGAAACCCTCTCAGCGCCATGCTGTCGGCCACCATGCTGTTTTTCTTTCTGGGCTTTCTGATGCTGGCCATCAAGGACGGCTCCTGGCAGAGCCTGATGATGGCCGTGGTGGTGCCGCTGATCGTGTTTTTAAGCTCCGCCCTGATTCCCAAATTGTTCCCGGCGGACAAAATGCTGCTCACCCTGACCAATTTCCTTTGCGCCCTCGGGGTGCTGGTGCTGTATTATATGGACCCGGCCCGGGGCCTGCGTCAGGCGCTGTTTTACGGGCTGGGCCTGGGCGCCATGCTGCTGTGCATATTGCTTGTACGCTTTGTAAAGCGCTGGAAAACGCTGGTCATGCTGATCATGCTCGGCGGCATGATGATCCTGGCCGTAACGGCGTTTTTCGGTCAGACCGTCAACGGCGCGCAAAACTGGTTCCGCTTCGGCTCGCTGCAATTCCAGCCCAGCGAAATCGCCAAGCTGTCCCTGATCGTGGGGCTGGCGTATCTGCTGTCCCGCAGAAGGGATTTTTTGGCCATTCTGTTTTCCATCTGCTGCATGGCGCTGCTTGTATTGCAGGCCGATATGGGCACCGCCATCGTGTATTACGGCGTGACGGTCATGATGCTCTACACCCTCACCGGAAAGATACGCACCGTGCTGGGCTGCGTGCTGGCCACGGCGGCGGCAGTGGGCGCGGTGTATTTCATTCTGCCCATGCTCGGCTTTACCAAGCTGGTGAACAAATTCCAGTATGTGAACGCCCGCTTCAATTCCTGGCTCAATCCCTGGGATGATCCGAGGGGCGACAGCTACCAGCTGCTCACCGGCCTCATCGCCATCGCCAACGGCGGATTGTGGGGCGTGGGGCTGGGCCTTGGAAACGCGGCCAGCAGCATCACCTATGCCTATAACGACTTTATTTTCCCGGTGATCGTGCACGAATTCGGCGCGGTGTTTGGCGTCATCGTGCTGCTCATGTACGTGTTCATCATCATCCGGGCCGTGATGATCGCCCGCCGCAGCCGCACGGTGTTCCACACGCTGCTTTCGGTGGGATGCGCGGCGCTGCTGGGGCTGCAGACCTTTGTGATCGTGGGCGGCAATCTGAAGCTGATCCCCTTGACCGGCGTCACGCTGCCCTTCATCAGCTACGGCGGCACGTCCCTGGTCAGCAGCCTGTGCGTCATCGGTCTCCTGCAGGGCGTGGCCAGCGTAAACGAGCAGGGCGTGCGGGAGGACCGGGAGCTGGCCATGCGGGGAGGCGAAGAAGCATGAAGCAAATCCGCAGGAACGCGAGAAAAGCGCTGTTTTGTCTGCTTGTCCTGTTTGTGCTTTTGATCGGCTACGGCGTGTATTACGTCACCTTTTCCTCCAGCCGTCTTTTCTCCACCGATATCAATTCCTACGCCGCCGAGCAGATGAAAAACGTGCTTGCCGGCGATTTGCTGGACCGCAACGGGGTCGTCATGGCCACCACCATGGAAACCATTTCCCAGGACGGCCTGGGCGGCAGCGAAAAAACCTATGCCCGGGTGTATCAGCCGGATGCCCTGGCCCGCTCCGCCGCCGTGCACATCACCGGCGACAGGAAAGGCGAAGTAAAGTATTCCATGAACCGCATGATGCGGGCCTACCTGTACGGCTTCTACATGCCCATTTGGGAACGCCTGGGCAGCGCCTTCTCCGGCACGCCCCGCGCCGGCGACAACGTGACCCTCACCGTGGACAGCCGCCTGATGACCTACGCCGCCTCCCTCTTCCCCGCCGGCAAGGCCGGGGCTGTGGTGGTGATGAACTACAAAACCGGCGAAGTGCTCACCGAGCAGTCCTTCCCCAACTTCGATCCCGAAGCGGGCATTCTGGACGGGCGAAACACGCACCCCGAAATCAACCGGGCCATCGGTGGGCTGAACGCCCCGGGCTCCACCTTCAAGATCGTCACCGCCGCCTCCGCCATTGAAAACATGACAGACTATGCCACCCGTTCCTTCCGCTGCGACGGCCTGATCGAATTGAACGGCCACAAAATCACCGACGCGGGCACCGACCTGGAAGCGGGAAACATCACCCGCCACGGAGAATTGACGCTGCTGCGCGCCTTCCAGGTGAGCTGCAACAACACCTTCGCCAATCTCGGCCTGACGCTGGGCGATGAAAAGCTGAAAAAAACCGCCGAGGCGTTCGGCTTCAACGATAACTTCCTCTTTCGCGACCTGATCGTGGAAAACTCCGTTTACCCCGCGGAAAACCGCACCGAGGATCAGATCGCCTGGACGGGCGTTGGGCAAAGCGCCCTGCAGGCTTCTCCCCTGCACATGTGCATGGCTGCCGCGGCCGTGGCCAACGACGGGGTGATGATGGAGCCCCGGATGCTCCTCAAGGCCGTAAGCCAATCCGGCGCCCAGCGCGCCGCCTTCACCGGCAAGGTATACCGCCGGGCCCTGTCCCCGCACAGCGCCTCGGTGCTCAAGGAATACATGCGCGCCGTGGTCACCGGCGGAACGGGCACCGCGGCCGGCGTCACCGGGAAACGGGTATGCGGGAAAACCGGAACCGCCGAAAAAACAGTGGAAAAAACCGTGAACGGCGTAAAGATGAGCGTCAACACGGTAAACGCCTGGTTCGTTGGATTTCTGGATGAACCCAACTGTCCCTACGCCCTGGCCATCGTCGTGGAGGACGCCGAAAAGGGCGGCGGCAGCGTGTCCGCGCCCATTGCGAAAAAGCTGTTCCAGTGGCTGCTGGATAACGGCTACGGCGGCTGACGCCCGTGTTTCCGCATCCTGGCAACGGAATCAAAGCAATAAACCAGCCATTGAAAAAAAGCCCCCGCCAACGCTTGCGTCCCGCGGGGGTTTATGCTATAATACGCAGTGCATGCGCCTGTAGCTCAGCAGGATAGAGCGTTCGCCTCCTAAGCGAAAGGCCGCGCGTTCGAATCGCGCCAGGCGCGCCAACGCTCGCTGCTTGTTGCAGCGAGCGTTTTAACGTTCCACAATATATTGTGGTTTGTAACGGTTTGGCGTCAGGCGCGATAATCGAACACACCGCTTTTTTCGATTTGCAAACACGCCGCTAACGCGCATGCCGCCTGCCGCCTTTACTGAAGAAAGCGGTCGTCCGGGAAGATCGAACGATCCTGGAATTGAATGAAATGCGGGGCGATTTCGATTTTGACCAGGCCTTCTCTTCCTCGTTCAGCCGGTGCCAACGGGTTTTTGCGCGCACAGAGCGCCTTGAAAAAGCAAGCCGTGCGTTAAGTATGGAAAACCGGGAAGGATGAATCGCTCATCCGCGGCGCTGCTCCTGAAAAGCAGGCTGACGGCAAACACGGCGGAGGACATTGAAAGGCCAATGTCTTTTTAACGGACGAAATAATGATACAGGAGGGGTCCGAACCATGAAAAAGATTGCCGCTGTTTTCCTGACCATGATCGTGCTACTTGTTTCCATGCCGGCGCTGTCCGGAGAAACGCTTCCCGTGGATTTATCGGAAGGCACCCGATTGGTCGGTTTGCTGATAACCAAGGCGGATCTGTCTGTTTATGCAGGGGAAGCGGGAGTCCTGTTGGCTTCCTGCGTGCAAAAAGATCAGGACCCTGAATACGTTTTTGAGATCGCCGGCGGGCTTCGTCTCATTTGCTTCCTGATGCCGGATGAAACCGGGGACGGGAACAGGATGGTGTCCAACGTGGATGACGGATTCTCAGCCGTTCATTTTGATATGGGGGAAGAAGGCCGCTCCATCACAATGGATGCGGAAATCCGCTTTGTTCCCGGCCAGGAAGATGAATTGTTTTTCTATAATCCTGTTCTGCTGGCTGATTCCGGGCAGGTATTCGCTGTGCCGGGGGACTTTATGGCAGTCAACGCGGCCATGAATCCCGTCGGTTCCTCTGTAGGCCAGACGATCCGGGATGAGCGGACGCACAGGGAAAACGGCGCGGAAATCACCGATACCACGGCGGTTTCCGTCCAAATCACCACGGTTCGGGAGCCGATGGAAATCCGCCTGCTGCAATTCAGCGAAAAGCATGAGCTTTTGAAAAGCGAGGCATTCCTTCCCGGCTGCGTGCCGGACCAGATTGTTCCGCTGGCGGAAACGGATTATCTGCTCCTGGAAACCGTGGAAAAGGAGGAGGGCGGGGCGCCCTTTGCCCGACGGGAGGCCATCGGACGTGACACGGACTACCTGAACACTTTGTCCTGCCGGGATGACGGCATATGCGTTTCCCATTATCATGACGTTCTCTGGAAATAGGAAATGCAATAATAGAAAATCGTAAAACAGGAGGAAAGCCACATGGACGCAAAGCTGTTTTCACAGGCAATCATGAAATTCCTGGGCGGTCTAATGATCGTCGGTTTATTGCTGTTCCTGCCAGCCGGTACGTTTGCCTACGGACAGGCATGGTTACTCATCGGCATCCTTTTCATTCCGATGCTCGCCGCCGGGCTGGTCCTGATGAAAAAATCGCCCCAGCTTCTGCGCAAGAGGCTGAACGTCAAAGAAGAGCAGTCCGGGCAGAAAACCGTGATCGCTCTGAGCGGGCTGATGTTTCTGGCGGCGTTCATCGCTGCCGGGCTGAATTTCAGGTTCAAGTGGATCGTACTCCCCCACTGGGTTTCCTGGGCGTCGGCCGCTGTTTTTCTGCTGGCCTACGCGCTGTATGCGGAGGTGCTGCGGGAGAATGTCTTTCTCTCCCGGACGGTGGAGGTACAGGAAAACCAGCGGGTCATCGACACCGGGCTTTACGGCATGGTCCGGCACCCCATGTACATGAGCACGCTTTTGCTGTTCCTTTCCATGCCGCTGGTGCTGGGGTCTGTCCTTTCCTTCGCGATCATGCTGGCGTATATCCCGATCATCGCCAAACGCATCCGCAATGAAGAACAGGTGCTGGAAAACGGGCTGGAAGGATACACGGAATACAAGAAACGGGTCAAATACAAAGTGATCCCGTTCGTGTGGTAAAGAAACCATGCAAACAATACGAACGAAAAAGCTGAAATTGTTTCAATAAATCATTGGTTGCTTTCTTGCTGCTTCTGTTATACAATCACGTTGGTCAGCAGGATTTGATTTCAACAGGCAAAAGCCTTCTCACCAATTCAGTTCCCGCAGCGTCTTGATTCCAGGCACCGCTGCCGGAATCCGGTCCTTTGGCGGCAGATCGGGCAGAACCGCAGCCGCCGTGTCTGTTTCCGGGCAGAACGCGAGCTAACCGTTATAATGCCCGGCAGCGCCATCGTGCCGGATAAAGCGGTTTTCGCTGTCCATAATCCAGGCCATTCCGGTTTCGTCCATATGAATGCCCATTGTCAGATAGCTTTCTGTTGACGCGCTGATCGTTTTGCGGCTTTCATGGCATGGAGCAAAGCGCGGATCATTCAGCCGCATCTTCGCACAGGTGAGCCTATCTGAAATATCGGAAGCAAGCGTTCCTGCTGACAGATAAGCGTCACTCGCTTCCCGGGCCCATCTGTTCCCCCGGCCCCGCTTGGATCGGAAATCTTCCGCCATGGAGATAACTCTCTTTGCGATAATTGCCGGATAATTTTCCATCTTTGCAAGAAAAACAGGCATAAGTCCGTTCTTTCTATGTACCGACCCGCCTGTGAGGGGCTTAAGGTTCGGCAATGAACGGGAAGGATTGCGGGAGCATGCCAACGGCAGGAAACGAAGCAGAATCCGGGCTTTTGCCGGAGCAGCGAGAGAGCGCCAGGGGCGGTCTTTCCGGACCGGGCGTATATCGGCAGGGGTTTCAGTATAGGAAGAATCGCCGCAGTTCTTCAGATCGTGCGTCGGAAAAGACGTTTCTATGAAGGCCATGAGCTGCAACGCAGGGCGAACGCACCCGTATGCCGCCGCTCGGGCGAACCTGAATCAGACTGATCGGGAAAATACGTGTGGGGCGGGAGGCTCGGTCCACCGGAGGTTTTCCCGGGCAGAATGGCCGCCGGAAATGATTCCGCAGTGCGAATATGCGCTTACGAATAGAAAAAAAGAAAGGAAGACCAAGAACATGAGTATCATCAAAAAAATCGCAGCTTTCA
>Ga0310694_10005687_pt1 | contig 11891 bp, 6 predicted proteins | sample 174DNAGHGhighgp2_FD_203884 | JGI IMG/M metagenome (GOLD analysis project Ga0310694, IMG submission 203884) | Sheep rumen microbial communities from Palmerston North, Manawatu-Wanganui, New Zealand - 1742 DNA GHGhigh gp2 (v2) (version 2) | ecosystem: Host-associated > Mammals > Digestive system >...
GTCATGCGCGAAAGAACCAAGGCATATTTCGACAGCTTGGACGACCGTGAATTGGTGCGACTTCTCCTTGAAAACGACCAGGATGCTATAGAATACGTCTTTTTCATGCGTTGCAACGGCATGTTCGCCCACATCGTCCACAGCGTCTTCCAATCCAACAGCAAGAAAGAGGAATTGGTGACCGATTTTTACCTTTATCTTAGAGAAAACAATTGGGACCGACTGCGGCATTTCGAGTTTAAGTCGGGACTGAACACCTGGCTGACTGTGGTCGCCTTGAGGTTTTTCAAAAAAATGAAGATTTCCCAGACTAAATTAGTCGCCATCGACCCTCTATTGATTGTCGAGACCCAAAAGAACGAGGCGGACGATTACGATATCATCCACGAGATGAGCCGCCTTGAGTTATACAAGGCCATCGAAAGGCTGTCGAAGCCGCGCGAGCGTTATGCCCTGCTTGCCGAACTGACAGGCAAACGCGCCGACGACATCGCCACGGAGATGGGTTGCACGGTAGCGGCAGTATACAACCTGACGAAAAAAGCCAGGCTGGAATTGAAATCAATAATGCAAGAAAGAAAGAAGGACTGACCATGAAAAACGAAAAAATGCAACTGACCGATGAGCTTTTGGCCCGCTATCTCGAAGGCAAACTGACCGATGAGGAAAAGATGACCGTTGAAGCTTGCCTCGCCGAAGACGAGGAGGCCATGGACGTGCTTTTCATGGCTCGTGCCGAAATGGCCTATCAGGACGACATATCACAGCCTTCGGTGTTTGCGCGGTCGATGTCACTCTACGACGACTACGCGCTGGCAGCGGCTTCGGAACGGATGGACTGTGCCATCAGGGCCCAACAGATGGTGTTGCGCAACTACGGCATAGAGGTCGGAATAGATGAATTGACCGAACTGGCCAAGAAACAGGGTTGGTTTGAGGAAGGCAAGGGCAGCGCCTTCGACTTTGTGGGCGAACTGCTCAACCACTACGGCGTGGCAGCCGTCCAGATGCGCAACGCCGGCGTCTACCATATCATGCATGAACTGAGCCAAGGCCACAAAATCATCGTTGGCGTGGATGCCGAAGACGACCAAGCCGAAGCCCAGCATGTGATGCTCGTGGCCGGCATCGACACCACCGACCCTAACGATTTGAAGGTGGTGGTGAAAGACCCGTCGCATCCCGAACACGACGAGACCTATTCCTCCAACGAATTCATGCAACGCTGGCAGCATACGGGTTGCTTCATGGTGGCCACCAAGCAGGCAGCTCCTTTGGCGGCCAACCCGGAGATGCAAAACTTCGACTACCAGCTGGGCTATGTGCGCAAGTTCGCAGATGTGGCCTATGAGGAAATCGTCAAACGGCTTGCTGAAGACGGCATCATTCCGAATGAAAAGGAAAACAGAAGAAAGAAGACCCGCTTCTATGTCCTTGGTGTTGTGGCATTATTATTGTTGGGTGCGGTGGCATATTGCTTATGGCGTGTTGCCACACCGCTGCAAATGAAGATTAATGTTATTGAAGATACGACCTGCCACATTCCAGCCTTACCCTTTGAGGAAGGTACCTTGCGCTGTGAATATGCCGACAATGCCTCCCAGACTCTCAAGGTGGGGGCTGGCAATCCCACAGTGTTCCTGAATGAGATACCTTACAAGTATAAACATACCATGGTGCATGTCGTTTTCGAAGCGGAAGGTTATCAGCGCATCGATACACTAGTGCCAGTGCAGAAGTCGCTCAATCTGGCTGTGAAACGCAATAACGACTTGGGTGTGGTGTTTGGCCGTGTGATTGATTTCGTGACGGGGCAGCCTGTGGAAGGTGCTATGGTACAGCTGCAAGACTTGACTGCCACCACCGATGCCTTCGGCAATTTCAGGATAGAGATACCCTTCGAGAAACAAGACAAGTCGCAGCGCGTGGTTGTCGCCAAAGAGGGCTACCAACTATGGGATGAGATGTATCGTCCTTCCCCAACAGAGCCTTGGATAGTGATGTTGGAAAATGCAAACCAATGAAAAACAGTTAATTGCAATAATTTTTTGAAAAAATGTGGTTTTTTTGGACTAAATGATCCGACTTCAAACCACTATTAAACAAACCAACAAGAAAAAAGTAATTCATTAATCAAACTAATTAATTAAGAAAGGGAAAATGAAATGAAAAAACTAGGTATGTTTTTAGTGTTCGCACTGGCCATGATTTTCGCAATGCCTAATGTCTATGCCCAAAAGTTGACCGACAGGCAAATCAAGAAAGAGGTCAGGAAAAAGGCCAAGCAGCTGAAGAAGGAAGGCTGGACTATCTACGGTTCTCCCTACACCTTGGAGACGGCATTGACAGCTTACTATCAGGATCTCCAAAAGGAGGGTGCCCAAAACATGGTGGGCGTGGCCTCTTCCTTCATGTCGAAGAATGTGGGCAAACAGGCTGCCTTGAATTCAGCCATCAATGAGTATGCCCGTCAGGCCCAGTCGTTTGTCGAAGGCCGTGTCGTCAGCGATATGTTTAACAATGCCTCCGATGCGGTTCCGGAAGAATTCGACAAATTCTATGCCGCCTATCAGTCGATGGTGGTGAAAGAAATCAAGGGTGAACTGAAGGCCAGTTTCTCGCTGATTCGCTCAAAGGGGATGCAGGACGGCAAGGAAGTGTTTGAAATGCAGACCTACTTTGTCTTGAATGAGCTTGAAGCCTCCAAAGCCCGCATGAGAGCCATGGAGAATGCCATGAAAGAAAGCACATTGTCACAAGAATATGCCAGCAAGGTGGCAGGCTTCATCAGAGAAGGTTTCGACTTAGAGTCGGGCGAGTAAGAATTGCGAAAGGACAGCTGTGAAAAAAAAGAGGCGCTAATGCGTCTCTTTTTTTTTGTGATTGGACTAATTTTTTTATCTTTGCGGCTCTATTAGGGTGTAATAAAACTTTACAATATGAATGTTTTTACAAAACGCGCTTCTTTGTTGTTGATAATGAGCTTGATGCTTTGCTCTGTAAGCCTCAGGGCACAGCGTTGGGAAGACATTGTGAACGACAGGGAGACATGGCTTTTCGGTGAAGGCCGAGGCATCTCCATGGAAGAAGCCCAACAAGCCGCCTTGGCCGACCTGACGGGCAAAATCTCAACCACCGTGGCCAGCTCGTTCGACCAGGTTGAGGACGAGAAGACCATGAACGGCGAAATCGATGCCTCTTCCTACATCAGGTCGAAGGTGAACACCTATTCGCAAGCCACATTGTCGAACACCGAGCATTTTGAGAAGGAAGACGGCGACGAGTGGCTGGCTCTTCGCTTTATCAAACGAACCGAGGTCGAAAAGATATTTGAAGGACGCAAGGCTAAGGTGATGGGATATGTGCGCTCAGCCGAGGTGGCCGAAAGCCAGTACAAGATAGGCGATGCCCTGAAATACTATTACTGGGCTTTCACCTTGCTGAAGACCATGCAATATCCCAATTCTGTGGCCTACATCGATGCCAATGACGAGAAACACATCCTTGCCACCTATCTGCCCCAAAAGATGGAAAACATCTTTGACGGTATCCGAGCCATCGTCTCCAACCGCGAAAACGACGACGCCGAGCTATATTTCACCTTTAGGGGACATCCGGTGGTGAACCTGGAGTATTCGTATTACAATGGCAGCAGTTACAGCAACATCTATAGCGTCAAGGACGGCCGCGGCGATGTGGAGCTGTTGGCGGATTTCATCCCCGATTATTTGCAAATCAAGGTGGAGTATGCTTATCGTCAGGATGCCAAAATCTATTGCCCCGAGGTTAAGGACGTGCAGGGGGTGGTGAAAAGCCACACCTTGCGCAAGGCCACTTTGTCTGTTCCGATGAAGAAAACAAAGCCCACCTTGAACGAAGAAAAGCCCACACAGAGCATTACAACCGCTGTCGCAAACGAAGTCACAATGAATGCCGGAAAGTCGGCCCTCCTCGAACTGACCGACGATGCCGCCTATCGTAGCAAGGCAGAAGCCTTTATCAAGGCGATTCGGGATAAAAACCCGCAAAGCATCGACCATTTGTTTACCGCCGAAGGCCTTGTCATGTACAGGCAATTGCTGAACTACGGCACACCACGTATCTATGGCCAGCCCGACTATAAGGTCTATAGGAAAGGCGACGAGGTGGTGGTGCGCAGCATTCCCATGTCGTTCAGCTTCAAACAAGGTGCCCGCAAGTCCATTGTGGAAGACGTGGTGCTTTCTTTCGATGCTTCAGGCAAAATCCACTGGCTGTCGTTTGCTTTGGATAAGGATGCCGCCGACGACATCCTGACAAAAGGCTCCTGGTCCGACACGGTGCGGCAAACCATCTTGAGCTTCATGGAAGACTATAAGACCGCCTACTGCCTCGAACGTACCGACTATCTCAACCAAGTGTTCTCCGATGATGCCCTGATCATTGTGGGTCATGTGCTGAAAACGCTCGAACGGACCGATGACAAGGACAGAATCTCTTACAAGAACAACCAACTGGTCAAGAGAACCCAATACACCAAAGAACAATACATCAAGCATCTGCAAGCCTGCTTCAACCGTAACGAGTGCATCAACATCCACTTTGCCGACAACGATATCACCAAGGCCGGCAAGGGCGGCGAGACCTTCGGCATACAAATCAAGCAGGACTACTATTCCACCACCTACGGCGACTCGGGTTGGCTCTTCCTCGTCGTCGACTTCAACAACCCTGCCGAGCCTACCATCTTGGTGCGCGTGTGGCAGGAAGAACCCGATCCTGAGTTTGGCATGGCCAATTTGAATATTTTGCAATGATATAAGTAGATGAGCAGAATTAGTTTACATAAAAGGCAAGAGAAATTGGCCGTCAGCAATCAGCCATCAGCAGTCAGCCACGGTACTACCGAGCTGATAGCTGACGGCTGATTGCTTACAGCTAAGAAGCTTATAATAATGTCGCTTAATTTTGAACAGTTGCTTATTTACTAATTCTAATATATATGAAAAAGCTTTGTATTACATTGATACTGCTGGCCTTCGGGTTGATGACCCAGGCCCAGAACATCTCGGTGAAAGACTTCTATTATGCCGAGAACGACCTCACGGCCCGCACCCACGGCACCTCGGTGGAAGACCAAAACGGCTACCTCTGCGCCCTCATCAAGGTGGAGACTACCGAAAAGGGTCTGTGGGCGTTCGATGTGGGCATGATGGGCGTGACGAAGACCGAGATGCAGAACGCGGCGCATCCCGCCGAGATTTGGGTGTATGTGCCTTTTGGCGTGCTGTGGATGAGCATCCAGCATGAACAATTGGGCAAGCTGGATCGCTATAGATTTCCGTGCAGCATCGAAAAGGGCTGCACATACGTCATGAAGCTGACGACAGCAAAGGTAATCATTCACTTGGAGGAAACCATCGACCAGCAGTTCCTCGTGTTCAACGTGACACCCAAGGATGCCATCGTGACCGTTGACGGTGAGCCTTGGCCCGTAAACGACGGTCGCGCTGAAAAGATGGTCAAAATGGGGAAACACGATTACCGCATCGAGGCCCAGGACTACCATACCGATGTCGGAAGAGTTGAGGTGAACGATCCCAATAATAAGGTGGAGAGAAACATCACACTCAAACCTGCTTTTGGCTATCTTAAGGTTGAGGGAGACAATGCACTTCTTTCACAAGCCACAGTATATGTCGACAAAGCCAATGGCTCGGCGGCATTGAAAAACGGCATGAAATTGGGCAGCGGCGAGCACACAGTACGTATCATCCATTCCAAATACAAACCCTACGAGCGCACTGTGACCATCAGTGACGGCGAAACCAATACACTGACGGTCAATTTGAACGCCAACTTCTCCACAGTCACCCTCAAAGTGGATGACGATGCCGAAATCTATGTGAACGGCGAACGCAAGGGTATGCGTTCGTGGACGGACGACCTCGAAGCGGGAAGCTATCTCATAGAATGTCGCAAACTTCACCACCGTAATTCACAGCTACAAAAGACCATCACCGAGAATATGTCGGGCGAAGTCATCACGCTTGACCCGCCCACACCCATCAACGGAAGAATGGTCATCAGTTCCGTGCCATCGGGTGCCAAAATCCTCATTGACGGCAAACAAGTGGGTGAGACTCCAATGCAATTACCCACCATCCTCATCGGCGAGCACACCCTGCGCCTCGAAAAGGAAGGCTGCGCTCCCTTGGCCAAGACCATCACCATCGAGGAAGGCAAGACCTTGACCCTCAACGAGACCCTGGACACGGGCCGCAGCATCATGGTGAAGACCGACCGTAGCGGCGACAAGATTTATGTGGACGGCAACCTTGTGGGCGAAACGCCGCGTGAGACTCCCCTCGGCTTTGGCCACCACACCATCCGCGTGGTGCGCAACGGCGTGAAGGTGGAGAAGGAAGTGGACGTCATGGAGAGCACCCGCAACGGATTGGACTTGGTCTTCGAGTTTGGACGCCTCATCACCATCAGCACCGACCAAAACGGCGACGTGGTGCTGGTGGACGGCGAAAGGGTTGGCACCTCGCCCGTAAACGTCGACCTGCCCGAAGGAAGGCACAGCATCCATGCCCAACGCGACAAGAAATACGCCGACAAGGACATTGAGGTGCTGAAAGAGGGCGGTGAGACTTCGCATAGTCTGGTGCTGCATGGCGAGACGATTGGCGACTTCGTAAAGAATGGCGTGAACTTCGTCACGCTTGATGGAGCCTATAGCACAGCCCCCCAGTTCTCGTTTGGTGCCACTTTCGGCTCGGTGAAACGCATTGGTTGGTTTGTAACTGCCGCCTCCAACTTCAATTTTGCCGCTATGCATTCTTCAGCCGCTGCCGGCAGTGACGGTTTGGTTGAAGGTGAATACTACTATGACTACACAGGCGAGTCGTGCAGTACCCGCCTTTCGGCAATGGCTGGAATGGTGGTAAGGGTGGATGGCCCCTTTTACCTGAAGATAGGCGCGGGCTATGGTAGCCGCGTCAAGAGTTGGTACACTGCTGATGGCAGCCTCGTGAAGATTAGCGATGACTCCTTCTCGGGCATAGATGCCACGGCTGGCATACTGTTCAATCTGAAGGGCTTCAGCTTCAGCATTGATGCTGTTACCACCAACTTCAAGACCGTTGAAGCAAAGATTGGATTGGGTTATTGTTGGAAAAGGAAATGAAATAAAAACACAAGAGATATATGAAAAACAAACACATTTTGATAACGCTTTTGGCAACGGCCCTCTTGTTTGGCTCTTCGGCCTGCCACAAAGACGCACAACTTGAGCCAAAGACTCTGAAGGTGACAGAACCCGATGTGTCATTTACGGCTACAACGGCCAATTTCAGTTGGACAGTGAGTTTTCCAGGCAAGGTTAGCTCAGTGGTGAAAGTGAGCCGACATGCCGACATGAGCGATGCCACTTCCTATGGCGATGACACGCCCACTTCCAACAAGGATTTCTATGTTGAGATTACTGGTCTTTCTCCCGAAACACAATACTACTACTGTTTCGAAATGTGGAATCCCAATCTCAACCACAGGAGTGAGGTGAAAAGTTTCACCACCCAGCCCAAACAGAAACCTACGGTGACCACAGCCTCGGTAAGCCAGTTTGACTTCACCAACGCCACAGCCGTAGGCGGGGGAGAAGTGACAAGCGACGGTGGCGATGCGGTGACCGAGCGAGGCATCTACTTCGGCACCAGCCCCAACCCCGCCGCCACCGGCACCAAGCTTGTGGCCTCCTCGGCAGGCACGGGTAGCTTCACCTGCACCATGACGGGACTCGTTGCAGGCAACTACTACGTTTGTGCTTTTGCCACCAACGGGCAGGGAACAAACTATGGAAGCGAAAAAAGTTTCTCGTATAATCCTCCACCTACTGGTTCTATCAATGGCATTTTCTCCGTAAGTCCAAGCAAAAAGGTGTATTTCTCCCGTGGCAACCTGCAATACCGAGCTTCCGACTGGCGGTGGCGGTTTGCCGAACACCAATACGATTACATCGGCGACGCCAACAGCAACATCTCATCGACCTACAGCAATTACATCGATCTCTTCGGCTGGGGCACGAGCGGCTGGAACAGCGGGGCGGTGTGCTACCAACCTTGGAGCACCAGCAAAGAATCCAGCGACTATCACCCAGGCGGCAGCTACACCAACAACCTCACTGGCAATTATGCCAATGCCGACTGGGGCGTGTACAACGCGATATACAACGGCGGCAACCAAGCAGGCCAGTGGCGCACATTGACGAAGGACGAATGGGTGTACGTGTTCCAAGGTAGAAATAATGCCTCTTCGAAATACGGGCATGGCAAGGTGAACGGCGTGTGCGGCATGATCCTGCTGCCCGACAGCTGGTCGCTTCCATCGGGCTTGAGTTTCACCGCTGGTGATAGCGATTGGGCAAACAGCTACACGGCTGACCAGTGGGCGCAAATGGAAGCAAATGGTGCGGTCTTCCTTCCTGCCGCAGGTTACCGCAGTGGGACTTCGGTCTACTATGTGGGCAGTTACGGCTACTACTGGTCGGCCTCGTACCTCAATAGCTACAGCGCGTGCTACGTGTACTTCGACGGTTCGGATCTGAATCCGCAGTACGACAACTTCCGCTACTTCGGTCAGTCTGTGCGCCTTGTTTGCCCTGCTGAGAATTAATTCATGTGTCCCGAGGCGAGGGCATAGGCAGAAGGCCTTGTCGGGGGCGGGGTGTGACGGGGCGCCCACTGAAGGGCGCCGGCGGCACACCTTGCACCCGACAAGCCGCTACGGAACCCGTTCTTCCGCATTTGCAATGCAGAAGCCATGAATATCAGCATTTGCAATGCGGAAAAACAACGCTATGCGGCTGCCCGTAATACGACAGCCTTACAGCCCAGCGGTGGGGCTGTAGGACTGTCACAAGGTTGCTGAGCTTGTGGCCCCTGAGGTTTCTCGAAGGGTCGAAGCACCGTGGCAGCCGCGTAATTAATGTCTGTTTGCAAGTGTTACGTTTTTTTGCGTAAATTTGTCGCCGTAAAACACAGTAGCCATGCAAGCAAGAAAATATCCCATTGGTATCCAGACCTTTTCGGAAATCAGGAAAGACGGTTATGTTTATATCGACAAGACAGACCTCGTCTGGCATCTGGTGCACGAGGCCAAATACATCTTCCTCAGTCGCCCGCGCAGGTTCGGCAAGAGTCTGCTTACCACCACTTTGGATTCCTATTTCCAAGGCAGGAAAGACTTGTTTGAAGGCTTGAAAATCATGGAATTGGAGAAAGAGTGGGAAACGTATCCTGTTATTCATTTGGATTTGAGTACGGCAAAACGACAGCCTTCGGCAGAGGAATTGCGGGCTACCTTGATGTGGCTGATGAATCCATTGTGCAAAGTTTATGGTCATGATGTGCTGGAGACCTCGCCTGGCAAAATGCTAAATGGATTGATTCATAGGGCCTACGAGCAAACGGGGAAGCAAGTGGCTGTCATCATTGACGAATATGACGCGCCGTTGCTTGACGTGCTTCATGAATCGGAACAACTTGACCAGTTCCGTAATGTGATGCAGGAGTTTTATGTTCAGCTTAAGGCTAATGAGGCCATGATTAAGTTCTGCTTCATCACGGGCATCACCAAGTTCAGCCAACTGAGCATCTTCTCCACCATCAACAACCTGCTGAACGTCTCGATGCAGCCAGAGTATGCCGCCATCTGCGGCATCACCGAGGAAGAGTTTGAGAGAGACATGGCTCCCGACATTGCCATGCTGGCGGAAAAGTATGAATGTACCTATGAAGAGATGCATGTCAAATTGAAACGGCAATACGACGGCTACCGTTTTTCGGAAGAGTCGCCCGACATCTACAACCCCTTTAGCCTCTTGAAATGCTTCAAACAGAAAAAGGTGGACAACTATTGGTTCGAGAGCGGGACGCCGACTTTCCTTATCCGTCAGATGCAGCATTTCCGCACTGACATTACCAGTTTGGATGGTATGGAGGAACCGTCTTCTTCCTTTGACCGTCCCACCGAGGCCATGACGACAGCCCTGCCGCTGCTCTACCAAAGCGGCTATCTGACCATCAAAGGCTACGATCGAGAGACGGGACTCTATGATTTGAGTCTACCCAACAAGGAAGTGCGTATCGGTTTTGTGGAAGGGTTGCTTCCGACCTATGTCGGACTTGAGGGTGGTTCTGTGCAAAAAGGCTTTGCCGTGAAGCTATGGCAAGCGCTGAAGAGAAACGACATTGACGGCGCGATGCAGGAGTTGAAAGCCTTCCTCGCAGGCATTCCATACGAGGAGGGCTTCAAGAAAAAACTGGAGGACGCTGCCTTCTCGGAGGGATTCTATGAATACACCTTCTGGCTGATTTTTAACATGCTGAACGTGTATGCACAGACCCAGGTAAAATGCCATGGCGGTCGCATCGACTTTGTAGTGCAGATGCCTGATGCCACCTACGTCTTCGAGCTGAAGGTGAACGGCACAGCTAAGGAAGCTCTCGATCAAATCAACAGCAAGGGCTACGCGCTGCCCTACCAAATCGAGGGCAGGAAAGTGGTCAAGGTCGGTGTGCAGTTCGACCGTGAGACGATGACCATTGGTGAATATATCATCGGATGTAAAAAGGCCGTTCTCGAGTGAATCCCAATGAGTCGAAAAAAGTTAACGGATCATAAAAAACCGCAGCTCTTCAGACTAATTTCCTTACTTTTGCAGTTCTATTAGGAACAAACAGCAGGTAATCCCTTTTAGGAATGAAAAAGATTCTGAAAATCACAGGCATAGCATTGATTTCCTTTTTTGGGCTACTCATTGTTGTGATAAGTGCTATTGTCGCGGTTTTTTCCTCATCGGGTCAGCTTACTAAAATAGTGAAAAAACACGCGCCCGAATTCATCACCTGCGAAATGCAACTGGATAGAGCGGAGCTGACTTGGTTCAAGTCTTTCCCCAATGTGGGTGTCGACATTAAAGGACTGGCACTCATCAATCCGATGGCGGGTTCGCCTTCCGATACGATTGCTTCCATCGACGACTTGGTAGTGGTGGTGGATGCCAAAAAAATATGGAAAGAAAAAGAAATAATTGTCCGAAAATGCCTTCTTGAGGGGGGCTTCATCAACCTATATTTCGATTCGGTGGGTAATAGCTCGTTCGAGGTCTTCCATTCAAGGAAAAAGGAGGATGGTTCGTTCGATTACTTGATTGATGCGGATGAAGTGAAGCTGAAAAACACCATGTTGCATTATGCTGACGACCGAAATGGAACGTGTGTGCTGACCAAAGGCTTGGATGCAGTGCTCAAAGTCAAGATGCAAGACAAGAATATCGATGCCAATCTGGCCCTGACGGCTGTTGATTTGTTGCTGACAACGAACGCCTTTCAAATGGCGCTGAAAAGTCTTGACCTTGGATTTGAAGGCGAAATGACGAATTGGAACCAAATAAGCGGTACATTGAGACTCACTACCCCCGACATCAGAGCGAACCAAGCCGAGCCTTTTCTCGAAAACGATTCGTTGGGACTGATATTGCCATTACATTTGGATTTGTCGGGTCGGCAATTGCATCTTAAGCCATCTCAAATCGGCTTAAACCATTTTATTGTCGACCTGGAAGGCGATGCCGGAATCGAAAAGAACGGGGCTGTTAACCTTGACATCAAGTTGAGCACTAACACACTGCTTGCCGAAGACGTGTTTGCCAAGTTGCCTCCTCATTTGCAGCAAGGACTAAGCACAGTCGAATGTTCAGGCAAATTGGAGGTGGTTGATGCAGCGGTGGTGGGTACCTTCAGCGATAGCCTTAAGCCGTTGATATCGGCGAAAATCAAGACAGACAATGCTAAGGTCAATGTTATGGGCCTACCGTATCCCTTTACAGAAGTCAACATGGATGCAGT